>Ga0208544_10002774_pt1 | contig 11205 bp, 18 predicted proteins | sample DEB08_DNA_9_FD_184526 | JGI IMG/M metagenome (GOLD analysis project Ga0208544, IMG submission 184526) | Aqueous microbial communities from the Delaware River and Bay under freshwater to marine salinity gradient to study organic matter... | ecosystem: Environmental > Aquatic > Marine > Coastal ...
CCCCAAAACCCCAAAACCCCAAAACCCCAAAACCCCAAAACCCCAAAACCCCGTGGGGTTGAATGCTTTAATTGAATTTATAGTTAGTTGTGATAGTGTAGAGACAAAAATAATTGCATGTTTAAAGAGTCTTTTTAGCTGCATTTAAATCCTTTGCGTCTGCTAAACACGATTCGATAGAAAAAGAAGCAAGCTTGTGTAGAGACTTAAATTACTCGCATGCGACGTTATCGATACTTTCAGCAACAACTTCACCAATCTAAAAAGGGGTCAGTGGCAGCAGCGACAACCTGAGCATCTCTCTCGCGGTCCTTAATGAAGCTGGACTCCTTGTTGCTGGGCTCACCGACGTCGGGGATGTATGGAGGGTCGATTTTCTTGGCTAGGAGGTTGTTCCAGTCGAGCGATTGGAAAAATCTATGTTCTTTAATATCGGCGACACCGTTGACCATGTTTCCGAATCTCTTGGACAGATCTCTTCTCAGCAGATGCTTCACCAGCGACTTCAGCTTGGAGTCGAAACCGTCGGGGTACTTCGGCTTTGTGTTGATGATCTTCTTGTAAATGTTCATCGGGTCGTCATCAACAAACGGGGCGTGGCCTGCGTGCATCTCGTAAATCAGGATACCGAAGGTCCACCAGTCGACAGGCTTGGAGTGACCTCTGTTGAGGAGGATTTCAGGGGCGATGTACTCGGGGGTACCGCAAATCGTATACGTTCTCTTTTTCACAACCTTAGCAAAACCGAAATCGATCAGCTTGAGGAACCCATCGTCCGCAATCATGATGTTCTCTGGCTTCAAGTCACGGTAAACGATATCCTTGCTGTGGAGATATTCGAAGATGGACGCGATTTGAGCACCGTAGAACCTAAATAAGTGAAAACAGTTGCAAAAATGGGCTAAAGCGGTATACTTACTGCGTCTGTTTGATGTTGAAGTTGCCTTGTCCTCTGTGGTAGGTGAACAGATCGCCACCACCAAGGAGCTCAGTTGCGAAGTAGATGTACCTCTCGTCTTGGAAGAATCCGTCGTAGGACAACTAAAAACCCAATAGATAAACGTTAGTCGTTAGTGTCACAAAGGGGTGGGGGATAATAGAGGGCGAGTGAATTGGAATGAAACTTACAGAGAAGGGGTGGACGATTCTCTCGAGGATCTTCTTTTCGTTCTCGATATGATCGACGTGCTTGGAGGAGATGATCTCGGCCTTCTTCATCGTCTTGATAGCGAACTTCGCTTTGGGGCTCGCCTTCAACCATCCTATTCTAACGTTTCCGAAAGCACCTACAATCAAACACAATACAGCCGTCAATTACTGCCTTCAAAGCTAAGTCCGGTCGACCCTCCATGCCCATTTGATTAGTGTTAATGAACCCGAGTCGACTCTGTGAACAGCGAGGGTGCTGTCTGGGTTGCTTACCTTCACCAAGGGAGTCTCCGAAGACAACCTGCTCAGTCTTGACTCCGTCAAAGATAAGATTCTTGTTGGGACCACTGGTGTCTACCATTTTAATTTATTTAATTTTAGTCTAGAGCGACCAAGCATCAACTTTATCATAAATTCATTAAACACAATTAATCGAATTATTTAATCGTTTTATTTCCATAATTAAAAGTCAGATGTTCAAAGACAAACCTGAATTCATCTTGACCTCATCCCCCAATCAACTTATTCATAATGAAGAATTTCTGCCCTTGGCAGCTTCGATGTCAAGCTTATTCTCTTCAACGGGGACCTCCATACTTTCGGTGAGATTCTCCATCGCTTCAGCTTTGTCACCTTCATCCAATGAGTCCACATCCACAGTCTTCCCGTCGTCCTTGCGAAGTTTCTACTGCTTGCTGCTGATGGATCCAAGCGCGAAGAGCAATTCGTTGTTGTTGAGCTTGTCCTTGGAAGTTTGCGACTCGTTGTTCGACTCCGTGATAGTCTCGTTCTCGTGCTTGTTGTCGTCTAGCTCCTCAGGCATCAGCTCTTTCCTGTACTGCAGGACTGACTAGTCACTCAAGATTGGCAGCTTGAGAGCTCTCATGTTCCTGTCAAGAGCAGTCGCTTGGCCAATGGTCTCCACGTCGTGGAACTCGTAGAAGATCTTGGCACCTGATGACGAACTTGCCTTTCCTCTCCACAAGTTGAACTGCTCAACATGACTCTGGTTTCTGTACTTTTCCCAGTCAGGCTTCTGTGGACCTCTTAGATCGTTAAAGAAGTTCTGCTAGTACTGATTGTTGCTCTAAACGAGGAAGAAGATGTACTCGACGTGCTTCGACAGCATCTTTTTGTTCTTCCAAATCAGGTACAGCTTCTGGGAAATCGACTCCTGTGCAATCGAGGTTACAAAGTTAGTGTCACGCTTAAGCAGATTCTGTGTGATGAGTAGCAAGAGGGAGTCCTCCACGACACGTTGGTGACTTTCAGTCTACTACTAGCTGCTCGTCTCCTTGCTTTCCTTGCTCATGTTGTCTATAGCATCTGTGATGAAGTGCTGAAGGACTTCGGACTTCGTGAAGTACTCGATGGAGCCTGGCACTTCGATCAGCAGGTAAAGCACCTGCAAGAAAGTGATTCTGATTTACTCAGAGATATGAGTGTCGAGGAAGACGGGAGTCTGGAGCCAGAAGTTGAAGTATGAGTACACGGCATGCTCAATCTAGATCTGGTCAGTTGACCTTTCCACCATCTTGGTGCCCAGGAGTGCCTGCCCGTCCAACTTCTCCTCTTTCTTGGTCTGGAGTAGGTTCGGGTTGAACTCGTTATAGATAAGTTGCTCAACAGAGAGAAGCAAGGTCGTCAAGGAGAGCAGACCCTTGTAGTTTAAGTAATGGAACTGTTTCTGCTTATTAGAGAGATGTTCTGCAGAGCGTCCACCCTTACTTGGACTTGTAGTGGTGCTACGCATTGTTTTGACACTGTTGGCGAGCTGGCTGACGTCTTCATTCTGACTGATTTGGAAGAGCTTCTTGGAAACATCGTACAGGATCTCGGCGACCTTCGTGATAAAGGTATTGAGCTTAATGTTGATGAACACAGCGGGGTTCTTGTTGTACATCCTGAGGATGATCGACTCGATGCGGAGCTCGTCTTGGAGGTCAGGGCTGAACAGAGAAAGAAACAAACAGATAAGAGATGGGCGCGTGGTGGAAAACTTACTTGACGATCTCGGGCAGCTTAGTCAGGTCCTCATCCAGGTCGTTCTTGTAAATTTGCTCGCAGTAGTCCTTGATGTTCGTGTGCGAGTTGTTGCGTAAGATGGAATCCCACTTAACGAACACGTTTTCAAACTGATTGGCATCGAAGTCGTCAAGGAACTTCATTTATTTCTCAAATAGCTCTGGCTGGTACTGATGACGACGCATCTGCTCGTTGATCTCAGCGAAGAAGTTAGGAGGAATGAAAGCTTTAAGAACACCCTTGTTTTGCTGCTAATGCGTTGGCTGGTACATGAAGTTGTCTGGTGACTCTGTCATAACGGCATGCTCGATCTTGAGTACCTGGTCGATGAGGCGCCCGCGAGTTTCCTTTGTGATGATGTTCTTGTTGTTTGACTGCTCGAAAATCAGGTTGAGCATAAACATCACGAGTCCTTTCTTGATGAAGAGCTCATTAACGAACTCTTGCATCTGGATCAAGCCTCGCAAGATTTCAATGACACTTTCCTTGAATTCGACCACCTCAATCTCCTTCCTATACATCATACGGATCATCAAATCCTTGAAGGACTGGCAGTGGAGGAGGAATTCGCAGTGTTTAGATCCGAAATCAGACCCGGCATAGTTGGTGTTCTCCTGATCTTGCGTCACCACGTTCATGTTCCTGTCATGGTTCAATTGAATCATATTCCTCTCATCATTTGCATCGTTGTGAGCGAAGTAGGGCCTCGGCTCCGCTTGCACGATATGTTTCAGGATGTCAAGCACATGCTGCGAGATCTTCTTCAATCGCTATTGCACTTTCACTGGCAAAGTCTCTTCCTACCGCTGGTACTTCTCGTCCACTCTGATCAAATTGCACAAGGTTTCGAAGTACTTGTCAAAGTCGGCTTGCGTCCTAATGTTCAAGCCCAGATGAATGACTAAATTCTTGAATGCTTTGACAAGCTCCTCAATGTTTTGCTCTCGCTCTAGGATCTCCCGGTTCAACTCCTCAGATACCGTGTTGTGGCTATCCTCCTTGATTTCCTCTAAGTCAGCCTAGTTGAAGGTCTACTTGGACAACTACAGGAGCTTCTCGATGAGCTTGGCGGCGAACTTCTACTTCTTTTCCGTGTTGAAGTCATCCTGGAAGCCGCTCTTGGAGTAATCCTAGTTGAAGTACTTCACAAAAATATCTTGAATGCGCAACTCTTTCTTGTTCACGGTGTACTCGAAGTTCTGAAGCTGGAAGCAGAAGCCGTCTTCAATCTTGAAGTCGCGGGGCTTCATGCTCTCTTCGATTCCGTCGAGAAGACTGCGGATTTGCTCATGAATCTATTCCAGCATCTCAGCCCTGGTTTCATCGTTCCAGACCAACTCGGGAGCATTGATCTGCTTCGTTGAGAACAGTTTGTAGAAGTCCTTGCATTGGTTGGCACTTGTGAACTCTAACTTGTTCTCATTGTTGACGGTGAAGTTGGTCAACAGTTTGGCCTGCATCTTCGAGGTGAAGAATCTCTGGATCACTCCGTGGAAATGTTGCATAATCTTTCTCTCCGTGTCCTTTGTAAGATTCTTGAACTGGAAAGACTCGGCGCCTGACTTTTCAAACCTGTCGGCGAAGGAGACGAGCTGCTTGAGGGTTTGGGCACAGTCTCGTAGGATGGTCTTCAGCTATGTGTTTCTCTTGCGCTCTGTCAAGTCGAAGTACACGTGCTGGATCGCTTGCCACACCAGCCCTGAAGCGATGAGCTCGGGGTGAAGCACGGGGTAGCAAGTGATTTCCTTGGTGAGCGAGAAGATGGACTTGGTGATGTTCAGGATCAACCCAATACTGTATTAGTCTCTGTTCTGATGGATGATCGAGAGCAAGCTTCTCTGCTTGTAATCGATTCTTGGGTCTCTTTTATGTTCACGGTCTGAGATCGTGTTATTCTATCGAAGGAAGTGCTTTTTAAAATCATGAGCCTGCTAGTGTACCTCGTCAACATCATGATCATCATGCTCAGCAGCAGCTTCATGCTCAGCCTTTGCCTGGCTCTTCTTCCGCTTGCGAATCTTCCTCTTCTACTTGTGCAAGTTCGAACTTGAGCCAAGACCTTGTCCACCCATGGCACCGCCTTGAGCGCCAAAGGTGAGTGCTTGGACAAACTGGGAGCCTGATCGGCTCTCCTCGTTCCTGTCATCCTTCAATTGTCTCTTCTTGAACAGTGGGTGCAGAGAGAAGGAGAGGTCAAGGATGCGAGACATCTGTGTAAAGATACGAACTCTTTCTTCAAGAGGGAAATCAACGAAAGCTTGAATATCTTCATTGAGCAGGGTAGTGGTTGCCTCGACACACAAGTTGAGTGTCTTAGCTTCGACTCTGTCCACGATGATCTGTTCAGCCTGGGGAACCCCGTATTCTTCTTAGATGATGTCAAGAGTAGCTCCAGCGGCTTGCTGAATACCGTATGACGTGCCAAGCTTTTTCTGTGCATCACTGTAGTCCAATGAGCGTGAGTCATCGGCTTCTCGCTCTTCTGGAATTGACGCCATTGGATTTGTGGGATTGGTTGGCTAGGGCGCGCTTTTATTATTGCGAGGGTGGAAGGAGTTCTTGAGGATGAACTGGACGATATCGCCAATGATCTCCACACCATTCATTGTCAAGATTTCTTTCTTGTTATCTTTGTCCGAGTTAATAGCCAGGTGCATAATCTTCATGCCGATGTGAACCATTTCTTTGGTCTTCTCGTCGTACTTGACCTCTTAGGCAACGGATGGTTTCTCATCAACAGCCTTGTCATCCGTGCTTTCCCGCTCCGGCTTACAAGTATTCATAAGGATTCTCTTGATTTCATTGAGAGAGGAGATACGCTTCTGCTTGAATGTCTTGAGAGCAAGGAGGCAACTCTTGAAAAGAACGATAATTTTATCCGTTTCATTGAACAAGTCTTCATAGATGCAGTAGCGAAGCTCGGCTTGCATCTTCCTGTGGAACTCGTCTTCCTCGTCTTCGGGGATTTTGAAGAAGTTGGGCGAGGTGTAGGGCTTAGGCTAATCGACCCACTTGGACAGGTAGTAACGTCCACAGCGAACTTCCGATTCAATCTTATCGTACTTGATAATCTCGCTGACTTCTTTGTCGTAGACTGGCAGCTTCGAGGGATGCTTGATCAACTCAGGATCCTGTGCATACTTCTTGAGCTCCTCAAGGAAATCGGTTGCGTGCGAAGTGATCTTATCCTCAAGCTGCTTACGAAGCAAGCTGTTCCAAATTAGGATGGGACTGTCGTATTTTGGCGTTCTGTAAATCTCCAAGAACTTGCGCTGGCCTTGCTCGTACAAGAACTTGACGAAGGGGACGGGCAGGTATCGGAGGAAGATTGACTCCAGCAGCAGAGGAAGACGCTTGCCCTGAGACTTGTTTTGGTAGTAGATGTCGTCGAAGAGGTTGACTTTCTGAGCGGGAACGGCACCGATGCGTAGCGGCTCGTGGTCGGGGATCCTGTCAACGAAGTCCTCATGAGGGTGATTAAATGCTTTGTTCTTGTCTTCTTGGATCATCTTGAGATCGTTGGAGTTGAAGAGACCAAACTTGAGGTTGCCGTTGAACTCGATGCAGACTTCTTGGAACTTCTGGAGCAGCGAGAGCGCTCTGTCACCGTTGCGCGTGCTTAAACACAAGATAAGGAATTCGATCATGCCTGAGTTCTTCAGCTTGAAGAACGCAAAGTGGTTATTCAAATGCTTCTCAATGAAAATGAGAACTTCTCTCGTCAAGTCTCCATTCTGGAGCATGAGCATCTGTGTCAGGGTCGCCAAGCTGGACTTCCTGAGGATGAATTCCCGGTTGGAGGGTAGTGGAACGTGATCGGTGAAGCTCATCTGCTTGAAGATCAGGTCGAGCACCTTCAGAGACAAGATTCCAAGGCTCACGTTCTGCGAGTTGCGCTTGAAGTAGCGGGAGTTGGTTGTCGAGGCAGTGAAGTTGACGGAGAGATCAAAGGGAGCGACAACCTACTTTTCGGCGGGCTCATAGTCATCTTCAAGTTTAAAGTCAGCAATCTGAGCGAGTGCAGTCTGCTTCCTGCTCATGATGGTGAACCGCTCTTGCTCCATCTCATTCCGGTCGTTCTCGATGCACAAGTCCTTGAAAACGAGGTTCATACAGTTAAGCAGAATGGTCAAGCCATCAGCTTTCAAGAACCTCTTCAGGTTCTAATTTCCGAGATCACCTGCGACAGACAACGCGACATGGACCATCTGGAGAAGCGTGAAGTGGCAGTGCTCATACTGTTCTTCTTCAATGAGCTTGAGCCAGTAGGGGATCGACTTGAGGGAGTGGATCTGCGAGTGGTGGTAGTTGTAGAGGATGCACATCGTCATCAGCACTATCTTTTGCTCGCGTGGGTCGCTGCTTGCCATGAATCTAATTTTGAGTTCTTACCAGAAGCTGGCAGGCTGATCGATGGGCATGGTGAACCTGGGTCGCTCGAACTCGGACGCACAGTTCAAGTCAATGAGTTTGGTCAAGTAGTACTTGCCGACCAAGTAGTTGGAGGTGAGGCACTCGTATGTGACCTCGAACTCTCCATAGTTCCATTTGAGGTTCTTCTAGCGACTGTAGACTTCCTTCTCCCTGTTGAATTCGTGGTTCGGCAGCACCAAGACTTGCTCTAACTTGTTGAGCAAGGTCTTCTCGTGCGTCTACTTTGTATCAACAAAGAAGTTGAGCTCCTTCTGTAGTTTCTTGATGAGCTCGGACCTTGTTTCTTCATTCCACTGTTCGACAGCGCTGCCAAAGTTCTCAGGGACTACCGTGAAGAAAAACTGCATCCAGTTTCTGAAGGTCCAGTCTAAGTTGCTCTGGAATTAGGTGCTCGCATTGACTTTTCTGAAAAGAGTGTCGGGAAAGCATCTTGCGAGGAGCGCGTGGCTGTCTTTGTTCTTGTAGAGGAGACGTGCAAGCAGTTTGATGGAAAGGGCTCGCTACTCGCTGATCGGACTCGTCATTTGCAGGTTCAAGTGCCAGATGAATTAGATCGAGTATGTCAAGATGTATCGCTACATTTCTAGCAAGTCGACCTTGGCGTGATGGTAGAAGAAGTCAAGAGTCTGACTCAAGATCATCGTGAACAGGTGTTGGATGTCGAAGTGAGGCACCTGTGAAAAGAGCGAGAACTTGTCGATCATCTGGAACACCGGCTTGTTTTCAGCCTTTTCGTCTTGCGTTTCCTCGTTCTGTTTCACACTGTTTGCGAAGAGGGCGATGTCTTCTTTTGACGTAGAGTTTTATCGTGTCTGTAGAATCGAGCGAAGAATGAGGCCGATTGAAATGAGGTGAAGAGACTTAATTTAGTTTTTCTTTTCGTAGAGCTCCTCGAAGTACTTCAGATAATTGAACATTGATTCGAAAAGCTTAGGCTCTTCCAGATGGAAGGCACAGTCGCCGTGTAGACCTGCGTTTTGCGGGTTCTCGCTTTGACTAACACTGCCTCTGATCATGATCCGCTTGTTAGTCTGCTCAATCTTGTACTCGTTACCAGAGTAGTGGTGGCAGGAGGCTTTGAGCACGAGGGCGGAGAGGAGGGCCACGTAGGGACTCTTACTCACCAAGAACTTGGTCAAGATGCTCAGCAGCTCTTCTTAGTCAGCCATCTCCGCCATAAAGGTCTTCGAGTTCAGCAACAAGCGAAGCACGTTGAGGTACCTGACAGTGCGTTCGAAGACTTCGACAAGAACAGGGTCTTCTCTGCGATCTTCTTCGATTTGAGAAGCAATTATGTTCTGACTGGTCGTGTTGTTCTGAGGACTCAAATTGAGAAGGGGCGTCGATGCCTGCTGGTTTGTGTTTGAGGCATCCTGGCCAGTAATGTTGGTGTGAGCATGGAAGTAGTTGATCGGTTCCCCCTTGAGCGGCAAAAGAGACCTCTTGATCATCGCATCAATCAAATCAGGCTTCTCCTCTTCAAAGCTGAAGTACTATTTGAGGCAGTTAAGCACGTCGGTCATGATGATTTGCACTTGGGAGACGGGGATCTTGACGAGGTTGCTGAAGGTGGCGTTCAGAAGAATCTCCTCAGTCAGGTTGTTCAGCTGCATTTGGTCCTTGGCCGAGGAGCCCATCTGCTCGGACAGCTTGCGCACGAGGCCACTTTCGTAGTCCAGGGTCAGCTGCTGGATGTAATTGCCGCGACCGTTCTCAATCGGAATGTAGCCAAGGATTCTCTGAGAGAAATCCAAAGTTTAGTTGACAAGAATCTTGAGACTGTCAAAAGACTAAGTCGCGGTTCCATAGTTGAATTGCTGGCTAGCGAATCTATCATAGTCACCGCCAATCGAGTTCTAAGGCCCTCCGTCCTTCAGCGCGAACTAGCGAAGCGTAAGCATGCAAGAGAGGAGTCGCTCACGGTCTTCGCTCGAGTTGAGGTGGAGGAAGATTTCAACATCATTCTCAAACATGAGGTTCAAGTTGATCACTTTGCTATCGTCAATGACTCGGATAATCTGGAGGTGGGCGAGGGGCACCTTCTTGCGAGGAGTGTTTGTCACTGTGTCGACTTCGTAAAAGTACTTCTAGTCAAGTTGAATGCTGGAGGGGGTCAAGGCGATGCCATTGACAAGCGAGCCAACCTAGAGCTTGTAGCAGATGTTGGCCGACTTGTGGCTCTTGGGCCAGTTCAGAAAGTCGATCTTCGACGTGATGTCGACCGACTGCTCCAGCTGCTCGACCACCTTGAGTCGGCGCTTGAGATGGGTTTTGCAATTGCCCTGGAGCTGGTCGACGAAGGGCGACAAGTCCGACTTGCTGAACGAGAGACGCTCGACTTCTTGGTTCTTCTTGACGAGGGTGAGGTGGTGTGGCTGCACTAACAGGGTCTCGATTTCGCTCAAGTAAATAAAGTGCTGGCTTAGTCGTTGTCTTCGGTCAGCGTTATTAAGTCCTTGAGTGAGATCGTCTGTGCGGATGTTGTTCGTGCGATAGGGGGTCAGGATTGTGTCAAGTTCATGCTGATCCTCATCACCATGATCGATCTTGCTGACGCCATCAGGTCCCGTAGTTCCGGCGCGTCTGGAATCTTCCACCGTACCGCCTGCTCCCCCAGCGGTATACTTGAGCAGCATGTCGAAGTCCTCGTCGTCGAACTCGTCAAATTTCTCAGAGGTTTTTCTCGAGGGATCTATGCCGCTCGAATCGTCTTGGTGAGGACTCACTAGGATCTTGTCGTTGAAAAGTCTTCGGTGTTCTTCATCGTTAGAAAGCATGGCGCCTTATGTGACGTTGTTACTTGGGTGAATTCCAGAGATCATGATTGAGCCGAGGCCGCCCGTCGGAGTCACCATCTCGCCGTGGCCTGCGCTGCGCTTATTGTCAATGACGTCGAGGGTGTTGACGGAGAAGATTTGGATCATTGTGGGGTGCAGCTTAACGACGGCGGGGTTCTTACCAGGCTTCGAAAAGGCAGCAGATGCGAGAGGAGACGACGATTTAGAAGGCACTTACTTAGCGCTGAAGCCGACCTTGACACTGGAGTCACCACGGCCTGCTACCTTGGAAGATATCTCTATCGCATGGAAACACTTCTCCACCAAATCTGCGTGACCTTCGTAGTTCTTTACGTGCAAGATGTGCTTGAGCTCGGTGACAAGCCTGTCACGCTAGCAGCAGTGGAGCACGAGTGGCGTGGCTTAGTTACCAGCGCCTCCAGTCTGCATTAGCTGGGCTCGGTCGAAGTTGCGGTGACGTGACTCTGGTAGAACCTCAAGAGTGAACTCGGTGGAGTTGCGATCTGAAGCGAACACATCATAAATACGATCCCAGGAGAATTTCTCCACCGTGGCAGCCTTGTTGTCTCTTTCTATTGTGAGCTTGAGGAGCTCATTCTACTGTAGTAGTAGGGTGAAGTAGCTGGAGGAGAAGAAGGATTTCTGCTCGACTAGGTACTTGGAAGCGATGCGGAAAGTGGGAGTTTACTGCATTTTCCCTTTCTGTCTATGCTATGTAATGTCTAGAATAATTATATTAAGAATTCTTTAACCCTCTTTAAACCATTGGATTCACGGGGTTTTGGGGTTTTGGGGTTTT
>Ga0208544_10002777_pt1 | contig 11203 bp, 12 predicted proteins | sample DEB08_DNA_9_FD_184526 | JGI IMG/M metagenome (GOLD analysis project Ga0208544, IMG submission 184526) | Aqueous microbial communities from the Delaware River and Bay under freshwater to marine salinity gradient to study organic matter... | ecosystem: Environmental > Aquatic > Marine > Coastal ...
TGATCAAACTTGGGATTTGCATCATGGCCGCTTTGCGCTCCAGTTTATCTTCGCTTATCAAGTTCATGTTTTGAAACGATGTTTCTCTGGCCTTGACCCTCAGTTCAGGGGGCGCAAGATGGCGGTGATGCAGCAGTGACAAAGGCTGTGCCAAGGCATCAATATCAGTCCCGTGAAAACTGGCCACCCCAAATAATACCTCGATCCGGTGCTGTGCCACATATTGCGCCAAAGCGGACCAAAGCTGATGCATCCCCAGCCCGCCGCGATAGTCGCGGTGCAGACAGGAGCGCCCCAATTCAAGGATGCGCCGGCCCGAATGGATCAACGGATCCAGATCATATTCATCCGAAGAATAATACCGCCCGGCCCTTTGCGCCATCTCTGGCCGCATCACACGGTATACGCCTACAACTGCCTCTGTCTGTCGGTCGGTCAGCAACAGGTGATCGAAAAACGGGTCCAACTCGTCCTTCTCAAGGCCCTGGACGTGATCGACACAAGCCCCACCTGCCCCCAGTTCGCGCACAAAGACATCATAGCGCAACCGCTGGGCGGCGATCAGGTCTTGAGGCGTTTCAGCCAGTCTTACCTGAAAATCTGCTGCAACCGCTGGGATCATGGGGCTGAAACGACCCTCCTGTTCTGCTGCGGTGGTGATAGGCAAAACCCGTGCCAAGCGCAATGCTTGCGCGAACCGCAAAAATATGCATCCTAAGGTTGTGATTTAGGTCAGTGGCACATGTTAACGATTTAGCAACCATGTTTAGTCATCAAAGACGAGCATGAGACCAATTCGAAAGCTGTCTATGACAATCTTACCTTCCTCTCTGAAGTTCACGGTCACCTTTCCGGCGATATTGCTCTGGACTTGTCCTACGCCCCAATCCGGCTGTGTTGGGTGGCGCACCAACATTCCGGGGGCCAACATCGCATTCAGATCATCCATTTGGTGTTCCTTGTCATCGGGGGGCGGATCGTGGGCAGCATGAGCACCCATTTGGCCGGGCTGATCGGCAGCCGGGTTTGTCACGATCTCATATCGCCAATCGGTGCCATCAACAATGGTTTGGAATTGCTTGGCCTGTCGGGTGATCCCGCAGGGCCTGAAATTGGCCTGATCGGGCAAAGCGTGGATAACGCCAGCGCCCGTATCCGGTTTTTCCGCATCGCATTTGGGTCTGCGGGGGATCAGATGGTCGGCCCGGCCGAGGTGCTTTCCATCATCGCCGATCTATACAAGGGCAGCAGGTTGTCCATCGACTGGCAACTGCAAGAGCCGGTTCAGCGTCAGGAGGTCAGATTGGCCTTTCTGGCGATCCTTTGCGCGGAAACCGCCATGCCTTACGGGGGGCTGATCACCGTGTCAAAAACCGCCACTGACTGGTCCTTGCGCGGTGTCGCGGACCGGATCAACAGGATGCCCGAGCTATGGGGCTTTTTGTCATGGAACAGGGAGATCGCGGATCTGCAGCCTTCGCAGGTTGAATTTGCCCTGCTGCCGCTGATCGCAGAAGATCTGGCCCGCAAAGTGACCTATGAGATTGACGACCGTCGGCTACAGGTGATGTTCTAAAGCGGTTCTTGGACGACCTAAAACATCACGTTCAACGATGAAATATTACCTTCAGACCGCTTTAGGGACAAAAAGCTGCTAGGCCCGAACAGTCCCGTCTCCTGTCACCAGATATTTGAAACTTGTCAGCTGCATGGCTCCCACTGGGCCGCGTGCGTGCATCTTGCCTGTCGCAATCCCGATCTCAGCGCCCATGCCAAATTCGCCGCCATCGGCAAACTGGGTTGAGGCATTGTGCATCAGGATCGCGGAATCCAGCTGCGTCATAAAGGTCTGGGCGACGGTGTGATCCTCGGTGATGACGCAGTCCGTGTGATTGGAGCCATAGGTGCGGATATGCTCAATCGCCTCATCCACGCCCGATACGGTTTTGGCCGCGATGATCATATCCAGGTATTCGCATCCCCAGTCCTGCGGGCCAGCGGCCGTCACCCCGTTGATCCCTTGCAGGGTTTCGTCGCCCCGCACCTCGACACCGGCGTCGATCAGGGCGCGCAGAACGCCTTGTCCGATGGTTTTGACAATCGCCTCGTGGATCAGCAGACATTCAGCAGCGCCGCAGATGCCGGTGCGCCGGGTCTTGGCGTTCAATACGATCTTCAAGGCTTTTTCCGGGTCTGCCGCCTGGTCGATGAAGATATGAACAATGCCCTCGAGATGGGCAAAAACCGGCACCCGCGCTTCGCGTTGCACCAGCCCCACCAGCCCCTTGCCGCCGCGCGGGACAATCACATCAATCGTATCTGTCATCTTGAGCATTTCGCTGACAGCGGCACGGTCGCGGGTCGGCACCAGTTGCACGGCGTCCTCGGGCAGGTTTGCATCCCGCAACCCCTGCTGAAGACAAGCGTGAATGGCCCGCGAGGAATGAAAGCTTTCAGAGCCGCCGCGCAAGATGACCGCATTGCCCGCCTTGAGGCAAAGCGCGCCGGCATCTGCCGTCACATTGGGGCGGCTTTCGTAGATCACGCCGATGACACCCAGTGGCGTGCGGACCCGTTTGATATGCAAGCCAGAGGGCTGATCCCATTCATCCATCACAGCACCTACAGGATCGGCCTGTTCAGCCACGCTGCGCAGGCCGTCCACCATGCCTTGAATGCGGGCTTCATCCAGCATCAGCCGGTCCATCATCGCAGGCGACAGCCCCTTGTCACGGCCAAAAGCCAGATCCTTGGCATTGGCCGCCAGAATATCGGCGCGCGCGTTCCAGACCGCTTCGGCGGCCCCGATCAATGCCGCATGTTTCCGCTCTGCCGAGGCGCTGGCAAGACGGGTTGCCGCCGTTTTGGCGCGGGTCCCGATATCAGCCATGATTTGTGGAATATTATCCATATTTTCCATTTAATTACGCCTCACTGTAAGAGTATCACTTGAGCGTCAAAGCGCCATATCATCGCGGTGGATCAAGGCTGCGCGCCCCGGATAGCCCAGCAGTTTTTCGATCTCGGCGCTTTGGTGACCCTTGATCTGCATCGCCTCATCAGAGGCATAGCGGCTCAGGCCCACGCCAATCGATTTACCGGCAGGATCCAGCAGGGCCACGCTGTCGCCCCGCTCAAAAGGGCCCTGCACCGCAGTGATCCCCGCAGGCAACAAGGATTTCCCCTTGGACAGCGCGGTCACGGCACCGGCATCAAGCGTCACAGAGCCGCGCGGCTTCATTGCGGCGATCCAGCGTTTGCGGGCCGCCTGCGGGTCGGTCTGTGCGGTGAACCAGGTGGCGGCAGCCCCTTGATGCAGCGCCTGCAAGGGGCGCAGGACAGATCCTTCGGTGATTGCCATGGCACAGCCGCCCGCCGTTGCGGTCTTGGCGGCCATCAGTTTTGTCTTCATGCCGCCCTTGCTCAGCCCGGAACCGGCATCGCCTGCCATGGCCTCGATCTGGGGTGTGATGGCGTCGATCACGTCAAATCGGCTGGCGGTCGGATCATCGCCGGGATTGGCGGTATAGAAACCATCCACATCAGAAAGCAGGATCAGCTGATCGGCCCCGACCGTGACCGCGATCTGAGCGGCCAGACGGTCATTGTCCCCAAAGCGGATTTCATCCGTGGCGACCGTATCGTTTTCATTCACGATCGGCACCACGCCGAGGCTCAGAAGCTGCTCCATCGTGGCGCGACTATTCAGATAGCGCCGCCGGTCCGCGCTGTCTTCCAATGTAACCAGAACCTGCGCGGTGATGATCTTGTGCTGCGCCAGCGCTTCCTCATAGGCGCGGGCAAGGCGGATCTGCCCCACCGCCGCAGCCGCCTGTGATTGCTCAAGTGCGAGCGATGTTGCAGGCAAGCCCAGCACCCCACGACCCAGCGCAATGGACCCCGAAGAGACCAGGACCACGTCGCAGCCCAACCCCTTGAGCCATTGCACATCTGCGGCCAGCGCATGCAGCCAGTCGGCACGCAGATCACCGGTTTTGCGGTCAACCAGAAGGGCTGATCCGATCTTTACAACAACCCGTTTCGCGGCCGTCAGGGTTGCCATGGTGCCTCTGCCTCGTCCGATTTGTGGCGCAAACGGTCATCGTCAATTTCAGCCCTCAGGGCGCGCAGCACTTCCCGCACGCCTTCCTTGGCGACGCCGGACATCTGCAGAACGGGTCCACCAGATTCCTTTTCCAATATTTTTGAAGCCTCTAGGCGTTCTTCTTCATCAAGTGCGTCAATCTTGTTCAGCACTGTCACGCGGGGTTTAAGCGCCAGATCACCGCCATATCTCTCAAGTTCGGTGATGATCGTATGATAGTCTTCTGCCAAGGTCTCAGAGGTGCCATCCACCAGGTGCAACAGCACAGCGCAGCGTTCCACATGGCCCAGAAACAAGTCACCAAGCCCGCGACCCTCAGACGCGCCTTCAATCAGACCCGGAATGTCGGCGACCACAAATTCTGTGTTATCAATCCCTACCACGCCCAAATTCGGATGCAGGGTTGTGAACGGGTAATCGGCAATCTTGGGCCGGGCATTTGAGGTTGCCGCCAGAAAGGTCGACTTGCCAGCATTGGGCAGGCCCAAAAGCCCAACATCGGCAATCAGTTTCAGCCGCAGCCACAGCGTACGCTCGACCCCGTCCTGACCGGGGTTGGACCGGCGCGGAGCCTGGTTGGTGGCGGATTTGAAATGCAGGTTGCCCCAGCCGCCGTTGCCGCCGCGGGCCAACTGAACCCGCTGGCCGATTTCAGTCAGATCGCAGATGACGGTTTCCTGATCCTCGTCCAGAATTTCGGTACCCACAGGCACGCGCAGCACGATATCGTCGCCGTCTTTGCCGGTCCGTTGCTTGCCCATGCCGGGCTGGCCGTTTTTGGCAAAGAAGTGCTGTTGATAGCGAAAGTCGATAAGCGTGTTCAACCCGTCAACGGCCTCGGCCCAGACCGATCCGCCGCCGCCGCCATCACCGCCGTCGGGACCGCCGTATTCTATAAACTTCTCGCGTCGGAACGAAATGCATCCGCCCCCGCCCGCGCCTGAGCGGATGTAGACTTTGCATAGGTCGAGGAATTTCATCTCATTGCCCTTTCAGGAGCGGCTCAAAGCTTGCGGCTATAGGTCCATGTGGGTACGGCAGCATCGCGTGCCAGACAATAGGTTTCCGCATCACCCAGATAGACAAAACCGGCATTGGTCAGCACTTTGGCGGATGCAGGGTTGTCATGATAGACTGAGGCGAACATGGCCACGTTGCCAAATGGGTTTGCGTCCACCAAAGCCTGAACAGCGTCAGATGCCACATGGGTATTCCAAAAGGAGGGGGCCACCCAATAGCCTACCTCGGATTGATTGCGGTCCAGCCGCGTCAGGGAAATCAGGCCAACAACCTCTGACCAGTCGGATTTGATCCCGTCCATGACCCAGACGTCCTCTGTGCGGGGTTCGGCCATGGCGCGGGCGATAAAGGCCTCCATCGTGCCGGGGGGCAGTGGATGGGGAATGGTGGGTGTGGTCATCGCCACCCGCCGGTCGCTGGCGTAATGTTCAATCAGGCCCAGATCAGAACGCCGCAGCGGGCGCAAATCAAAGCGGGGCGTTTCGATTGTAGGCTGGTTTATGATCGTTTCCATTTGCACGTTATGTTCCTCCTCCGAACAGCACGAACAGGACAGAGGCAACCGTCAGGGCCGCCAGTGTCCACATCAAATAGGGTTCGGCAGGCTTGCCTGCCACGGTTCTTGCAATCGCGGCACCCGCGAGTGTCCACAAGGGGTGCATGACGATCTGGCATGACAGCAATATGACAGCGATGGTTGCTGTCGCGGTCAGGGCCGGTGTTTCGGGGGCCACAAAGGCGGTAAAGCTGCCGACAATCATCGCCCAGGCCTTGGGGTTTAGCGGATGCACGATCAGCCCTGCGGCAAAACCAGGGGCGGCACCGGTGCCGGTGCCCTGCCCCAACCGCAGGTTTGCCACCTTCCAGGCCAGCCAGATGATATAGGCCGCCGAAATGTATTTGAGCATTTCAAAGACCCAAGGTGCACGGGCCGACAGTTCCATCAGGCCAAAACCCACAGGCCAGATGATCAACTGCTTGCCCAAGGCGACACCCGCGACAAAGGGCAAAGCCGCGCGAAAGCCAAAACGCGCACCCGTGGCCATCAGGGCCATATTGGCGGGACCGGGCGTGCCGATTTGGCTGGCGGCAAATATCGCGAGAGGGAGGATGGCGATAGACATCAGCCTGCCCCCTGGCCAGAGCCGTTGGATGCCAGCAGATGAAGCATGCCATCCCTTGAGGATGGAGGGGTCTTAAATGTCTGCATGGGGCGCTCCTTTCTGACTCTGAGGGCGGAGGCGGCACCGGTACAAGAAAGGGACCGGCGTTTCCGCCGATCCCTTGAATTTTTTCAAACCTTGCGGGTGCGGCTTATTCTGCGGCCTCAGCCACCGGCAGGACAGAAATAAACGTACGGTTCTTCAGACCTTTGTGAAAGGTCACATTGCCGTCAACAGTTGCAAAGATCGTGTGATCCTTGCCCATGCCCACGCCTGCGGCTGGCCAAAACTTGGTGCCGCGCTGACGCACGATGATGTTGCCAGGAATAACGACTTCGCCGCCATATTTCTTAACGCCAAGACGACGACCAGCTGAGTCGCGTCCGTTACGGGATGAGCCGCCTGCTTTTTTGTGTGCCATTTGGTCTCTCCTTAGCCTTTAGCCAGTTCTTTAGCCTGTGCGATCCAGTCTTCACGACCGACACGACCTTTGAACGACAGTTTCTCTTCAATAGCTTCGACGTCTGCATCTGTCCATGCTGCGATCTGTGCGAAGGTTGTGATGCCTTCTGCGTGCAGCTTGCCAACGATAACCGGACCAACGCCAGAGATTGCGGACAGATCATCAGCGCCTGCGTCGGCCTTTGCGGCCTTCTTTGGTGCTGCTTTCTTTTCTGCTTTTGGCTCTGCGGCGGCCTCAGCTTTGGGTGCTGCGGCTTTCTTGGCCTTGGCAGGCTTTGCTGCGGCATCGGCGGACTTGCCGGTGATCGCTGCAACGGCGGCGGCGGATACGGACCCTGTGCCGATCGCTGCCATCACCTTGGATTTGCCAGCGCCCGTTGCCATGATCTCTGTGATCTTGACGAGGGTCAGCTTTTGACGGTGACCTTTGGTGCGCTTGGAAGAGTGCTTCCGGCGGCGCTTGACGAAGTGGATGACCTTTTCGCCTTTGATCTGGTCGACGACTTCGGCCTGAACGGCCGCGTCAGCGATCAAGGGTGCGCCAACCTGCGGGCTGTCGCCGCCCAGCATCAGCACTTCGTTGAATTGAACAGTTTCACCGGCATTTGCCGCAATACGTTCTACCCGGAGCATATCGCCCGAGGCTACCTTGTATTGCTTACCGCCAGTCTTGATGACCGCAAACATTGCGTCTTCCTTCACATTGCCGCGTCTTGTGGTCCCCTTGCGGGTGTTTTGAAAGGACGTATCCGCCTCTTTCACCTCAGACAGCGCGCCCATAGGGCGTCATTAAAAATAGACCCGCCACGAGAGAGTCCCGCCGGGTTGCGGGCTTATCGGTGGAATGGGCTTCCAAGTCAAGCAGCTTTGCGCGGCTTTGGGATTGTTTGTTGTACCGGCCGGCATGGTCGCGGAAATCCGCGATAATTCGGGCCGTTTACAGGTCCTGGGCGGTCATGTTTAGCGCAACTGCGCGCCCCAGTGCATATGATATATCCTCATAGGCCTTTCCAAAGCCCGTGAACAGGGCGCGGTTCAGCGCTTGGCCTGCCGGGGTCATGGCAAATGTGATATAGGTCTCAAGCTCTGCATCCTCGAGCGGGGAATAGGCCATCAGCATATAGCCAAAGAGCCAACTTTGCGTATCCATGGTGATTTCTTCGATTTCACTGCCGACATCACGCAGGATGTCTTCTTCGGACAATTTGATGGCACCGCCGTCCTTGAGGCCGCGCATGAACTGAAAGTTCGAATTCATCGCGCTGGCGACATTGCGTTCCACCATGTCGCCGCCAGCGATATAGCGGTCCACCTGCGCAAACCGGGGATCATCGCGGCCTTCGAGGGCGGCGAAATGGCCGCGTGCTGCAGCCTCCACATCGGGGTCTTGAATGGCAAGGCGCGCGGAGTTTTCAAGCTGGATGATCTCAACCCCCAAATCACTGGCGAAAAATGTGATGACCTGTTCCATTGCGGCATCTGATAATTCCCGGCCCAGTTCCGCCCTGACCATTTCGACCATCCGTTCGGGCTCATAAATCCGTTCGACCTGCATCGCCCAGCCCGGTCCACCCTGCCCGCCCAGCATATCAGCGTTCAGGTCTTGCGCATGGGCCCGCCCTTCGTCACTCAGAATGCGGGCGGCCTGGGGCAGTTTCAGAACATCCACCAGCACGCTCAGCCGTGCATCTGCAAAGGCGCTCAGGGCGCTCAGGACCACAAAGACGGGCCAGAGAAACAGGCTGCGGCGCATCACAAGTCCTGACTTGGCTGCATGGATGACAGGCGTTGGGCAACCCGTTCAAACCGGTTTGCCATGATCTCATACTGGACCGCGTTCATCAGCGCATAGACCTTTTGCATCTTGGGATGCATCAGCGCCTCGGCATAACGCGATACTTCCTCATCCGAAAACGCCTGATAGGTATAGGCCGCATTGGCCAATGCATTGGCCCGGATCGAGGTGCGCATGTCGCCTTCCTGACTGCGCAAAGCCTCACGCAGGTCCGGTTCATCCATCTGCAATTCGATCACCCCGGCCGCGGCTGCCGCCATCAGGAACCTGACCTGCACCTCTTGAATGGCGCGGATCGCGCCGTCTTCTACGTCACTGGCACCGTTCAACCGCTTGAGATGTTCCAGCCGGTCCGAGCCGAGCCGCACCAGCCCCTCAACAATCGCGGCACCGCTTTCGGATTTCAGATCATCGTCCTGGATCATATGCGATGCATTTTCCGCAACCACCAGACGCTGGCCCAGATCGGTGGCATAGAAATCCGCCGCATGGGTCAGCAAGTCATCACTCAATGTATTGCCCAGAATTTCGATCGCCATGTCGTGCATCAGATCGGTCGCAAACACCTCTTTGACCAGTCGCGACCATTCGGACCCGAAGTCATCCGCTTCCAGACCCAGCATCTGGGGGGCGGAATCGGCGGACAGCCTGATGCTTTCCAGCGCCACATCAAAGCCGGTCACCTCCAGAAATGCCTCCAGCCGCTCGATGTTTGCGGCGCGCGCAGGCTGACTTTGAAGGCTAAATGCCACAAGGCACAGCAGGCAGAGGGCCCAGATCGGGCGCAAAAAGGCAGTCATGGGGCGGATCCTTATCTTTGTCCTATATGTAGGGTCAGGATGCAGGCATCCAAGGTAGGAGGCAATGAAATTTACCCTGGGCAGAACATTGCTCAAAACCCCCCTTGCCCCCCACCGCAACCTTGCGTATTGCGCCCCTCAAGATCCCCGCGGAGAGGTGCCGGAGTGGTCGAACGGGGCGGTCTCGAAAACCGTTGAGGGTGCAAGCCTTCCCAGGGTTCGAATCCCTGTCTCTCCGCCATTTAGTCGCGATGCTCATGAAACGTCGCGACCGTGGTTCCCGCATTAGATTTAGGGATCGACATCGCGCGGTGGCCTCAAGGGATACCGCAGGCATTGCGTCCCGCTGCATTTGCCAACCTGCAAGAGTATGAAGTGGAAGGTTTGCGTTCTGGCGGCAACGCATCGACCGATCCGGCGTGTGTTTATCGACGATCTTGGTTCTAAATCATATAGCAATGCGTGATTTTTTATGGCGGATCGACAGTCCGCCCACATCAGTTCCAATCAATTCCATTAATGTCTATTAAACAATGTGTTGAGTTGCATTAGAGTCTTGAGTGTTCCAGTGACATCCCCCATATTCTGGTCGAAATTGGGGGACGGAATGGCGGATAAGAACCTGAAGTCGCAACGGAAGCGGGCTGAGAAAGCATTGTCCGCAGCATTTGTCCGCACGGTCACGGCCCCCGGCAAATATACCGATGGCCACGGCCTGTTTCTCAAGGTTGATGCCTCTGGCGCAAAGAGATGGGTCCAGCGAATTGTCATACGCGGAAAGCGGAGTGAGATCGGCATGGGCAGCGCATCACTGGTCAGCCTTGCTGAGGTGCGAGAGGCCGCCTTAGAGAACCGCAAGATGGCACGGGCGGGGGAAGATCCTCTCCAAGCCAGAAGGGCATCACAGGCGCTGTTATCGTTTGAGGAGGCGGCACGTAAGGTCCATTCCATCCACAAACCCACATGGCGCAATAAGAAACATGCGGCTCAGTTCATATCTACCCTCGCAACATACACCTTTCCGCGCATTGGCAAGTTGAAGGTGTCTGAGGTCACAACAGCAGACGTGCTGGCCGTGCTGCAGCCCATATGGTTAGAGAAACCCGAAACTGCCCGCCGGGTCAGGCAGCGAATTGGCACAGTGATGAAGTGGGCTATTGCACATGGGTGGCGCTCAGACAATCCGGCCGAGGCCATATCCCAAGCTCTACCCAAACAGGACAGGACCCAAGTTCATCGAAAGGCGCTGCCTTATAACAAGGTACCTGAATTTCTCGACGCCCTCAAAGCATCGAATGCAGGGAATGCGACAAAGCTTGCGCTTGAACTGCTTATACTTGCCGCGTCACGGTCTGGTGAGGTGCGCTTAGCGGAATGGTCAGAGTTTGACCTTGAGCAAGCCGTCTGGACGCGTCCAGCGGGCCGCATGAAGTCAAAGAAGGAACACCGTGTCCCCTTATCGCCCCGCGCCCTAGGTCTGCTGTCACAGGCCCGCGAATTGGGGGTGGGAGAAGGCCTTGTGTTCCCCGGCACAAAGCACGCAAAGCCCCTGTCTGATATGACTCTGTCAAAGCTGACCAAGGCACTGGGTTACGACGTGGATGTGCATGGGTTTCGCACATCCTTCAAGACATGGGCGCAAGAACGTACCAACACGCCACGGGATGTGTCTGAGGTGGCGCTGGCGCATGTGGTCAAAGACAAGGCCGAGGCGGCATATGCAAGGTCAGACTTTTTCGAGAAAAGGCGACAGCTGTCAACGCCGGACTAAAACTGCGCCAGTCGCCGGAGCAATAGTGCACCATTTTGCCGGATTTGGCCGGAGTAAAACTGCGCCACTATACGGTATACAGGTTTG
>Ga0208544_10002781_pt1 | contig 11199 bp, 11 predicted proteins | sample DEB08_DNA_9_FD_184526 | JGI IMG/M metagenome (GOLD analysis project Ga0208544, IMG submission 184526) | Aqueous microbial communities from the Delaware River and Bay under freshwater to marine salinity gradient to study organic matter... | ecosystem: Environmental > Aquatic > Marine > Coastal ...
CAGCGGTAGCCTAAGAAGCTAAAGGATACTAAGGTACAGCATAGGAGCCTTAAGATACTAGGGTATATCTGTTAGTAATACCTTTATCTATTCATAATGTATTAACTGTATGACCTACTTAAGACTACCTTTATCTATTCATAATGGATTAACTGTATGACCTACTTAAGACTACTTCTAGCTATCATTAATGTTAACAAACTAAGTGATATAGAGTCTTAAGTGCATCAGGCTGTGTCCAATATCTGCCTAAGGTCTTGTGTTTGATACTTGGTTATTATCATTAAATAGTCATAAGCACCCTAGCCTCAGTCAAGCTTGAGGTGCTGTAGGCAACCACATAAGCTCACACTCTTTAGTATCTAAAGTACACATTACCTGATGCTATAGACACTCTTGGCTTGATCATGTGTGCTGTGTAAACTAGTGCTAATATAGAGAGATTCACAAAAGCAAAGGAATGACGAATGACAATTAAAACTTCTGCGGACGAGTCCATTAATAGGCTGGCTGAAGAACAGCTATACGTAAAAGTAAATGAAGAACTCAGTACAGGAAGGACCCGTGAAGGGATATGGTTTAAGGCACTAGCAGAGAGTGAAGGTGACATAACAAAAGCGAAAGCTTTGTACGTGAAATATCGTGTGCAGTCGTTAAAAGATGAGCTAGTAATTGAACAGCAAGTTCAAAAAAACATAGATAACGAAGCAAAGATTCACGGACTAAAGCTAATTCTGGCTATTATTATTAGAAAATCGCCTAGGGCCATACGCTACATTGTTTCTATAATCTGCTGGGGTTATTCAGCGGCTTTTGTTTCTGGTTGGGCTTATGAATACCTTCTTGGACGGACTAATGATTTGGATAATTTTGAAATATACGGCTTTGTAGCCATATCAATTGGGCTTGGTGTTTGTGGTTATTTTGCTTGGCCTACAAAGCACAAACCGCCAATCAGACATTGATTAAATGAAGACCTCAAAGACAAGGATTATACTTACTTTATAAAGTAGGCATGATGGTCAGGTGCTGACAAGGTGAGGTGCAAGACTTGCTAAGACCTTTGGGATAAGGCATAAACTTCTTCAAGGATCTCTGCGTTTTCTTCCTCAAGATAGATTATCCGTTTCTTCAAAGGGTCTACAATAATCCAGTAATAGAGAACCGTGAGGACAACTGCACCAGCTAGAGCGTCCCCAATTTCTAGGGGTTGTGATAAATACTCCATCATATATTTCTCCTGTGGCCTTCTCGACCATTTGCTTACTCTCTAAACGCTTCTGTATGCTAAATCTGAGCCTTGTGCAGACCTATGGTCTTAACCATCTGCTGTATGCTTGAGGAGTTGGGCAACCTAAGTGCCTTGGGCAGTAAAGGCCAACACATTGCTACCAACCTTTAGACTTGCCTCAAGCTCTATCAACTCTTTATGTATAAGCCTAGAATCATCACGCAGCTTAATCACCATAGCATCTTGACTGATACCTGTACTGCCATAGTTCAACAGATGCTTACTAACTTTCCTCTGTGGGTCAGCCCAGCCAGCGATGGACGCAAGAGTAAGCACAGAGACACCAGCATTTTGACCGTTGATCTTGAGTGTATGTCTCAAGCAGTGAGGGCTTGTTTCTGGTGAATCAATCGTATCTCTCATAGCTTTCTTTACAGCATAGCTTGGGCCTGTCTCAGTTGTCTTATTGAGCCATTCTATAGTCTGCCCTAGGTACTGCCTAATCAACTCAAGACCCAAGACCACAGGCACGATACGCTTCCTATCATCATTCTTTGTTTCATTAACTATCTTCAAATGCGGAACTACTGCATCCAAGGCAATGTCCTCTGGTCTCAGTCGTCTGACCTCGCTGATCATCATTCCTCCTTGAAGCCCTAAGAGTATTATGCAGCCATGCTGAGGCTTGATCTGTTGAGTTAGTGCAGCTTTAATCAACTCTTGCTGGTGGTGTGGCTCAAGTGGGTGCCGAGATTTAACTGGAGACTTTTTTATATCTTTTAACTCAATCTGCCACTTAAACCTATGCTTCTTTGAGGCTCGATTAAGACAAGCGACTATCGTAGCCAACTCCCTTTGTATACTTGAGGACTTAACTTTACCTTCCCTAAGACTGACATAACTATCTATCCCCTCGTGAATATGCGCTAGAGTCAGTGGCCCTATAATCACGTCACCAGCTAACTCTAACCAACGCTTCCAGTATTCTTGGTACCTTTTGCCTACTCTTGAGGTCATATCATAACCTTTGTATTCAACATACTCAGGCCATAGCGAACCTAAGGACTTGGGTTTAGCTTCTTGTTTATTAATCAATGATATATACGCATCACCAATTATTATATCTTGCAAACTCATTGGTATACCCCTAGCTTGCTTGTCCATCACATCATCAAACTCAGGTATCGCCCAATCAGCATAATTCCCTTCGTCTACCTGCTTCTGTCGTTGCTCAGTGGCTTCTTGTGCTGCTATGGCACTATCACGGCTTACCTTTAAATACTGACCTTTGTTTAAACCACGCTTCCTAAGAAACTCAATGACAGCCTTATCTTTATCACTAGCTGACATAGCGTCAGGGTCAGAGTTAGTAATTAGTTTTAACTGCCTCTCATAGGCTTCATCAGCCTCTATAGCAGCTTTACCTATCTCTTTAGTAGTAGCGTTATTAGCAAACAAACCCAACGGCCTAGTATAGGTCTTGGTGTGACATAGGTGCCTAAGCCTTGTAGGATAATCACGTTGATAATGATAAGTCCCTGACCTAAGCCTAATGTACTTTGGTAGCTTCATTTGCCTTATTCCTGTCATGGATTCTGTCATGAGAGTATATCACTAGGGCCAAAACCTAGCAACCACGTAACCTAAAGACCATTTACTGTTACCATGCGTAGGTATCATTAGCCTTTGAAACCCACGTATTACGTGGCCTGTGTCTCCATATAACTTAGATATATGCCAATTCCTGTCATAATTCCTGTCATAGATTCATGATTATCTGAGGCTTTTGGGGGGTGGGGAGGCTGGAGTTTCTATATAATAACGGGAGTACCCGCTTAGAATTACTAGAAGCGATTTTGAAAATTAAAGAAAAGTGAGAAGTAGATGATTGAATATTTATCAGGAAGTTTTTCAATTGGTGGAGCCTTAGGTGGTTTAGTGATCTTCATCTTTTACAAACGTGGCTTAGACGCCAAAATCAAAGGTTTGCAACTACAGATTGACCAGCTAAAACGGCAACAAGACACTAAAGACGACTAATCTAATGTCATAACAAAAAGCAATGATTTACATGGGGACGGGGGTGGGATTTTTGCTGCTGTTAACTTTAGGTAGCTTCTCACACACAAAATAGAGTGGTTTTGCTTTTACACTCGACTCTTGCGTTAACCTTTGATCAGCTTACTAAGCACTCAATCGCTAATCTTCACACCGTTTTTGTAGGTTCCTGAGTATGCTTTATTTACAGTTCCGTCCATACGGTAAGTAATCCAAGCACCTTCTCTCTTATTATTCTTAAAGTTACTTCTTATCCATAACTGGCCATTATCATAATAAGTCAACCCGGCACCTTCTAAACTACCGTTCTTGTAGTTACTTTTCCCCATTAGCCCACCATTAGCATGGTAACGCACCCAAGCACCCTCTTTCTTACCGTTCTTGTAGTTACCTTTAGTCTGCACCTGACCAGTTTCCCAGTAACTAACCCAAGCACCTTCTTTCTTACCGCTCTTGAGAGCGCCTTGCTTGTTCCCAGTCACCTTCCCAGTAAAGGGGGCATCAGTGAACTGCTTATAATAGAGACCTTCACGTTTCACTAAGTCATCAATAGTCACACTCCAACTTGGAGATGACAGGAGTGATATGAAGAGTATTGTGAGTAGTGTATTGATTGGTTTCATTTTCGATAAGATCAGTTACAACACGCCACTGCTAAGGTATTGCTACACTGTGACGTAGCAAACTTACCTACCGATGATACTGCAAGACCTCCAGTACTCGAACTATTAGAATTCCAGCCATTGCAGGCCATGCTTGAAGAAGCTCCCGATATCAGTGACACTTGATCTATAACCTGAGAAGAATTTCCCGTGGATACTCCTCTAGCTTGAATCCAGGCACTGCCAGATAATCCTGTTGCGCCAGTATATGAGGCAGAGGCAAACTCAAGAGTTGTGCAAACATGACTTCCTGTAAAGCTAGTATTACATAGGTTTCCCATAGTAATTAACCCTCCATTGCCCTGAGTAGTGCCAGATGAAAACCCTTTGAAGGAACTGGAACTGGTTGCGCCCTCTAAAGATGATATTCGTGTATTGTTGTCGTCAACTGCTGCCTTTACAGCCGTAAAGTTTGCGTTCATGTCAGAGGCGCTTGTAGCTGTGCCAGAAGTAAAAGAATTAGGCACCGTAAGTGCTGATGCTAAAGTTTGTGAAGAGGCCATGACGACCGCCATAGTCAGTGCCATCGTGAGTTTCAGACTGTGACTATTACTTACCATTTGTTTGTATTCCATTGACCTGCTCCCCATTTATTATCTGCGTTTGAGTCATCTGACCATGAATCGTCACCCCACACACTGCTGCCCCAAACTTTATTAGTCGAGGTTGTATCAGTATCTGCACCAGTACTTGATGAACTGCTGCTATCAGTAGTGCCACCTCCACAACTAACGCTAATGGTCACGATGACAATGTAAAAGATCGAGGTAACTTTCTTCTTTATATTGATTCTTAATTCCTTAAAGTTTGTGATGCTTTTCAAGAACAATACTAATATTAGGCTTTCATTGATATAGGAAGATTTCTTATTTTATAACCTCAGACCCTATAGCCACTGGAGTTTAACAACTACTAACACAAGAGCCTTTAGACATACTTTTAGCTCATTCTAAACCCTTAATGCCAATGCTTATGTTGGTATACTAGCGCTGCTTAGAGAGCTTGTATGGAGCTTACAGGGGTGCTTTTGAGGGTGCTTAGAGGTGCAGAGTTATTATGGTTTCAATTAAACCTTAGACGCTCTATAAATGGAGGATGGCTTACTAAACGCAAGTAAGGTCAATCCACCTTAAGATACACCAACCACAAGGATTTCAAGGCTGCTCATACGTGTGGCTGAGAGGTCATATGAGGCCCTGAGATTGGCTTAGTGACCTTGGATATGAGGTATGATTTGGACATCTAAGGCTTGGATGGGCTTAGTGAGGCCTCAATGAGGGATTAGTTTTAGTGCTCGCATCAAAACATTTAGTAACACGCACCTACTTTGGTGCCGTTCAATACTCTGAATAGACTACTAAATTTACTTGATGAAAAATTAGAGCCTATTTTGGATGAAAACAACTTAATAGCAGACATAGTTGCTTCACCTTTTACTCCATCTATAGGGCCTTTCATACATCCAATTCTCACTAGCTCTAGTTGAGTAAGGCTATTCTTCATATTTGTTGGCATACTATTTAATGTAGAGTCATCAAAATCATTATCGACAGACTTAGATATATACACTAATACTTCATTCATCTTTTGGATAAGCTCAGGGTTAATTGGATTGCTATTAAAATCAGATTTTTCTTCTTCACTGAAAAAGTACATTCCGCTTGTAGAGAGCATTTTTGGATAAACACTAGATGGAGTGCCAAAAGCCTCTAGGTTTTCAATAATATCTCCAATGAGGTATTGCGTACCTTTTTGAACTTTTCCTACAGCCATCTTTTTCTTGTCATCATCAACATAAAATTGATGCACACCTAAACCACCATGAGCGACTTTTGGGTTACCTGCAAAAAACATAAAGGAACATGCAGAAGCACATCTCTCTCCTAATGGCACATAGGTTGAAAGATTATTGTCATTAATAATATTTGCTAATTCTAAGCCAGTACCAACTAAACCCCCATCACTGCTGAGGACAACAGTGTCAACCTCGTGGTTTCGCAATGCCTTTCGAAGGCCTCTTTCATTGCCATCTTTAATTTCACCGATGAAGAATATTACATTCGGTAACAGTGGTGTGTGATGTATATTTCCATAGTGTTTGAAGTGCAGCGGATTATTCAAGGAAGCTAACGGCTTACTTAGTTTTTTTGCAGGTACGATAGGAACTGGTTTTGAACTACTCGAGTCAACACCGCAAGAAAGGCCCCTTCTTTTAGCTTCGACTGCATACTTATAAAACGAATGAGTGTTTGAATACCAAGCCCATTTATTATTGAGCAATGTAGTTGCTCTGGTACATATAAACTCATCAATACATATTTTTGAATTCTTTATATAGCTTGGACTACAAGTTGGTAAAGTAGAAGGTTTTTGTACAGAGATACTTACTTCAACACCACAAGACAAGCCTCGCTTCTTAGCCTCTACTACATACTTATAAAAAACAGAGCTATTTGTTAACCATTTTCTTTTAACACCATAAGATGCCCTTTCACATATCTCATTATTTGATAAATTTAAGTCAGTTGTTGGGCTAGCAGAAACAACACCACAAGACAGGCCTCTTCTTTTGGCTTCTGCTGTATACATGTAAAATACATGACCAGAGGGGTGCCATGAATTTGCAGTATTTCCAGTAGTTGCTCGCTTACATACTATCTCATCCCTACATACGCTTGCTTCTTTTAAACTACGAAATCCACAGACACTGTATTTAGTGCCGATACCACAAGTAAGACCTCGATTTTTAGCTTCTACTACATACTTGTAAAAACTATGTGAGCGTTTGTGCCATCCTTTGGTTCCAGACATCATAGAAACAGCACGTCCACATATCCATTCATTTGAATTGTTGCCCTTGGTATTTTCACCCCCAGCGTCGAAAGTACCTGGAGTTGTCTTAATGATTCTGTCAGTACATTTGCCTCTAGCTATAAATTTAGATGATGTTCCAGTTGCACTGAAGTCGTAGGTTATATCCTTATCTTTAAAAATAGTTATTTGATGCTTCGTCCCATATTTTCTTCCATTTGTAGCTTGCATAGTACTTTTAGCAGATACTTCTTTGAATGGCCCCCCATAATTAACCACACTGATAGAATCTGGCTTAAATCCATAGTCTATTTGAGCCTTTTCACCAAATTTTAAAAAACTGATGACCAAGTTATTAGGTATCCAACCTCTAGTGTGCTTTGCGTCTAACTTGCAGGTAAATATAATAGTATCAGCTGAAGTAGTCATCGAGAGAAGTAAAACTAATATGGCAAAATACTTAGCCAGCGTTCTAACGGATATGTAAACAGTATTGTTCGGTCTTTGACAAACCATCATAGCAACTGACTCAGAAATATTTTATATAGTCTTGGTTTTTAATTATAAATTAGCTTACAAGCGCACAGCTAACTTATCAACTAAATGCCTACAGCACCAATACAATTAGCCCACCAACGAACATTTTGATTAATCAGGATAATCAACCTTAAGCCGTGTCTTGAAGCCCAAAGTCTCCTCACTCCACAAACGACTCATAGCCTCCTTTGCCCACTCTGCATCACCTTGCTTCACTGCGATAGCATCATGTACTGGTAGTGACACTATGCCTTGCTCAATACCCTCAAGCATGACCTTTCTAAGTATGGCTCCCTCAAGGTTTTGTGCACTAAGACCCCAACCTTCAAACAAGTTAATCTTAGGATAGCGCTTTAGAGTACCTTGTTTGATCTGTTCAAATAGTTTTGCATTAAAGCCGTCTATTTTAAGGGCATTAAATGCCTCAGACTCGTCATTGGCTCCCATCGATACAGTGATGAACTTCTTGATTCTGTCACGATTATCAAGTTTGCATAACTCACCTATATCCTCATAAGGTGTTTCCCCAGCATCCTGAGAATGAAGCACAGCTAGATTGAGACGTAAGTGGTCTGCATTGAAGTCCACTTCACATATTGGTTCATCATTTATTAAGGTGTTTATACGCACTCTCGAGGTGCGATCAGGAAGTGTCTGGTATGGCGTATAAAGTCTGCCTCCCTCAAATGGGCTAATCTTATACTTGAGTTGCACTGGAGCCTTGCAAGCCCACTTATGAGTCTTGAGAAACTCATTGATAATAGTCATGCCTTGCCTGTCTGGATGATCTTTTACACTCCTATCAACAAGGCGACCCCATCCATTTGAAGAGTCTTTAATAGTGACGTAAGGAGGTTTAATGTCTTGCTCTATATCAAGGAAGTACATCCAAAGCTGCTCAACCAATGTAGCCTCAGGGAAGAGCCTAGTTGCTGATGGTTCATTTTTAAACTTTTTACCTTTCTTGTAGTAAATCAAACCTACTGAAGTTAAGTATCTGACAATATCCCTAAGTGGGGTGATTTGAAACCCAAAGGCCTTGATGTGATGACTACCATTAGGTCCATAAGCATTATTGTCTAGTATTACAACTAGCCACTTACGCTGAAAGATGGCCTGTGAAAGGGACATGAGCACAACTTCCCAGTGCCACCTAAAGTCAGCTAACTGCTTAGGGCCTCTCTGTTTGGTATTGGAATCATTGACATAAAAGGCGACTAACTCATCGAACTTAAGACGTGTAGAGTCATTACGCATGGTCTTAGGACAGAGGAATATGTGGTGGTCATGATCATCCCTTGGCAAGGTTTGACGAGACACTATATCTAATAATTTCAATAAGTTATCGTTATAAATCATAAGAACCTTCTGCATAGAGACAGCGGTAGCCTAAGAAGCTAAAGGATACTAAGGTACAGCATAGGAGCCTTAAGATACTAGGGTATATCTGTTAGTAATACCTTTATCTATTCATAATGGATTAACTATAAGCTTTACCTAAGCCTACCTTTATCTATTCATAATGTATTAACTATATAAACTACTCAAGGTTACCTTTACCTATTCATAATGGATTAACTAAATGACCTACCTAAGACTACTTCTAGCTATCATTAATGTTAACTAACCAAGTGGTATATAGTCTAAAGTGCATCAGGCTGTGTCCAATATCTGCCTAAGAACCTTGTGTTTGATACTTGGTTATTATCATTGGGAGCTAGTCTTAAGCACCTTGAGTCTTCATCACGCCATAGCTGCCATAGGCACCTATATCAGTACATATTTCTTTAGTTCTAAGGCTTACATATAGCTACTTCAGCCTCTAAAGTAGGGGCTTACAGGAGAACCTTTAGAAACCATCATTACCCAATGTATACTCAATAACCAGAACTGTTGTTAACACGAGGATAAGTAGATGCGCTTAAAGAACCTAATAGCACCCTTAGTTTTCTCAATGCTCTTTAGTAGTGCAGCTATAGGTGCAAAACTGACAATTACAAACTACACCCAATCTAGCAATGGGGCTATCCACTTTGTGACAGTAGCGTTACCAGATTTAGGAAACAGTGGGGAGATTCGGTGTGTCATTAGAATGAACGACTTACCTGTTGGCATGGTAGAAGACACTATCAAAGGGGTTGGAACACTAAATATATATATTGATGGGGGAACACCTGATGATACTGAAGCAGAGTGCTACGAATTAGAGGCAGAAGGCTATGGAGAAATGGCAGATTAAAAGGTTGACCAACGAGGCTCTGGAGAACCTCGTGGTCTAAGGTCATTTGGGCTGACCTTGTGATAATTTTACCAATGTCTTTCAGTCATTACTTACCGTTACTGGCCAGTTAACAGCCTTAATGGTCTTATTATTTATAAACTGATGGTCATGATGCAGGCATCTAAAGCGTCCCTACGCCAAATCTGAGCCTTGTGCAGACCTATGGTCTTAACCATCTGCTGTATACACTTGTATGCTTAAGGACTTGTGTTTCTAAACTACCAGCAGGTGCTTGTGTATTGTCAGCGATGACTTATACAAGCTCTTCACCACCTCAGTACTAGCCAACCCTTCAGACCCATAATCAAGCATCAAACTACTAACACCAACAGATGAGCCAGACCAGCCACCTATGGCTGAGATGACTGAGCTAGAGACGCCATGAGCTTCACAGTTAACCCTAAACGTATGCCTACAGCAGTGACCTGTAAGTGTGTCATCACCAGTAAACTCTCTCATAAGCTTCTTGATACGGGCACTCGGTGTAGAGTCTGTTGTTCTTCTAATCCAAGCTATAGCACCATTAAGATGTTTATTAAGATAGTCTGCACCCAACACAATGGGCACAACACGTTTACGTGCGTTGGTTTTCGTGTCATTTCTAATTACTAGGTGAGGCACAGCGGCCTCTAAGGCTATATCATCGGCCTCTAGCCTCTTGATTTCTGACGGCATCATGGCTCCTTGGAGCATGAGTATGACTGAGGCTGCCACAGGAGCGTCTGAGCCTGTAACAAGTAAACATTTATTGATAAGTGTCTGTTGAGTCTCTTGGCTCATGACAGCCTTTCGCTTGCGCTGGCCTTGGGTAATTGTTGGTGGTTCAATCACCCAACCAAATCTAAAACGCTTAGAGCAGAACCTAAGGCAAGCACAGACTTCATTTAATGCCCTTTGAATGGAAGCGCCTTTGACACCTTCAGCCACACGTTCTTCAACAAAAGCATCTAGCCCATTATGAATCCTATCAATAGTGTCAGGTGCTATAAGGTGGTTGCCTGTGATGGTTATCCATTTGACCCAGTGACTATTGGAACGTTTACCGGCGCGTGAGTCTAAATCTAGTTCTCTATCGTTAACATAATGCTTCCATAGGCCAGCCAATTCTTGAGGCTTAGCCTTGGCTGCCTTTTGAATCATCTCGAATGCTGCTCCTACCACAGCGTCCTGGGCAGTCAGAGCGTCGCCTCGTTGTTCCTTGTGCCACAAGTCTTCAAACTCAGGTGCTGCCATCTCAGCCATATCATGCGCAGTTGGCTGGAACTGTCTTTGCTCACGCTCCTCTTTTACCGCTATAGCAGGGTCTAGCTTATAGTATTCAAATTGACCTGCACTCAGGTTTCTCTTACGCAACCATTCAAGAGCAGCACTATTGATTTCATCTTGGTTATAAGCAGTAGGGTCAGAGTTTTCAATAAGTCGCAGACGCAGCTCATACGCCTCAAGCGCAGTAGCTAGGGCCCTATTGATACTAGCCGCAGTAACATTACTCATCTTGAGGCCTAGCGGTGCCGTATAGGTTTTCTTAGACGTTAAGTGCCTGAGCTTTGTGGGGTAGTCTCGTTGGAAGTAGAGGCTACCCTTAAGGGCACGTACATATTTTGGTAGTGTCATTTCAG
>Ga0208544_10002785_pt1 | contig 11196 bp, 9 predicted proteins | sample DEB08_DNA_9_FD_184526 | JGI IMG/M metagenome (GOLD analysis project Ga0208544, IMG submission 184526) | Aqueous microbial communities from the Delaware River and Bay under freshwater to marine salinity gradient to study organic matter... | ecosystem: Environmental > Aquatic > Marine > Coastal ...
TCGTGACATCGACTACACCTTGCCTACTGCCATCATTCTAGGCCAAGAAAAACATGGCGCAACGCAAGAAGCCATAGCAGCCGCTGACCAAGATATCATTATTCCTATGGTTGGCATGGTGCAATCGCTGAATGTGTCAGTGGCGGCAGCACTTATCTTGTATGAAGCCCAGCGACAGAGACAATTAGCAGGTATGTACAATATCCAGCAGTTAACAGAAAAAGCCTGCCAAAAGATGCTGTTTGAAGGTGGTTTCCCTAAATTACGAGAAGTATGTGACCGAAAAGGATTACCTTATCCGCATATCGACACAAACGGCCATATTGACGCAGATAAAATATGGTGGAAAAAAATACAGTTAGCGGATATGAGCATTTAAAAATTATCCTAGGGCTATTTATTATCGGGTCGATGCCATTCGACTCGCTAAACCTTGCGTAATGTTGTTAAATCTTCGAGTATACTCAACCCTATGAACTTGTTATGACCCGGACCTATATTTGTTAGCTATTGTGACTACACCTTACTATAAGTATGACTTAACACATCTGGGGTCTTGGTTATGAAAGGTCTAGCCCAAACATCAGTCACTGAATTAAAAGGTGTGGGCGCCAAAGCTGCAGAAAAACTAGCGAAGCTGGCCATTGTTTCTGTGCAAGACTTGCTGTTTCACTTACCTCATAGATACGAAGACCGCACTCGCATTTATCCAATATCAGATTTACAACCTCACTTACATACTAGTATTCAAGGTAAGGTCATGTCGTGTGATATCCAGTTTGGTCGCAAACGAATGTTAGTTTTGCGGCTCAGCGATGGAACGGGGACTGTCACTTTACGTTTTTTCCATTTTTCAGCCGCGCAAAAAAATAATCTTGAAATAGGCACCACCATTCGCTGTTTTGGTGAAGTCAAAGCGGGTAAATATGGTCTTGAGATCATGCACCCAGAATATAAATCGATTAATCTCGATAATCCCCAAGCCATGCAAGAATCACTCACGCCGGTTTATCCTGCCACTGAAGGCATCAAACAAATCACGCTACGAAATTTAACTGAGCAAGCACTTAAGTTATTGAACAAAGGCGGGTTAGCGGAACTCTTACCAGAAGGCTTATATCAACAACAAATTTCGTTAGTTGATGCGTTACATCTCGTCCACAGACCGCCCTCCGACGTAACACTGTCATTATTTGAAGAAGGTAAACACCCCGCTCAACAACGTTTAATTATGGAGGAGCTACTAGCCCACCACCTAAGTGTATTGAAAGTCCGCCAGCAAAGTAAGCAGCAAGCGACGTACCCAATCAAACCTAGTGCTGACTTGCTTAACCAGTTTTTAAAAAACTTACCCTTTAAACCTACAGGCGCACAACAGCGTGTAGTAGCGGATATACAAGTCGATATGCAACAACATTGCCCTATGATGCGCTTGGTACAAGGCGATGTAGGATCGGGTAAAACTGTAGTAGCCGCCATGGCGGCATTGTCTGCCATTGGCGCAGGTTATCAGGTGGGACTGATGGCACCCACTGAGCTATTAGCCGAGCAACATTTTAATAATTTTCGACAGTGGTTTGAACCATTAGGCATCGAAGTAGGTTGGTTAGCAGGGAAATTAAAAGGAAAAGTCAGAGAAAAGGTGTTAGCTCAATTAGCCAATAATGAAGTGAAAATGTTGGTAGGCACTCATGCTATTTTTCAAGAAGCGGTCACGTTCTCCTCTTTGGCCTTGGTAATAGTGGATGAACAGCACCGCTTTGGAGTGCACCAACGTTTAGCGCTGCGTGAAAAGGGTGAATCTCAAGGAGCATTCCCCCATCAATTAATTATGACCGCCACCCCCATTCCTCGTACCTTGGCTATGACCGCCTACGCTGATTTAGACACCTCAGTCATTGACGAATTACCGCCTGGCAGAACACCTGTCAAAACGGTTGTTTTACCAGATACTCGCCGCGATGAAGTCATTACAAGAGTGCGTAATGTCAGCGTTGAGCAAGGTAGGCAAACCTACTGGGTCTGTACTTTGATTGACGAGTCTGAATTCTTGCAAAGCCAAGCTGCCGAGGATACCGCGATTTTATTGCGAACAGCACTACCAGAACTTAAGGTTGGCTTAGTGCATGGCAGACTTAAATCCAATGAAAAACAACAAATAATGGCAAACTTTAAAGCCGGTGAGCTGGACTTATTAGTGGCAACCACTGTGATTGAAGTAGGTGTTGATGTACCCAATGCTAGCCTGATGATTATCGAAAATCCAGAACGTTTAGGGCTAGCACAATTGCACCAATTACGCGGGCGCGTAGGACGCGGCTCAGTAGAGAGCCATTGTGTCTTGATGTATCAAAATCCTCTATCTAAAACGGCTAACAAGCGTTTAGCTGTGCTCAGAGAGTCTAACGATGGCTTTTATATTGCCCAACAAGATCTGGAAATTCGTGGCCCAGGTGAGTTGCTAGGCACCAAACAAACGGGTTTAGCCGATTTAAAAATAGCTGACTTGATCCGTGATGCAGAGCTTATCCCCCAAATACAGAATATTGCTAACCATCTATGGCAGCAATATCCATCAAACGCCCAAGCCATAGTGAATCGATGGTTAAGTAACAAAGAGCATTTTGGTCATGCATAAGCCTGTTTTGAATAGTCCTATCTTGCATAACATCCCAGTCACTGTACCCCCAAACGCAACGCCTGAATTAATCATGCTCGCCCAACAAACCGCTGTAAAATGGGGACTCGTTTATTGTGAAAGCACCGGCTCTGGTTTAGCGTTGCTGCAGCAAGCGTATCACTTAGAATTACGCCAACTAGACGAACCCAAAGTTGGCGCCATAATAGTCGATTTCACTTCAGATGCGTTGACGTTCAGACGTTTACATGGCGGCGGTAAAAAGGAAGCCATTGCCAAAGCGATTGGCTTAAAGGGAAAAAACAGCTTACACGTACTTGATGCCACAGCAGGTTTGGGAAGAGATGCTTTTGTGTTAGCTAGTTTAGGTTGTGTGGTTGATATGATCGAACGCTCTCCCGTTGTTGCTGCGCTACTTCAAGATGGCCTAGACCGAGCTTCGTCTGATGCCGAACTAGGTGCTTGGGTACCAAACCACATGTGCTTGTTTCATGGGGTAGCGCTGAATCTGTTGTACAGTTGGCAAGATACAAATCCACCTGCGGCACGTCCAGACGTGGTGTACCTTGATCCTATGTTCCCTCATCGAAAAAAAAATGCTGCCGTCAAAAAAGAGATGCGATTATTTCAACAGTTACTTGGCCCAGACGAAGATGCCGACCTATTACTGGCACCGGCTTTGGCATTGGCGAAAAGTCGGGTGGTGGTTAAACGTCCAACTGGCGCACCATATTTGGCAAGTAAAAAACCACAGATTGAAATGTTAGGTAAAGCCAATCGCTTTGATGTTTACCTGACGCAAATTATAAACAACTGAAAACGTTTTTCAGTTGACTCACACAGCTCAGCGACCAAATATGACACTAAGGTTAAAGGTACGTTTTGTGACGCATGGGTACAAAAGCAAGACCGCACTTAGACGGCTTCCATCAACAAGATTAATATGCGCTTATATGCTAGTGGTTAATAGAAAGCCTGAATATCAGTGATGGCGCGGCCTAAAATGAGGGCATGAACATCATGAGTACCTTCATAGGTATTCACGGCTTCTAAATTCATGACATGGCGAATTACGCCATATTCGTCACTGATACCGTTACCACCATGCATATCACGTGAAACACGCGCAATATCCAGAGACTTTCCACAGTTATTTCGCTTCATGAGAGAAATCAATTCAACTGGGCATTGATTTGCATCCATCAAACGTCCCACTTGTAAGCAGCCCTGTAAACCAAGCGTTATTTCAGTTGCCATATCAGCCAATTTCTTTTGAATTAACTGATTGGCAGCCAAAGGACGACCAAATTGTTCACGATCTAAAGTATAGGTTCTAGCAGCATTAAAACAAAATTCTGCCGCGCCCATAGAGCCCCAAGCAATGCCATAACGGGCTTTATTTAAACAGCCAAAAGGCCCAGCTAACCCTCTAACTTCAGGGAACATGTTGGTATCTGGCACAAAAACATTGTCCATAACAATTTCGCCCGTTATCGAAGCACGTAAAGAAAATTTACCTTCAATTTTCGGTGCGGATAAACCCTGCATACCTTTTTCAAGAACAAAACCACGAATTTTACCATCGAGTTTGCCCCACACAACAAACACATCAGCGATGGGTGAATTAGTGATCCACATCTTATTGCCGGTTAATGTATAACCACCGTCGACTTTTTTAGCATGGGTGGTCATGGATGCTGGATCACTACCTGAATTAGGCTCAGTCAAACCAAAACACCCTACCCATTCACCAGAAGCAAGTTTAGGCAAATACTTCATACGTTGTGCTTCAGTGCCGTAAGTATATATTGGGTGCATCACCAGTGACGATTGCACACTCATGGCGCTGCGATAACCACTATCCACACGCTCTACTTCACGCGCAACCAACCCATAACTGACATAATTAACATCACTGCCACCGTATTGTGAAGGTAAGGTAGCGCCCAACAGCCCTAACTGTCCAAGTTCATTCATTATTTCGCGATCGAAGTGTTCATGTCTATTGGCTTCAAGTACACGGGGTAGTAGTTTTTGTTGGCAATAATCATGAGCGGTATCACGTATCATGCGCTCTTCTTCGCTTAATTGATTATCAAGAAACATCGGATCTTGCCAGTTGTAAGGGGTTAACTTTTGGCTCATAAGGTGACTCCGTTTAAATACTTGTAGAGGTAATAGTCTAATTTATCGGGTTACTCTATGCTTAAAAAGATAATAAATATAATATATAGCTTGTATATTTTTAATAACTTTTAACTATTGGCTTTAATCATATGAATTTGAAGCGTCTTGAATATTTCTGCCAATTAGCCGTACTAGGTAACTTTACTCGGGCTGCGCAGGCAGTGGGCATTGCGCAACCAGCTTTAACTGTTGCAATTCAAAAGCTAGAGCAAGAAGTGGGGTTAAAATTAATTAATCGTGCAGACAAACATTCGCTATTAACAGCCGAAGGTGAAGTGTTATACAAACTGGCCACTCAACTATTAAGCCAAGCCAAACAAGTTGAATTAGAGTTAGAAGAACTAAAAGACTTAGAAAGAGGCACTATCCGTTTTGGTGTGTCGGCAATGATGGGCTCATATTACTTTCCCAAAATATTGACCGAATTTAAGCAAAAATATCCCAATATAAAAATACACTTAGTTGACCAAGGCACAGCAGCCCTTGAAAAAATGTTACTCAATAGCGAACTCGATCTCGCTTTAGTACGTGGTGACTTAGAAAATCCACAACTGCGTTACAATCAACTTATTAACGAAGAAATAGTCGCAGGTTTGGCTAGCTCGCATCCGCTATCCGCTGAACATACCATATCACTCGCACAATTTTGCCAGCAGCCTCTAGTGTTATTTCATGAAGGATATTTTTTACGAGAAGTTGTTAGTCAATATGCAAAAAAATATCACTTATCATTAGATATTCGAATGGAAACGAATCTTATCGAATTACAAAAGTCATTAGTTAGAAATGAGGTGGGCATTACCACCTGTTTATCACGTATTTTAGAAAACGAAAAGCAAATGACATACACTCCCTTTGATCCGAAGATTGAATTTAAACTGAGCTTGGCATGGAAAAAAAATCATTACCTATCTAAAGCCAGCAAAGTATTCATGACGTACTTAACCTCAACAGTTAAGTCTAGTGACTAAGTTTATTGCCGCCTGAGCAAACCCAGTTTTTGCTATGCATAGGCTTTTAGGAACAGCCATAGATAAAATAATCAGGTTATTATTTTTATAATTTTAAAAACGATTCCGCAATTATAACAAGTCAATACGCCTAAGATAATAAACAATTAAGTTGTTTATTATGAATGCATTGGCTGGTATGCCAAGAGATAAAATTCCAATGGCCACTAATTTAGCTGGTCGCGCTTATTTAGAGGCTTTATCAGAAGAAGAACAATAATTCTTTATGCGGCATTTTAAAGAGAATTGGGCGATAAGTGTGATGCTTTCAAAGCGAGTGTTAGTTAAGCGTTGGACACCTACAAAAAATTTGGTTGTTGCAACTCGTGGTGTGATTAGGTCTGGGTATGCCTACATTCTTAGCAGCAGCCTTTATTTACAGAAACGGCGAATATTAAACCTTACTATGCGAACGAATGAATGTGTGAACGAATTTGTGAACGATCGAATGTTTAAAACTCAGACCATGCTGATAGGCTAACCATCCGAAATGAACCCAAGCATAGAGCCAAGGCTTTTACCCATTTGGCGCTTTGGGCCGTTGCACTGCCTATCCACTATCCTCTACTTTTACCTGCTGCCTTTTATTGACTCATCACACTTTTATAATTCTTCATCACGGCTTAGAAACCGTAGCTGCTGAGCAAGCATTTTAGCAAGTTTCATGTTTGCACCCGATCGCGCAGCTCGGTCGATCATCGATTGGTATATAGCATGAATTTCTAAGGGTCGATTGTGTGCATAGTCAACTTTCATACTGGGCGAGTAATCCTGCATATTTGTCTCGGTATTCACGAGCATTGACTCAGCCATTGAGGCACTAAGGGGCTGCCCACAAGCATTTGCAGCGGCAATCACTTCTAGCATGATAGATTTAATTAATTCACGGGTGTCATGCTGACGTAGAAGTTCAGCCGTACCACTGTTGAGCACAACCGATAATCCGTTAAAAGGTACATTCCAAACCAATTTTTGCCAGCGTATAAAACACAAGTTTTCAATGGGTTTTACGTCAATACCGCAAGCAAGGAAATCCTCAGTAACCAGCCCAAGCTCTGGAGTGATGCCGGCCGCAGATTCGTCCTTCATATAATGCCCCAGGCTAACCATCCCAAAATCACTATGGTTAATATGACCGGGGCCAATTTTCGTGCTACCAATAAAACACAAACCACCAATAATGCTCGCTCGGGGTAAAATGTCAGCGGCGACCTGCTCCACTCCAAGGCCATTTTGCATGATTACGACAATCCCAGTCTGTTTTACGACCTGAGGTAGCAATACTTCAAGCAAATGATTGTTAGTTGTTTTTAAAGCAACAATGGCAACATCGCACAATGGCATATCTTCAGGCTTGGCATATGCGTCAACATCAACCTTGAAGTTACCGTTGATAGAATCTATCCGTAACCCCTGTTCATAAACGTGTTGATAATCACTGTGAAGTAAAAAATGCACGTCCATACCATGCTGGGCTAACATACCACCGTAATAACCACCAATAGCGCCAGTACCAATTACTGCATACTTCATAATATTTTCCCTAGACCCAGTAACAGATTGCGTTTGTATTTAGATGAATTGATTTCTCGTTTACCCCATTAAGACCTAAATTCGTATTTCTAAAAATTAAAAGGGTCAGAGACTGGGGGAAATTAATCAAATAAGTGGAGCAAGTCATTTTACATAATTTGGAACATTTAGGGTATATGGAGACCAAATTCATCACCAAAATCACTAAAGACCGTTACCATGAATGTACAGCTACTTTGAAGAAATGCCTTGGCGTTATTACGCCTTAAATGCACAACGTTAGACGAGCCGCGCTAGCGAGTTGCGTGAGCAGTTTGTCAAATAACGCTAAACCTAGCATACCCGCCATGGCGCGAGGCATTTTCTTTTTAGCGTATGAAAAATATTGCATCAAATAAACACATTCATACTAAAAAAATATCAATACACCGAGCAACCTATATGCAATATGCGCGGGGGTTGTCATGGCCTATAATTCTGATTGATCTAATTTAGATACACATAAGGCATTTTTGACTAAATTGAACAGTATTATTGATGAGGATACTGCATTAATTTTTGAAAGCCTTGCCTAGAGTCTGAACGAAGGTTAACCCTGACCATATAGTTTGAACTACACACAGAGCATCAACATCAACGCATCATCATTAAGATTAACTGTAGTGTTTTTCCTCAATGGCGCTATCTGAAATTTGAGCTACACTAAATATTAACGTTTCTTATCACGCTCAATCCCCAATAGGCTCGAACATCTTATTTTAAAATCGGAGAGTCAGAATATACTTATCACTTTATGCTTGTTAATTCGGCTGTGATTGGATGCTTTATTACTTTGAGTGTCTTTGCAATTTGACTGAAATGGGTGCACCAATATTTTTACTCCACAATTTTAACAAAGTGTAAAGAATGCAGACTCATACGTTTGGATGAAATTTAATACTTTCTTTGCTATTGGTGCAACAGCACTATATTGTCGCGCCTTGCAGTAATATTTATCAGTCTCATTAGAGTAGTAATTAACATGAACACGACTTCTGGTGAATTATTAGAATTTATTGGCGAAATTTACCACGCTGGTCATACGTCTCAGTGGCACCCGATACTGAACAAACTCATTGATATTACTCAATCTAATAAAGCATTTTTCCTTTTGCAAGAGTTAGGTAATCAGCAACCATTAATCACGGGGTTACAAGCCAACTTTGAATGTCCTAGATCAGCCTTACTAGACTATCAAAGCCGTCCCTTCAAATGTCCAAGTTATCAAATTACCAAGTATCTGACGGCGGGTGAATCAACCAATGTCAATAGGCATATTGATTTAACCCTCTATAGAAATTCCAATTTTTTTCAAGATATTTATAGTCCATTAAAAGTGTTTCATTCTGTAGTCGGCGTTTTATGCAGAGATGCAGATTATGATTCGATAATGGTAGTCAATCGCGACGAAGACGATGAACCTTATGGCTATAAGGATGAAGAATTATTCCGTCTTATTACGCCCCATTTAAGTCGCGCCATGCGTATTCTCATAGCATTACGTTCTTATAAAAATCAATCCTATATGTCTCAAAGTTCATTAGACCAGCTAGACAAGGCCTTTATAATCTGTGATGAAAATGGGCAGGTGATGATTATTAACACCTTTGCTAATGAAAAGCTAAATGCAGGGTCTCCAGTTACCTTAGTAGCTAATAAACTCGTCATCAAAAATCCCATCTATCAGCAACGTTTAATGTTTTGTATCAGGCAGTGCGCCAATCGTCACTATACCGATATTAGCGGGCAGGAAACCATTATTCTTCAGGGCAATAACGATGAAAATATTCTGCTTACTATCGCCCCGCTGAAAAACAAAAATACATTCAATGATATTGATGTGCCCTGCTGTATAGTAACAATTAGTTTTCAGCAGCAGCGGGACTGGTTAAAGATAAGCGATCTGTTTTTACTTACACCCAAGGAAATGCGACTGTTAAAAGCGCTGTATGCCAAGAAAAAAATGATCGATTTGCCTATTATTTACCACGTCAGCTATAATACCCTGCGCAGCCAGTTGCAGGCAATTTTCAAGAAATTGGAAGTCAGTTCCCAGAGTGAATTAATGATAAAACTAAGCCTGTTTATCTGAGTGGACTGGCAGAAATGAAGTGGCTGAAAACGATGCTATTCCAGATGATATTGTGCAAGAAATGAAGGCCATGGGGTTGTTTGGTATGACAATCCCACAAGAATATGGCGGCTTAGGCATGTCGATGGAAGAAGAAGCGTTGGTGGCCATCGAGTAAGGCAGAACATCTCCTGCTTTTCGTTCTTTGATTGGCACAAACAATGGTATCGGCTCTGCCGCCATTGTATTTGACGGCACAGACAAACAAAAACAAACCTACTTACCTCAATATGCTTCAGGTGAGCTTATCTGCTCTTTTTGTTTAACCTAGCCAGATGTGGGCTCTGACGCCACTGCAGTCAAAACCAGTGCAGTCAAAACAGGCGATGAGTACATCATTAATGGCACCAAGCGTTATATTACTAATTCACCAAGAGCAGGTACTTTTACGGTCATGCTTCGAACAGATTCATCAATTAAAGGCGCCAAGGGCATATCTGCTTTTATAGTCGACGCGACTACGCCTGGCATTTCACTTTTCGGGTTGACATCGCCAAATTAAGTCTTGATGACCTACATTTTATAAACATTCAACGATATATTTGAAGACAATTCACCCTGGCACTTATTAAGGGCGCGTTTATACCCTATAATTCAACGCTCAAAATAGGGTGTGGTAGCAAACGGGCGATAAATTGAAAAATGTAGATGTAATAGTATTAGGCGCCGGTGCCGCTGGCTTATTTTGCGCAGTTCAAGCAGGTAAACGTGGCCGGGATGTGGTTGTACTCGACCATGCAAAACGCTTAGGGGGGAAGATCCTAATGTCTGGCGGAGGTCGCTGTAACTTCACTAACATGTACGCCAGTCATGAAAATTTTCTATCTGACAATCCCCATTTCTGTAAGTCAGCATTAAGCCGTTATACCCAGTGGGACTTTATTAGTTTGGTTGCCGAGTATGGTATTGCTTATCACGAAAAAACCCTCGGCCAGTTGTTCTGTGACAACAGCGCCAAAGATATCTTGAACATGCTGCTATCTGAGTGCGATAAGTCAGGTGTTACTGTGACGAATCAGTGCGAAATACTCTCCATTAAAAAAACTGACTCTGGATATTTACTGGATACAGCAAAAGGTGAATATCAATGCGAGTCCCTCGTCATAGCCACAGGTGGGCTATCTATGCCGAAACTTGGGGCGAGTCCTTTTGGCTACAAAGTGGCAGAGCAGTTTGGCTTAAGTGTTAAACCTACACGAGCAGGCTTAGTGCCCTTCACTTTGCACGAACAAGATAAAAAGGTGTTAGCTGAACTGAGTGGCATTTCGTTAGATGCGAACGCCAGTTGCAACGACACTCATTTTAATGAAAGTATCCTGTTTACGCATCGCGGCTTAAGTGGCCCAGCAGTATTACAAATATCTTCATTTTGGGAGCCAGGCCAAGCGGTTGAATTCGACTTATTTCCCAACGGCGATCTGTTGGCTGATTTAGAGCAAGCGTTACAAAGTCAGCCAGATGTGCAACTGAGCACAGCCCTGGCTAATCATTACCCTAAACGTTATGTACAAGCGGCGCTGCCTTACTTGGGTATTGAAAATAAACCCCTCAAACAATACCAAGGTAAACAACTAGAACAAGCAGCTCAGGCTTTTCACCAGTGGCAACTTAAACCCAATGGCACCGAAGGTTATCGCACAGCAGAAGTGACCCTAGGC
>Ga0208544_10002786_pt1 | contig 11193 bp, 11 predicted proteins | sample DEB08_DNA_9_FD_184526 | JGI IMG/M metagenome (GOLD analysis project Ga0208544, IMG submission 184526) | Aqueous microbial communities from the Delaware River and Bay under freshwater to marine salinity gradient to study organic matter... | ecosystem: Environmental > Aquatic > Marine > Coastal ...
CGCAGACGGTCATCAGATCGCATCAACAAAGAAAAAGAAAACATTCAAACTTACCCTTACTATGAAAACATATTCTACCATCAAACATTCAGCTCTGATTTCAGGGCTCATGCTCGCCGGTTATCTGCCGGTCAGCGCAGCAGTCGACTTCATCGAACAAGTTGATCTTGCCACCGGACTGGTCTACCAGGTCTACGTAGATGGCCCTGAGGAACCCGGCAGCAAGAACGGCAGCCAACTCTCGCCCATGCCTGTGGGCTCTAGTGGCTCAACCTATCAGCTCTATGCCAAGGGCCTGGATCCTGACAATACCGTCTACTTGCTCGATGAAAAATACGTGGCCTCCTACACCCCGGAAGCCGTCATCACGATAAGGAGCGAAGACCCTCATCCAACTCCACGTACACGCGCCGATGAGCCGTTCACTGTTAATATCGAGACCAAGGGCCTGCTGAGCCCCGGTCAAGACGTGCCCGAGGCGGCACTCAATGTTTACGTTCAGGAGCTCAGCATGAACTATGACACTGAGCTCAATCGCGCCCCCAGTGATGGCACTGCTGAAGAAGTTCTCAACAATGACTTTTTCATCGTTGAAAACAGTGAACTCAGCCGTTCAGGCATGACCAAATTAACCAGCGACATCTTCTTCAAGGAGCGAGGCGAGGAAATCATCCGTGCTTATGCTCTACCGGATGCCGACCTCGACTGGCTTCAGATTGCATCTGCAAGAATCCAGGTATGGCCTATCGCCGATGTCGAGATTCTAGGTATGGATCAGAATCAAAAGATCACACGCTCTTTGCCTAATCTCACCATTAACCTGCAAGATATGTATCCGGACAGCACGACATCCGTGCAGATTTACAAAGGAACCCAGTCGCTCGGCACTCAGGGAGCGCAGGTCGAGGGGTCACGCGTTTCGTTTAACTCCATTGTGCCGCAGGATGCCACGCTTCTGGTTCGCAACTGGGATCGCTACGCCCCGGATGACGGCACCTATACCATCGAGGTTATCACCCTCACCCCCTTCGATAACCGTGCACCTGAGCGCTTGGCGTGGATCACATTTTCAGTAGACCGGACCATCACGATGAAGGGCAGCACTACGACTTCGGAATAATATTCTGATTGCGATACAGGAGGGAGAAACGCACCGATTGTTTCTTCCTCTGAAGATCCTCAACCTCCGTCAACCCTAGCAAAAGTAATAATCCCCTCACAGGTTCCACATGATAAGAAACTGACCGTCTAATGAATCCATCCTGTTCTTTTTCCTGCTTATTATTCGGCGTAAAAGCACCGTGCTTTGCCGTCATGGCTTTCTTCAGTTTATCAAAATCAGCCCTGACCCGGTCTGGTTTCATCCCCGGAGCACCGTAATGAACCGTCACCTCAAACAACTTCCCCCAATGATATCTGGTCTCCAGCGCATACGCGAGGTGTTCCGGAAGAGGGCCGAGGTGCGAGGCAATACGGATAATTCTCAACTCAGGCTGAGCCCCTTTCATTTCGATAGTGACATCCAGCTTCTTCTGCTCAGCCCAGTCAAGAACCTTGTCCGGCGTATCACCCCACTGCAAGCCGAATGGCGGGGAAAGGATAGCCTGGGCAGCAGCTTTTTGGCAAAGCACAACCGCAAACAGCGGACAAATCAACATCGTGATCAATCGGGTCACTTTTCCAGACATCTTGAAATGCAGAATAGCTCTTCCGCCAAACAAGGCAAGGTTGGAAACTTTTCGCCCCCACTTAGCAAGCAGTGCCGCTCCCGCATCAGCCTGCTATCCAGAGGCAGCATGATCATTGAACTAGCCCTTGCTATGGCGCTGCTTACTAGTATCGGGCTCGTTGTTTTCAAAGGCAGCCTTGACATCATGGCTCCGCGTCAGTGGGTGATCTATCAAAACTTATCGGATGCTTACCTCACCTATGAGGAAGCCTATGCGCAGCGCATTAGCTTCGAGGAGCTCACCTCCACAGAATCCCCATGGCCAGAATTCCCGAAGAGCAGTAGCACAGATGTCGAAATCGGAAAATTACCCGGAGGCACTCCTATTTTTGGGACAATCACCCGCACCCGTATTCCGAACAGCAATAATTTGGAAGCAGCGGGCGGCTCAGGAAATACACTCTCAAACCCGTCAGAAATGCAGACTTGGAAAGTACAGTCTCACCTTTCCTATAAAATTAGTGAAGATCAATACCTGAAATCTCGCAATACCATCCGCTCTCAATGATCACCCGAAACATATCTGCCAAAATCCAGCGTGGCTTTACGCTGATTGAAATGACGCTGGTGCTTGCAGTGGGGCTTATGGTAGCGAGCATCTCCCTGACCCTCTTCAATAGCCAGTTAATGTCCTACAAAATCCTCGGTGCACAAAACTTCCTCATCAGCGAGGCACCCCAAATCAACAACACGCTCAACCGCATCATTCCAAGAGCTAACTTTTTCCGCATGTATGCATCACTCGCAGATGCAAAAGCCGGGGCCGGTGCTTTAATAAGCGACGGCAAAGTACTAGCGCTGCAATTTCAGGATGTTGCCAATTCTTCGGGTAGCAGCTTTGGCGTCATTGCCTATGATGACGCTGCCAACGATCTTAACTACTACCATGTCAGCAGCATGGCAGAATTGGCAATCGCCTCCCCCGCCTGGAATATCACTACCCATCTCAATGATGCAGTTTTCTATGTGGAAAACGGTGTCTTACGCATCAAGCTCACCGGTCCCAACGGCGAGGAAATCATCTATTCAGCGACTACACAACGATGAAACAAAGAATGACAACATATCACCTCCGGAGACAACACCAGTCACCCGGATTCGCATCTCTACTCACTGTTGTTTCTGTGGGTATTGGATTGCTACTCATTCTCATCTCTATGTATGAGAATACACTGGATGCTCAGGCTGTTCAAAAAAACAGCATGCTGAAAAATGACTATCAGCAGCGTGAGGACGCCTTTCTTCGAGCACTCACCAACATCATCCCCAATAAGGCAATGATGTGTATGCAAGACAACTCACAAAACTGGGACATTAGAGAAACCCTGCGGTGGAATCAAATCATTGATGAGGCCTTGACGATGTCGAATTCACGTCAAGCACTTGACCCTGATATAGCTAGCGCTCTCGACCTAAGCCAAATGCGCGGCAGCAACGGAACAGACTCAAACCTTGAGCGCAATACCGTCGTCAAACCCCTTGGCTATATTACTTATAATGGCTTCAAATATGCCAACGCAGTAACTCCAGGAACCAATATCGTAGCAACAAGCGAGTTCCCACCACCACTGGAATGCAACGATTGGGAGCAGCTGCGTGATTCTTATTATCCCATCGTATCCTATAATAAAAAATACGGACAGTCAGCTTCAGGCTGGGTGATGGCACCCGTTGCGGACTTCCCTCAATACAACCTGATAGAGGCACCTAAAATGCATTTTAACTACCAGAACGGAGGCACGATGATTGCCAAACACAACTGGTGGGCATTTGAATTGTCTTTTGCCTCTCAGGATTCATCTACCACCAAGCTATCCTCGCGCAGCAAGAAATACCTCGTGTCACTCTACGAAATCCCCTCACAATTACCCATTAGTTCATCAACCTTCACCACCTTCGGCACACATAGTGATGGCTCGGAGTGGAGCAATGTCAGTCTCAGGGGCAGTATCTTTGCCGAGAAAGTCAGGACTGAAGGCTCCTTTTCCACGGACGCCATCGCAGCGAGAAAGGGAGTCGAACTCTCGACTGGGACTACCGTCAATGGCAGCACTACCGGTGGAGGCGCCGGCAGCAACCCCTTCGCTAGCAACGCCCGTGAATTAAGCCAATCCAAAGGCAACATCTTTCCCATCTCCTCCTCATCGGACGGAGGACGCGTGGCATTTGTCCCTATCAACCGTGGACTGGAATTCTATGACCATTATCAAGGATCGGGCGATTCTCCCAATAGCCTCAATGCTGTATCACCCACATCGTGGGATTATTACAGTATAGGAGCAAAACAATGCCAGATGAGACTAGATGTCACCGACGTGGTGTCAGCCAGCGATCAGACGCCCATCGAAATAAGATTCAGCTATTGGCAAGATCTTCCCGATGACGGTATCGGTGGCTTTATGGTAACGGAGACATTTCTCAAGGGGGATAACTGGCCAGCAGAAAATGACCCTGACGGAGCCACCTTTCCCTTTCATGTGGATAACTCATACTCTGGACGCCCCTGCATAGCCATCCATATTGAGCGACTCGCTGCATGGTTACAAAGCCGTAATGCGGGACACTTCGAGATCAACAAATCGATTTCTATCAACGTTGACTATATCAATAACGCCTCGATAGAGAAACCACCCTTCCCGAGCGCCGGTGGAGATATGGCAGTCATGCTATTAGACGCAAAGGATCTGAGGGTTTTCAACGATGGCTTTTCCCTGATTGCCAACATGCGTCTCATTATTGCTGATGACGTCAACATCACACCCACCACGCCTCCATCTGGCATTATCATGCCTAACGGAGAGCCGTACTACCCACCCCTTTCACTGTTTGCCCCTGAGAAACGATATGGGGATAGCGGTATTGCTCTCAAAATCAATATTGACGGACAATTGGGCTCTCTGGCTAAAGACAATGTCGATCCTGTGCGCATCGCCGATCTTAAATCGGGTATTGCTGATCAGGTGATACCCGATAATATCACAGCTGACCTGAAGGGCATCAACCACCCTGCGGCCCTGGCTCCCATCAACATGATGAACTGGATGATCGTCATACGGGAAATCCACCCGAAATACTCACCAGAATAGAACTGGCTGCCACGCAGCCACTTCGTTTACTGCTTGGGTGGCAATAAGCCGGTCCCCGGAGCATTCAGTGGCTGATCTGTCATCTGATCCAGCGAACGAGGTCGTTCCACCTCGGTCTGCAGTGGCTTAAATGAGTCGCTGTGGGTATCGACTCTGAATGTCAGCTCGTCAAGATCCCGGTTACTCTCGGAAATCTGCTTACGCAAGGACCTCTGATCGTCACGCATTGCCGCCAGAAGCTCAAGCAAAGCATCTTCACGATCACTGCCCCTATTGGACATCTTTGGTATAACCGGACGCTGTGAAGCCCGGGCATCAGACGTGGCCAAGCTTATCGAGGTGCTAGAATCAGGCAATGGATCCGATGCCCTTTCCCGCTGGGGCGTATCCACCGGAGAAATCAGGGCAGGGACACCATGCTCTACCAAATGATGAACATGCTGAAAGTGGGTGCATGTAATACCAATGATGACACCGGAGGCCATCATCGATATCGCAAAATTGACTACATTCATTATTTTGTCTGAGGTAGGGATGAGAGCAGCTGTTGCAGGAGGCTGATCGCTCTAGCTGCATGCTTTTCGTTTTCTTCGAGCTCGATTGTCGATTTTTGGAGCATTGTACCAAGCGTGTTTTTCTGGGCATATTGCAGGTCAGGATCGTATCCCGGCTCTGCGATGCTGATGATTTTGACACCATCATTAACGGGCTCTAGCACAAATGGCGTAATGGACAAATCAATCGTGTTGCCACTACTGAGTTTAACCGTTTGCTTGTAAGCCTCTATCTCCGAGGGAGCAGGAACATACCGCCACCCTGCTGGAGCCTCGGCAAGTGGCTTCGCCGGCCAGGGTGAATAGACTTTTATCGCTCCTGACTTACGAGCTGCATCAGAAATGCCCGTGGACCTCTCCACCTGAATCTGAATACCCTCATCGGCTGTTTGCTGTATCTGGGGAGACTCTCCATTGGACTTTTTCTCATCCGTTACTAACTGATCAATGTCTGCAATATCAGGGGCTGAAATATCAGCTCCTGAGTCGTCTTGCAAACGAAGCTCCCTATCTGTAACTTCCTGGGCGTACGCTGCGCAGGCAAAAAAGACACATAAGGTCGAGACTGCTATGATAGCTCTTGGTTTATATAGCGTAGAAATTTTCATGAGTAATGACTTATTGTTCAAGCTTGATTGCCGAGGAGCCGTCTGGAAGCGATTCAGGTTCGCTGCCATTGCCGTGATTATAGGGCAATGTTGGACTATCAGCCCGCAGGGCTACGGTTGGCGCGGTCGTTTCCAGAATCTCGTTCCAGTCCTTAAGAATATTTTGAGCTTCACCCCTTAGCTGGTTGAGGTTGCGCTCGTATTCCATCAGGCGCTTCATTACACTACGAGCTTTGGTGATATCCTCTGCTGTCCAACGTAGTGTGCGCGTTTTGTAGAGGACCGGTACATTCAACACAATTTTTTCGAGGGTTCCGCCGCCAGCATCCACACTCAGGATGTGCTGCACTTTGAGATTGGTAGATTCCCAGCCTAGGAAAAATGGCGAACCGATCGCTCCGGCATGAGATTTGGCCAGCATCGCAGGATTTATCGTACGCGGGCTTTGGCCATTATGAGGCAAATGCGCCGGAGATGTGGAACCAGCTGAACGATTCATGCCCGAACTGCTCCCAGGGAGATTACTATCCGATGGCACCAAGGTAGCTTTGCCATGCGCAGATTTGCCCGCCCCTGATCCACGCAAAGGACCTTCCGCCGATCCCTTGCTAGAAACCATGGCCTGGGATTGACTTACAGAAGACAAGTCGCTTTTTAAAATCACGGGCTTTGTAACATACAACCAACACAATACAGCCGAGATGGTAATACTGACACCTAATAGCCATGGGTAAACTTTGTCTGCTTGATAAGAAGATAACTTTGCGAACGCAGAATCATCAGCATTGTTTCCTGATCCAGACGCGGCCTGTTTCACTAATAAGGCTGTCTCTTTGGGAATGGGTTCTAATGGGGCTTTCATGGATTAAATTAGTAATCTGTCGAACATGAATGGTAACTACTTCGTTTGCTTGTTTTCAATGGCTATTGCCTCACTTTATCTGTCTGCACGTTAACAGATGTCGAGGCCGGTGTTTTATGTGCCGCTACGGCTCGCGTTATGATAACTCGGTACGAACGAGGAGGCATTTTAACCATCGTCAGGCTATTCCGCGTCACACTGACCTGCCGAATCATCCCGCCTTTGGTGCTATAGGCCTGAACACCCGCCACCCAATCTATTTCTCCCGACCTATGAGGCACCCCAATGCCATCGGAGCGATAAATTTCATATGCAGTATAACTCTCCTTATCAGAAGCCCAGCAATACAGCCTCACATCGATACCATCGCTATATACCTGATAGTGGAGTGGCGAGATCACGACAGGTGTTGACACCCCCTTCTCCACCCTGAGTTTTGAGCTTAGCTGATAATTCCCAATGAAGCGAAATCCAACCGGCAATGCCTCAGGACGATCTTCTGCATAGCCTCTCTCTGGCAGTACTGACAAAATCACAGTCATCATCAGGAGAATGATTATGGTAGAATTTGTTCTCATATTGGCTGCCTCAAACATACTTAGCCCCCGACATCCCATACCCCGTCAGCCGCATCCCCGGAAGGATCATAATCATTTCCACCAGCGTCTACTAGAACTGGGGGGGATACCGAAACCTTGACACTCAGCGTACTTCCGTCGATGGCTTCGGCTGTGGGCAAAGAGGCTGCATTGTCAGAGAGGTAGGGTATGATCTTATCTGGAGTTAACGAGCTTACACTCTCCGTCGGATGCTCAGCCAAATAAGTACGCTGGGCGCTATATACCATCCTGAGAGCGCGTGAGGCTTCTGTACTGCGCTGCCACTCCTTGTATCCGTTCACTGAATACAATGACATACCAATCAAGACCATCAATACGACAATGACAACCGTCATTTCAATAAGGGTCAGGCCGCTTCTGCAGCCTTTAACTTGAAGCCCTCTGTGCCGATGATACATTTTTATTAGCAACATTCCTACTGCAACATAACACATTAACCATCGTTTAAAATAAAAAAATGTGAAATATTAACGCTCTACCCCCCGCTGCCGAGCTATCCGCCAGTGATTCTACATACCATCCTTAAGTTCATAAATGGTATCCATAATCGTGCTTCGCAAATCTTCGTTTTGCCAGAGCTTGAAGGCGCCAAAACCTGCCGAGCAAATGCCAATTAAACCAAAAAACCTGAATATCCACATGTAGGTGAAACTCTTTCCCTCAGGGGCGATCCGATGATTATACCAGTTCTTCCCCTCCACCACATGAATAGCATGCATGATTTTGTTTTGCTTTAATAGCTCGACCACACCATCAGCTATCCTGTTGTCTTTAATCATGATCCGGTGACGGTAATCACCTCTCTTGTTTTGTTCGAGCTCTTCTACAATCACCCCAGCTGGCATATCGCCCTCAGGGAGCCTGAGCGTTAAGATATGCGTCTCATAAATGAAGCGCTCCTTAAGCCAACGGTCTAATTTGGTAAGTTGCATATCAGAGCGAACAAAAATTGACTACATAGCCTCCTGCATCATCTGTGGCCCCATCATAAAGATCGGCATGAAAGTGCCTAAGAAAACGGCCGCAATCAACATCACTGCGATAATCATCACAACCAGACTTATAAACTGGCTGAAATCATCCATTAACTGCTCAGCATCTTCCTCAAACATTTCCGAAAGCATCGTCAGCTGGGTATCCAATGAGGCTGATTTCTCACCAATGGCAAGCATGTGAACCACCTGGGGATCCACCGAAGTATATTTAGCGAAAGCCGAGGGCAAGGGAACCCCTGATTTTTCATACATATCGGCAGCCTTAAGCAGCTCCCCATAAAAAGGTGTTTTTTTGACACTGTTGGCTGCAACCCTCAATGATTTTGCCAGATTTATACCGTTGGAATAGAGCAATTGTATCGTCGAAAGCATCGTCATCTGGCGCAGGCTCATAATCATTGTCCTGACCACCCTGAACTTGGCCATCGCCAGGTTGGTGATAGCATTCTTGATTGGGGTCGATTTCCAAATAGTCACCACGATTGCTATTAAGCTCAACACCACGATGGGCCATATCTTTTGCACGACATGACTCACATCAAACGAAAGCTTCACCAAACCCTTGGGCTCCACACCGGTCATCATTTTCTCAACCTGCGGGACAATCTTCACCTGAGAGGTGATAAATGCGCCGACCAATATCGGAATGACTATACAAGGCATCATAATCAATTTGCGGATCTTCTTGCGGAAGAATATCTCACTCTTGATTCGCTTGCCCAATTCAGCAAAGGCGGTGTCAAGCTGACCCGCGTCACCACCCGCTTGAACAAGACCGATGGTCATATCGTCGAACCTCCCGGAACGTCTGAAGGCGTCATGAATGGCAATCCCCTTATTGACATCTGCATGTATCTCATTAAGCGCCTTCACTAAATCTTTGTTAGGGTGCCCATGAGCGTAGTACTTGATCGCATCGGCGGTATTGATCTGAGCACGCAACATGGAAGCGAGCGAGCGGAACATTTGCACCAGTTCTTTCTTCTTGAACGGCTTGATTTTGGGCGCAAAGAGGCTGGACTTCGGCTTCGCCTTGGCTGGTGCCTTGCGTGATGCCTTGCCTGCAGCTTTAGCCGACGCGCTTCCGGCACGAGCCTCTATGGTGGTTGCTTCGCTCATAGTCTATTCATCTGTACTCATGTCGATCATCTTACCGATGGCCGCCAAATCTGTTTTCCCCTCTTTTAATAGCTTCAAGCCATTGTTGCGCAAGTTAGGCAGAACACCCTCCTTCTGAATCTTGAGCTCCAGTTCGTAAGGGGTGATTTCCCCCTTGGAGAGCATGTCAGAAACCTTGGGAGTAATAGGTATGATCTCAAGAATAGCCGTTCTACCCGCGTAGCCGGATCCATGACATTCCTGACAACCGTCTGGAAGATGACTATACACAGTCTGATCACGCCAGGATTCATCCAAGCCATAGATCATTCTGTCTTTGTCTCCAATCCCTTGCTGCTCAATCTTGCAATAGGGGCAAAGAATCTTGATCAATCGCTGTGCGCATGCAGCCTTAAGAGTCTGGGCGATTTTCCAGCGCTCAATTCCCAGTTGCTCGAAACGCTCGATGATTTGTGATGCTCGCGGTGTGTGAATGGTCGTCAGCACTTTGTGCCCCGTAACGGCAGCCTCAATGGCAAGTTCTGCCGATTCGATATCACGCACCTCACCCATAAGAATAATATCGGGGTCACTCCGCATGAAGCTGGCGATCATCGGCTTGAATTCACCTGGATGCTTCAGGTCACAATGGGTAACACCAGGTATTTCGTCTTCAACAGGATTCTCGAGCGTAAGAATATTCACATCCGGGGTGTTCATCTCACGTAAGATCGCATTGAGCGTAGTGGATTTACCTGATCCCGTGGGCCCACTCATCACAATGATTCCTGCAGGAATTTTCATCACCTTGTCTATGGCGAGTAATGTCGATTCATCGAACGCCAGCGAACCTTTACCCAGAGTCACATCAAGGTGGCCTTTATCGAGTAGTCGCATCGTAATGTGATATCCACGATAAGTCCTGTGGCGCTCGTAACGAATATCGATGGGGCGTCTGTAGTAGGAAATGGTAAAACGGCCTGAGATGCCCGGTGTGGTATTTCGAATTTCCGCAGGCAATTTCATCAGGTTCAACAGATACGCGTCGAGACGATCTTTGATCTTCATGGGGAGCTCGGTCTTTTTGCCAATATCCCCATCTACACGAAAGGCGTAATAGAAGGACTCCTTCTCAACTTTAAAGTGGATATCAGACGCCCTTTGCTTGACTGCGCTCGCCATCACCGTGGCGATGAGCTGAGACACGGGCTCTTCATAATCTCTGGTGACATTAAAGTCCTTGATCTTATCGTCCGCATCCTCAACCTCAATAGCCTCGAGCTCATCATTGCTAGGGCCGGCATTTGTGGCCACTGCTTCAATAGATCGGCTAATTTCAGACGTAAGCGTGACAATTTTAATGATCTCCATTTCCGGAAATCGCATGGCAACATATTCATCAGCGGCTGGATTCCAAGGGTTGGAGACGGCCACGATAATTTTATTCTCATCGATGCAAAGGGGTGAAAAACCACCGCGGGTCAGGACAGACGGATCACACTTTTCTAACAACTCACTCTCGCAAAACTCGGCAACCTTTGGAAAAAACGGCATATTATTAACCTTCGCCACAGCCGCCATAAACTCACCCTTGGTGATTTTGGCGCTAAGTTGGTTATGGTCGAGGTCCTTGAGAGAACC
>Ga0208544_10002787_pt1 | contig 11190 bp, 8 predicted proteins | sample DEB08_DNA_9_FD_184526 | JGI IMG/M metagenome (GOLD analysis project Ga0208544, IMG submission 184526) | Aqueous microbial communities from the Delaware River and Bay under freshwater to marine salinity gradient to study organic matter... | ecosystem: Environmental > Aquatic > Marine > Coastal ...
TCTTTATGCATTAATTGGAATAATTTTTTATATAAATTAAATTCCTCATCCTGTAAAGTTACATTCGCAAAAATCATAGACTTATGAGCATCATAGTCCGCTATTATACAATCCTTAAACAAATCGAATTGAGTGATATCATCTATCAATTGTTGATACCGATCTGCTAAAAACGACATTTCTAATGGAAATGCATATCGCTTTGGGTTTTTATAGAACTTTGGCAAAAACGGATTGTCCTTAAACCGCTCTAAGATGATTTTAGCATTAAAATCCTGAGCCAGCTGAGATACTAGACTAGTTTTTCCAGCTCCAATATTTCCTTCAATCGCAATGTAATTAAATCGTGATAAATCGTAATCCTTTCTGGGGTTTCTAAGCCATTTGGATTGCTTTTCAATGATACTGTCGTCTGCAGTTTCTTCTAATAATTTGAAGATGCCTTTAGAGAGTACAGGGTGTAGTATACTCGAATTTACTTCAGCCAAAGGCTGCAAAACAAACCTCCTATTTTGAATTTCTGGATGTGGAATTTTTAGTTTCACTGTGTTTTTTACCAAATCTCCAATAAACAAAATATCAATATCAATGGTTCTAGAAACATACCCGATGGTATTACTTCGCACTCTCCCAATTTCGTTTTCAATTTTCAGTATCGTTTCCAAAACCTTTCCAGGTGACATATTACTGCGGACCAAAAGCACACAATTTAAAAAATCGTCACCGTCAAAACCAATGGCTGGGGTTTTATATACCGATGATATTTTTACAATACTGCCAATTTGATCAAAGATCGAATTGACAGCCATTTGCAAAAATTGAAATTTATTACCTTGATTGCTTCCTAAGGAAAGATATATGTCTTGTAGTGGTTTAATAGGACTAATTTATAGAAGGTTGTTGTTCTTTTAACCTTTGACTGTGCAGCTAAAAATACAGATTCCCTAATTTATCACGAAATTAAGGAAAAGAAAAATACTTCCAATTATCTTTACCTTTCAAAAAAAGCACTTTTGGCAGTACTTTCAACAAATGACAAACTAGTAGCGCAACGAACCTACCTTATTTTAGGAGCCTTGTTTATTGCCTCTCTCGTAGTTTCCAACTTGATTTTTCAAAAATTCTTCTATTGGGACTTTTTTGGAATATATACCTTCGAAATTTCGGTAGGTATTCTTCCCTACCCAATCACTTTTCTCATCACCGACATTATTAGTGAAGTTTACGGAAAGAAAAAGGCTAATGAGGTTGTTACTGCTGGTATTTTCGCCTCCTTTTTCTCACTACTCATTGTTTTTGTTTCAGACGCCGTTCCCGCAACCAATTGGAGCCCAATAGACGACACTTTGTTTTCAAAAGTATTTGGCGCAACGGCAATTGCAGTGCTTGCATCTATGATGGCTTATTTACTCGCTCAATATATTGACATCCAAATATTTCATTTCTGGAAACGCCTTACAAAAGGTAAGCATCTCTGGCTTAGAAATAACTTCTCTACGTTCTTATCTCAATTTGTTGACACCTTCACAGTTTTGTTATTACTGTGTAGTTTTGGTAAAATTAGCTGGTCCTTATTTAGCGGGTTACTATTAAGCGGTTTTCTATTTAAAGTAATAGTGGCAGCCATGGACACCCCGTTTTTATATGCAGCTGTTTTTGCTTTCAGAAAAAGGTTTGGATTAAAAATGGGGGAAGAGATAGATTATCACCTATCTCCAAAAACTGAAATACATACTACATCAAAAGAATCATAACAATGTATTTTTACTATTAAACGTTAGGGTTTAAGATAAAATTACTTTTAGCTAATCTCAATTTATCATGAAAAAAATTCTTAAAATTATTGGAATCACAGTGGTTTTTGCAATCCTGCTTCTTGCAGCTGCTCCTTTTCTTTTCAAGGGGAGTTTAGAAAAAATAGTGAAACGCACAATTAATGAAAATCTGAATGCTACAGTTGCTTGGGAAGGGTTGGATCTAAGTCTGTTTAAAAGTTTTCCAGATGCAGCAGTTACGATAAACAACTTTAGTGTTATTAACAATGCACCTTTTGAAGGGGATACTTTAGTGAGCGGAAAGTCCTTAAAGTTGAATATGGGCATTACTCAATTATTTAAAAAAAGTGACGAAGTAATACAAGTCGATGGATTATTTCTTAAGGAATCTTTAGTAAACATTAAAATTGATTCTCTTGGAAATGCAAATTATGATATCGCAGTGAAAAAGGAAGAAAAAGTCTCAGATACATTAAGAACGGATGAGGGTAGTTTTAGTTTTGCCTTGAAAAATTATGAAATCAAGGATTCTCGTATTAATTATTTAGATGAAGCATCGAAAACATTTTTAATACTAACTGATGTAAATCATAACGGAAAAGGAGATCTTTCTAAAGCCATATCACAGCTTGAAACTAATACTGAAGCCAATGCCACTTTTCGAATGGACAAAACAGCATACTTGAATAAAACTAGTATTACACTGGATGCCGATTTTGAATTGGACCTCGAAAACCAAAAATATTCGTTTCTAGAAAACGTTGCCAAAATCAATGAGTTACCATTAACATTTGATGGTTTTATTAAAATGAATGAAACGAATAGTGAATTAGACATTAGTTTTAAGACTCCATCATCAGATTTTAAAAACTTCTTGGGGGTAATTCCAAAGACCTACGTTAAAGAATTAGATGGGGTAACAACAACCGGAAATTTTACAATTGATGGGTTGCTTACGGGCACTATAGACGAAACACACATCCCAAGAATGGATATTAAAATAGCCAGTGATAATGCTTCATTTAAATATCCAGACCTCCCAAAAGCCGTTCGCAACATTTCTATACATGCTGAATTAAAAAATGACACTGGCCTTGTAAAAAACACTTATTTCAATATTGGCGGCATGACGTTTAAAATAGACGATGAACAATTTAGCCTTAGTGGTAGTATTAAAAATTTCACTGAAAATGCACTAGTGAACCTTGTAGTCAAGGGAACTCTCAATCTAGCGAATATTGAAAAGGTATTGCCTGTAGAATTAGAACAGGACTTAACTGGGATTATTAAAGCAGATGTTAATACTTCTTTTGATATGCAGTCAGTTGAAAAAGAACAATATCAGAATATTAAAAACAGTGGAACCTTAAGCCTAACCGATTTTAATTATTCCGATGAAGCTTTTAATAATCCGATTAGCATTTCTTCAGCAGCCATTAAAATGATTCCTGGGAATATAAAGCTTAATAATTTTGAAGCGACTTCAGGACAAACAGACATTAATGCGACTGGGACAATTCGAAACCTCATCCCGTGGATTATGGAGAAACAGGATTTGAAAGGTAATTTTATAATTAATTCGAATACATTCAATGTCAATGATTTTATGTCTTCTGAAGAAAAAGATACAGGGAGTGGAAATGTAACAACCGCGGATGGCAATTCCGAAGAAGCATCTGTGAAAATACCTGATTTCCTTGATGCCACAATTGATTTTACAGCAAAAAAAGTTTTATATGACAATTTGGTATTAGAGGATACCAAAGGGAGGGTAAGTATAAAAGATGAGGCAGCTAGTTTAAGTAATGTGACCTCCATAATATTTGGTGGAGACATTGCTTTTTCAGGGAATGTTGATACAAAAAAATCGACTCCAACTTTTGGGATGAATCTTGATCTACAGAAAGTTGATATTGAAGAATCTTTCGAACAACTAGATTTTTTAAAATACATCGCGCCTATTTCAAAAGCGTTGAATGGTAACGTTAATACCATTATACAACTAAATGGTGAGCTCAATGAAGATCTCACTCCGAATCTTGCAACCCTCGCAGGAGGCCTTATTGCTAATATTTTATCCGCAGAAGTCAATACAAATAGCACACCACTTCTTGCAGCATTAGGCAAGAACCTTAGCTTTTTAGATAAGGATAAGTTGACACTTAAAGACGTAAATACTTCACTTGACTTTAGCGATGGAAAAATTGTAGTAAAACCGTTTGACATTAACATAGAGGATGTGAAAATAACGGCAGGAGGAAGTCACGGATTAGATAAAAGCATTGATTATGATCTTATTATGGACGTTCCCGCAAAGTATTTAGGTACTGATGTGACTAGTTTATTAGCAAAATTAGATCCAGAGGAAGCGAATTCGATGATACTATCTCTCCCTGTTGGATTAAAAGGAAGTTTTACGAATCCGCAAGTTTCCCTCAATACTAAAGAGGCGATAAATTCACTCACTCAAACACTGGTGGCAAAACAAAAAGAGGAACTACTTAATCAAGGCACAGATATATTAAGTGATTTAATTTCTGGGGGGAATAAACCGAACGATTCAATTTCAACAGGCACAACTACTTCTACGAATACCACACAAGAAGCCACGGAAGTAGTCACAGATATACTTGGGGGCTTGTTCGGAAAGAAAAAGAAGAAAAAAGACACTATAAAGAGTGGGAATTAGATTGTAAGGAGCTCCCTTCTTTCTATCACATGGGGTCAAAATTTCTATTTAACTAATTAAAATAGCGACAACATAGCCTTCATTACTTCGCACATTAAACACTGTGTTATCTTCAAATATGAGGTACTGTCCTTTGATCCCTTTTAAAACACCTTCATAAGAAGGAGTTTTGGATAAGTTCAGGCTTTTAGGTTTTTCTGGATACTGAAGAACAGGAAATTCTAAATTCGTTTCAGTTTCGTTTTCTAAAAAATAAGATATGGCTTCATCAGGAATGTACTTTTTAAGCCTATCTCTCCATTCTATTAAATTTTCATCTTTAATCTCATTCTTTAGCATCGTGCGCCAATTGGTTTTATCTGCTACGTAATCCTTTAACGCCACCTCGGTAATCCCAGCTAGATATCGATTAGGAACCTCTGCGATTTCGATAGCTTCATGAGCGCCCTGGTCAATCCAACGCGTTGGAACTTGTGTTTTCTTAGTCACTCCAACTTTCACATTGCTGCTATTTGCCAAATAAACAATATGTGGTTGCAGTTGGACTCGCTTCTCATATTCCAAATCCCGATCCTCTTTATCGAGATGAGCTTTGCTCAATTCTGGACGCATAATCCAGTCGGCTGCCTGAGGAATTTCATAAAAACAGTCATAACAATACCCTTGTCTGAATATTTTTTTATCCAAACTGCAATTAAGACACTGAAACTTAACAAATGAAATGGACACTTTTTTATCCAGTAATTGATTGACATTTAGAAAATCATTTTCAAAAACTAAATAATATTGAATTGGCGAACCGTTTTCGGTCTGCATTTTAGTTAAAACTCCTTGGTAATTCATAAGTCAATACTGATTAATTAAACACGACATATGCTGTTCGCTATTTGTCATCCTCCTCTAGGTTTAAAAATTTTTACATGCTCGTTTCATAAAAAGAAAATCGTTATTTTTATACCTTAAAGATAGTTCAAAATATGCCATTCCCGATTGTAAATTCTATTGTTTCATGGTTTTTAAAGAAGCGGTTTCATCAAATAGAATTATTTATCAAATACCCAATAGAGGTTCAAGAGGAGCTATTGCATGGTTTAATTATGAAGGCAAAGTATACTGAAATTGGCAAAAAGTATAATTTTGAAAGTATTTCTTCCTATCGAGAATATGCAGACAGAGTCCCAGTTACAACCTATGAAGACAATGAAGACCAGATAGAGCGTACTCGCAGAGGAGAGACAAACATCTTTTGGCCTACACCAATAAAATGGTTCGCGAAATCAAGCGGGACCACCAACTCAAAAAGTAAATTCATCCCTGTAAGTATAGATTCTTTAGAAGACTGTCATTATGCCGCGAGCAAGGATTTACTCTGCATGTACCTTAATAACAATCCTAATTCTCAACTATTCGTTGGCAAAAACCTTAAACTTGGTGGGAGTAAAGAATTATATCAGGAAAATGGAACCGTCTTTGGTGATCTTTCGGCAATTCTAATTGACAATATGCCGTTTTGGGCAGAATTTAGCAGCACTCCTGGAAGTGAAGTGTCTTTAATGGCTGATTGGGAAGTAAAGATGCAGGCAATAGTTAATGAAACAATACAAGAAAATGTTACTAGTTTGGCTGGAGTGCCATCCTGGATGCTTGTATTATTAAATAATGTAGCTGAAACTACGGGTAAGTCGAATTTGTTAGAGGTATGGCCAAATCTTGAGGTGTACTTTCATGGAGGCGTAAACTTCGATCCATATGTAGAGCAGTATAAAAAGTTATTACCGCAATCTAGCTTTAAATTTTACGAGACTTACAATGCTTCTGAAGGCTTTTTTGCTATTCAGGACCGGAATAATGAGAAGGATTTACTATTGATGCTAGACTACGGAATCTTCTATGAGTTCATTCCTATGGACGAATATGGAACTTCTAAAGAAAAAGTAATTCCATTGAGCGAAGTTGAAATAGGTAAAAATTACGCAATTATTATAACTACCAATGCCGGGCTATGGAGATATAAAATAGGAGATACAATACGTTTTACATCAATTACTCCTCATCGAATAAAAGTCACGGGGCGAACCAAACATCATATCAACGTATTTGGTGAAGAGTTGATCATCGAAAATGCCGAAGCAGCTTTAAAGAAAGTTTCTGCTCAAACACAAAGTGAAATTGTAGATTATACAGTGGCTCCTATATTTATGGAAGGGAAAGAGAAAGGGGCTCATGAATGGATTATAGAATTTAAGAGGCCTCCAGCAGATGTTATTGCGTTTTCAAAATTATTAGACAAAGCCCTTCAAGAGGTTAATAGTGATTATGAAGCTAAAAGAACTAATAATATTACCCTCGAGACACCAATAATTCATTGCGCTAGAGAGAAGTTGTTTTATGATTGGCTTAAGATGAAGGACAAGATCGGGGGGCAACATAAAATTCCAAGACTATCCAATACCCGTGATTTTTTAGAAGAATTACTTGGTTTAAATCAGTAGCCAAAGACTGAAATCGATTAAATGCACAATTTATCCGATAAACAAAGTGCAGTAAAACAGGTATTTAGGTCATTTTATCGAATATTATTAAAATATGTGCATTTCAACGAATTTACAACCCACTTCAACTAAAAATTTTGGTAGTCCTTTTCTTACATTCTAAGTTTGTATTGTAATTAATAGCATTATGAAGAATATAATTTACTTAGGAATTGCTTTCATTTTAACCGCATCGGTATCCTCTTGCGGATCTGTTGCAACGATTCAAAAAAGTGAAAATGACGTTGCTGGCTATACGCTTAAAAACAAAAAAGAATTAATGCAGCAAAAAGTTTTAAACAAAAAAAATAAGACAATAATTGCATTACCATAATCACAATATATTTAATAAAATAAAAAATCCCCAAACAATAAAGTTTGGGGATTTTTTATTTATACTCTCCAATAATATATTTATGATACCGCTTTCAGCTTTTTAATGGTTGCTTTATTTAGCTTATCGGCGACATACTCTTCATTTACATGAAGCTCTTTCTTATCTGTTCCAGGCAATTCAAACATAGCATCTGTAAGAATAGCTTCACATAGTGATCGCAATCCTCTTGCACCAAGTTTATACTCTATCGCCTGATCAACAATAAAATCTAAAGCATCTTCAGTTATAATCATCTCAATATCGTCCATTTCGAACAACTTCTTATATTGTTTGATGATCGCATTTTTTGGTTCCGTTAGAATAGATCTAAGCGTTTTTTTATCCAATGGATTCATATAAGCCAAAACCGGTAAGCGTCCAATAATTTCAGGAATTAAGCCATAATCTTTTAAATCCTTCGGAATAATATACTTCAGCATATCTCCGTGATCCAATTTACCTTCACCTTTTGAAGCACTGAATCCGACTGCCTGCATATTTAACCTTTTTGAAATATGACGCTCTATTCCATCAAAAGCTCCCCCGGCTATAAATAATATATTTTCAGTATCCACCTCAATAAATTTTTGATCAGGGTGCTTACGACCTCCTTTTGGCGGAACATTTACTACAGTACCCTCTAACAACTTTAGCAAAGCCTGTTGTACGCCTTCTCCACTTACATCTCGGGTTATAGAAGGATTGTCACTCTTTCTTGCAATTTTATCAATCTCATCAATAAAAACAATCCCATTTTGAGCCTTTTCCAAATCATAATCTGCCGCCTGCAATAGTCTTGTTAAGATACTTTCTACATCCTCTCCAACATACCCTGCCTCTGTTAATACGGTTGCATCCACTATTGCCAACGGCACGTTCAACATACGAGCTATCGTTTTTGCGACTAAGGTCTTTCCAGTACCCGTTTGTCCAACTATAATAATATTACTTTTTTGAATTTCGATATCATCATCAGTGACCGGCTGTAATAATCTTTTATAATGGTTATATACCGCTACAGACATTATTTTTTTTGTCTGATTTTGACCAATAACATAATCATCCAAAAATGCTTTAATAGATTTTGGCTTCTTTAGCATGAGCTCCTTAGACAGTTCGCCACTTGTAGAATGAAGTGCTTCTTCTATAACAATTCCGTGGGCCTGTTCAATACAGCGATCACATATATGAGCATCCAAACCTGCAATAAGCAAATTAGTTTCGGCTTTTTTACGACCACAAAACGAACATTCTAAATCTTCTTTCGACATATTTTTTTTTATCAAGATTAAACTTGTAACAAAAGATTTCTATCCTCTTGTTAATATTTCATCTATCATTCCATATTCCAAAGCCTTATCAGATTTCATCCAATAATCACGATCACTATCCTCGTAAACTTTATCATATGATTGACCACTGTGTTTTGCAATTATATCATATAACTCCTTCTTCAACGTAATTATTTCCTTAGCAGTAATTTCTATGTCACTTGCCTGACCTTGAGCCCCACCCATTGGTTGGTGAATCATAACCCGAGAATGTGTTAAACCGCTTCGTTTACCTTTTTCACCGGCACATAACAAAACAGCAGCCATAGACGCCGCCATTCCAGTACATATAGTAGCTACATTGGGTTTGATGAACTGCATAGTATCATAGATACCGAGTCCTGCATAAACACTTCCTCCAGGTGAATTAATATAAATTTGAATATCCTTAGAAGCATCTGTACTTTCTAAAAATAATAATTGGGCCTGAACTATATTTGCAACCTGATCATTAATCCCTGTCCCCAAAAAAATAATTCTATCCATCATAAGGCGAGAAAACACATCAAATATGGCTATGTTCATTTGCCTTTCTTCAATAATATTAGGAGTTAAATTAGTAGGATACATACTACTCAAAATCTGATCGTAATACATACTGCTAATTCCTTGATCCTTTATCGCAAACTTTTTAAACTCTTTTTCGTAGTTCATATTTTTTTTTCTAATCGTTTTTTGAAATAATAAAGGCGTTAAATTTATTAAATTCAACGCCTAAATATAACTATTTTATTGCTGAATTATTGGTAAGCGTCCTTAATGAACTTTTCATAGGAAATCTCCTTAGTCTTCAACTTTGCATTTTCCTTAAAATACTGAAGCAATTTATTTGTATTTAACTGCTCGCTAAGACGTTTTACTTCATCTTGGTTTGCTAATACACGTGCCACAATACCATCTATTTCCTCTTCTGAAGGATCTAATTGACCAAACTGTGCCATTTGCCCCTTAATCATTCCCCGACTATGCTCTTTTAGTTCATCGAAAGAAACTTGAAGATTGTTTTCTGCTCGAAGCTTCCCTTCAATTAACTGATAACGCAATCCTTTTTCACTTCTTTCATATTCAGCCTTTGCTTCTTCCTCTGTCATCGGTGTTTCTCCAGATATTTGAATCCATCGTTGTAGAAACGCATTTGGCAAATCAAACTTCGTATTATCAATTAATGATTCAACAACATCATTCAAAAGTTTTTGATCACTTTGTTGCTCAAATTGCTTTTCAGCGTCTTCTTTTATTTTTGCCTTTAATTCCTTTTCCGAAGTTACAACACCTTCACCAAACAGCTTATCGAAAAGCTCTTGGTTTAAATCTGTCATTTCACGAGTATTCACTTCTTCTATTTTCAAAGAAACTTCAACGTCCAATCCGTGAGCTTCTTCGTGAGCCACTCCAAGATATTTTTCATTGTCGTGATCATCTTTGAACATGCCTTTAGTCTTCAATGTAACAACATCACCAACTTTAGCACCTACCAAGGCCGACAACTGCTTCTTTCCTTTTATCACATCTGTACTGAATGTTGCTTTCTTTTCTAAATCTTTTTCCGTAGCACTGAAGGTACCTGTAATCTCATCTTCCTTTTCAACTACAGTTTTTGAAATTAACTTTCCGTATTGCTTACGAATTGTTAATATCTGATTATCGAGCATTTTATTGTCTGCTACGATTTTATAATTTGTAACTGACTTCCCTTTTACATCAACCTCAAATTGAGGAGAAAGACCTAATTCAAACTCAAACGAAAAATCCTCCGTTTCCCAATTGATCTCTGCTTCATTTTTTGGAAGTGGATTTCCAAGAACATCAAGTTTTTCTTCAGTTAAAAAAGTATTCAAACTTTCTTGTAATAATTTATTAACTTCCTCAACTAAAACAGCTTTTCCATATTGCTTTTGAACCATGCCCATAGGAACATGACCTTTTCTAAAACCCGGTATATTAGCCGTTTTGCGATAATTATTAAGTACCGAACTAACTTTATCTGAATAGTCTTCCTTCTTAATATCTACTGTAACAATAGCATTTAAACTATCAATGTCTTTTTTTGTAATATTCATTTTTCTGAAAAATTTTCATTGTCAAAATTGGGTTGCAAAAATAAACTTTTTTAAGCTACTCGACAAACATTAATACACCGTAATTCAGGTATTTATTTGTCTTTTTTGAGAAATGAGAACAACACAGATTGAAGAAAGGATAGTAACAAGCTAAAAAGTAAAGCCCACCAGATATTTTGCACAGTAAACCCAGCTACAAAATAGTCGGCTAGTAAAATGATGATAGCATTTATTACCAGTAAGAATAGCCCTAAGGTCAAAATGGTTACTGGCAACGTTAAAATCACCAAAATAGGTCGCACAATAAGCCGGAGCAATGCCACAACAATAGCTACGAAGATCGCAGAATTATAACCAGCCACCTCTACACCCGGTAAAACATATGCCAATATTATTACAGCAACCGCTGATAGTAACAATTTAAGTAT
>Ga0208544_10002790_pt1 | contig 11188 bp, 7 predicted proteins | sample DEB08_DNA_9_FD_184526 | JGI IMG/M metagenome (GOLD analysis project Ga0208544, IMG submission 184526) | Aqueous microbial communities from the Delaware River and Bay under freshwater to marine salinity gradient to study organic matter... | ecosystem: Environmental > Aquatic > Marine > Coastal ...
CCACTGATGACGTGGGGTTGTTCGACTTGGGCGATGCCGCGCAAAGCCATGCCGCCGACCTGACAGTGATCCGTGCCGCCTTGGCGCGGGCGGGGGCGCTGGCGCGCACCGAACGCTCTGCATTGTTGCATCTGGAGCCGGGCGCGCCTTTGGCGGACGCGGTGCGGGGCCGGGCGCGCGATTGGTCGCAAGTGCGGCCGGAATGGGCACTGGCGGGCTGTGCCGCCTTCATCGCCGCGCCGCGCGGACGGACGGCGGGTGTTGATCTGGGCGGGCGGGCGTTCTTGCACAGCTACGATTGGCAGGCGGACGCCAAGAACGGCTACCCGGTGCTGGAACTGATCCTGACCGCGCCGCTGGTCGTGGCCAGCTGGATCAACCTTCAATACTACGGCAGTTCGGTTGACCCGAAGGTCTATGGCGCGGGCAACAAGGTGCTGCACAACGTGACCGGCCTGATCGGCGTGATGGAGGGAACCGACGGTGATCTCAAGCCCGGGCTTCCCCTGCAATCGGTGCATGACGGCGAACGCCTGATCCATGAGCCGCTGCGCCTGCATGCGGTGGTGGAGGCTCCGACCGAGGCGATGGGCGCGATCATCGCCAAACACGATGGTCTGCGGTCCCTGCTGGACAACGGGTGGGTGCACCTGTTCCAGATGGACGGGGATGGGCAGGTTGCGCACCAGTACGGTTGTGGTGGAGATTGGGAGGCGGTCGCCCGGCCCGAGGTCAAGCGCGCCGCCGCCTGATGCGAAACGATCCGGATGATCTGACATCTGCCTGAAAATTGGGCAGATGTTGATCTTTGGGGCGGGAATGTTGTTGCGGACTTGCGTCTGGAATGGCTTTTCTTACCGTAAGGTCAAATTTCGGGGGCGAGGATGCTGGATCTACTCTTGCGCGATGCGCGGTTGCCGGATGGTGACGGGGTTCTGGATGTCGCCATCCGGGATGGCCGCATTGTCGACATGCGCCCCGGGATCGTTGCCGAGGCAGCCGAGGTTCTGGACGCGGGCGGCCATCTGATCTGTCCGCCTTTCGTGGACCCGCATTTCCATATGGACGCCACGCTGAGCCTTGGCCAGCCGCGCATGAACGTCTCTGGCACATTGCTGGAAGGCATCGCGCTTTGGGGCGAGTTGAAGCCGCTTTTGACGCCAGAGGCGGTGATGGAGCGCGCGCTGCGCTATTGCGATCTGGCGGTATCGCAGGGTTTGCTGGCGATCCGAAGCCATGTGGATGTGTGCGACGATAGCCTGACGGCGGTGGAGGCATTGCTGGAGGTGCGCAAACGCGTGGCCCCCTACATCGACCTGCAACTGGTGGCGTTTCCGCAAGACGGGCTTTTCCGCGACCCCACGGCGCACGCGAACCTGATCCGTGCGCTTGATATGGGGGTGGATGTGGTGGGCGGCATCCCGCATTTCGAACGCACCATGGCCGATGGCGCGCGATCGGTCACCGCGTTGTGTGAACTGGCCGCCGCGCGGGGGCTGCGTGTTGACCTGCATTGCGATGAAAGTGACGATCCGCAGTCGCGGCATGTGGAAACGCTGGCTTACGAGACGACCCGGTTGGGATTGGGCGGCCGCGTCGTGGCCAGCCACGTCACGGCGATGCATTCGTATGACAACTATTATGCCTCCAAACTGATCCCGCTGATCGCGGAAAGCGGCATGCATGTCGTGCCCAACCCACTGATTAACATCACCTTGCAGGGGCGATCAGACACCTATCCGCGCCGTCGTGGCCTGACCCGCGTCGTTGAACTGCGCGGGGCTGGCGTGAACGTCGCCTTCGGGCAGGATTGCTGCATGGATCCATGGTACCCGCTTGGCTCTGCCGACATGCTGGAAGTGGCCCATATGGGTGTGCACGCGGTGCCCATGACCAGCCGGGAGGCGATGGCATGGACCTTTGACAGTGTCACCCTGGGCGGCGCGGCGGCGATGGGTTTGGCCGACCCCACGATCCGTGTTGGTGGCCCCGCGACGATGGTGCTGCTGCAGGCGCGCGACAAGATCGAGGCGGTGCGGATGAAACCGACCCGTCTGGCCGTGATCAAGAACGGTGCGATCATCGCGCGCACCCCCCCGAAAATCGCCAGTCTGTCCTTGCCGGGCAGGCCCGATACGCTCGACCCGGCCAGTTATGCGCCGGGGGTCCACATGACCTGAACCCAACCAAAAGGATGCTGCCATGAGTTTTTCCACCACCCGCCGGACCCTGATGATGGGTGCTGCCGCCACGCTGGCGCTGCCTGCCTATATTCGTCAAGCCAACGCACAGACGGCTTTCCGCGTTGCGGGCGTCCATAACTCGCCCGTCGAAAATGCCTGGAACAGCCGGATCCATCTGGCCATGCAAGAGGCCGCAGCCCAAGGCCTGATCGAATATGAATTCTCGGAGGCTGTCGACGCCACCGATTACCCGCGCGCCATGCGCGAATATGCCGAAAGCGGCGTCAGTCTGGTCTGGGGCGAAAGCTATGCCGTGGAGCGGGAGGCGCGTGAAGTCGCCGCCGATTATCCCGAGACCGCCTTCCTGATGGGGTCATCCGGCGGCCCCGAGGGCGACAATTTCGGCGTCTTCGGCACCCGCAACCACGAGGCCGCGTATCTTGCCGGCATGTTGGCGGGCAAGATGTCGGAAACCAATGTCTTCGGTTCGGTCGGGGGCTATCCGATCCCCGAGGTGAACCTGTTGATCAACGCGTTCCGGTCGGGCGTGTCCGAAGTGAACCCCGACGCGACGTTCCTGAACGGATTTATCGGCGCATGGTTCGATCCGGCCCGCGCGCAGGAAGCCGCGATTGCCCAGATCGACGCCGGTGCCGATATCCTGTTTGGTGAGCGGATCGGGACGGCGGACGCGGCGCAGGCGCGTGGCGTCAAGGCGATCGGGTCGTTGATCGACTATACCCCACGCTACCCCGGCACCGTCTTTGCCAATGCGATCTGGAACTATGGACCGACGATTGCCGCCGTGGTCGCAGATGTGCAGGCGGGCACACCCGTTGGCCGTGACTATACCGAGTATTCGTTCATGCAATACGGCGGGAATGAGTTGATCTATGTGGCCGACGAAGTCCCGGCTGATGCGATCCCCGCGATGGAAGCCAAGCGCGCGATGATCCAGGCGGGCGAATTTACCGTGCCGATCAACAACGACGAACCGGCCTGATCGTTGACGGACGCCACGGCCCTCAGCAAGGCCATCACGGACGGGCACACCACTGCCCGCGCCGTGATGGCCGCCACGCTTGCCGCCATTGACCGGCAGGCAGCATTGGGGGCCGTGGTGCGCAGTTTGCCGGAGGCGGCGTTGCTGTCTGCCGCCAGCGCGTTGGATGCAACGCCGCCCGCATGCGCGTCACCATTTCATGGGATTCCGATGCTGGCAAAGGATCTGGGATCTGCCGCCCGTGGGCTTGCGCCCTGCGCTGGGTCGCCGGCGTTGCGCAAGATTGTCAGGGATCCCGCCACTGACAGCGATTTCATGGCCGGGCTGCGCGCGGCTGGCCTTGTGCCGATGGGCCTGTCGACCGTGCCCGAGTTCGGCTTTGCGCTGACATCGGAGCCACCGGGCGTGCCGCCCGCCGTCAACCCCTTTGATCCCGGCAGATCCCCGGGCGGATCGTCTGGCGGGGCCGCGGCGGCGGTGGCGGCCGGAATCGTGGCCGTGGCGCATGCCACAGATGCGGCGGGATCGATCCGCGTTCCTGCCGCGTGCTGCGGGCTATGGGGATTGAAACCGTCGCGCCGTGCAACGCCGGGGGGGCCTGATTACGGCAATCACCTGATGGGCGTGGTGGGCGAACTGGTGCTGGCAAGGTCCCTGCGCGATGTGGTTCAGGCGTTCGGGGCCTTTCACCCGGACCGGGGCGATGCATTGTTGCCAACCCGGCCCCGGATTGCGGTTGCCATTCCTGATCGGTGCGACGCGCCGACTGCAAAAGCCACGCGTGCCGTCGCGGCCCATTTCACGGCCATCGGGGCGGAGGTCACGATAATGCCCGCGCCCGACGCCTTGGGGGCCGAGGCCCATGCCCTTGTCGGGCGCATCTTGTCGGTGTCATTGGCCGAATGGATGGATGCGCTTGGGATTCCCGACACCGATATCACGCCCCTATCGGCCGCCAACGCCGCACGGGGGCGGGCCATGACGGGACCAGAGGTCTTTGGCCTTGCCCGCCGGGTGGAACAGTTCACCGATCGCGCCGCCGCGCTGTTCACGGATTTCGATGCGATCTTGATGCCGGTGCTGTCGGGCCCGCCGCCGCGTCTTGGCGCCTTTCCGTTTGAGCATACCAATGTCGACGCCCATCTGGCCGCGCTGGAAGCGCTGGCGCCGAACGCCGCGATTGCCAACGCCGCCGGTCTTCCCGCGCTTGCGCTGCCTGCGGGCATGCATGATGGCCTGCCCGTCGGCGTGCAGTTGATGGGGCCTGAGGGGGCGGACGCGATGCTGCTGGCCTTGGCAGCCCTCATAAACGACCGCCTTGCGCCGATACCCTATCCCGCGCCCATCGCCGGACTGCCCGAATGACGGCCGTTCTGGAACTGACGGGGATTACCAAGCGGTTCGGCGCGCTGACGGCGAATGACGATGTGTCGCTGTCCTTGGCGCAGGGTGAAATCCTTGCGCTTCTGGGGGAAAACGGCGCCGGCAAGACGACGCTGATGAATATCCTATTTGGCCACTATGCCGCCGATGCGGGCGATGTGCGGGTATTCGGCCAGACGTTGCCTCCGGGCCGCCCGCGCGCGGCGATCGAGGCGGGCGTGGGCATGGTGCATCAGCATTTCACGCTGGCGGCCAATCTGAGCGTGCTGGACAACGTGATGCTGGGATCGGAACGCCTTGTGCGGTTGCGCAGCGGTCGCAGCGCCGCGCGCGCCAAGTTGCTGGATATCTCCGATCGGTTCGGTCTGCCCGTCGACCCCGACGCGCGGATCAGTCGGCTTTCGGTCGGTGAACGCCAGCGGGTCGAAATCCTCAAGGCGCTCTACCGGGATGCGCGCATTCTTATACTGGATGAGCCGACCGCCGTGCTGGCCCGTCCCGAGGCGGAACGCCTGTTCGCAACCCTGCGGGAGATGACACAAGAGGGGCTGAGCCTGATCTTCATCAGCCACAAGCTGCACGAGGTGATGGCCGCGTCCGACCGCGTCGCGGTGTTGCGCGGTGGCAAGATGGTGGCCGAGCGACGCACAGCAGAGACAAGCGCCAATGAATTGGCGGAGTTGATGGTGGGCCGCAGCGTTGTCCGCCCGAAACGTGAGGCCCACGCCATTGGCGCGCCGGTCGTGGTGGCCAGCGGGGTCAGTGTTGCAGGCAAACTGGACGACATCAGCTTTGCCGTGCACGAGGGGGAAATACTGGGCATCGTCGGTGTGTCAGGCAATGGGCAGGCCGCGCTGGGTGCGCTGGTGTCGGGTCTTGGCGGGCCGACGGCGGGCACACTGCGCCTTGGGGATGGCGATATGGGGTCGTTGTCGGCCCGTGCGCTGATTGATGCCGGGGCCGCGCGGATCCCCGAAGATCGCCATGCCGAAGGCGTGGTGGGGGAACTGCCGGTTTGGGAAAATGCCGTGCTTGAGCGGTTGCGGTCGAAGGCGTTTTCGCGCGGCGGGTTTGTCAGGCGGGGGGCCGCCCGCGCCCATGCCGCGGGCCTGATCGACCGGTTCGATATTCGCGGCGCGGTCCCTGACACGCGCACCGGGTTGCTGTCGGGCGGCAACATGCAAAAGCTGATTCTGGGGCGCAATCTGGCGTCATCGCCGCGGTTCATTCTGGCGAACCAGCCGACGCGCGGGTTGGACGAGGGCGCGATTGCCGCGGTCCATGCGGAATTGCTGGCGGCCCGCGCGGCGGGGGCGGCGATCTTGCTGATCTCCGAGGAACTTGAGGAAGCCGTGGGGCTGGCCGACCGGATACAGGCCATCGTGAAGGGGCGGTTGTCGCGCCCCGTGGTGGCCGAGGATGCGGACGCGCGACGACTGGGCCTGATGATGGCCGGAATGTGGGAGAGCACCGATGCGGCTTGAACGGCGTGCGCATGTTCCGCTGGGGCTGGTGGTGGCGGCCCCAGTGGCAGCGATTGTCGCGGCGCTTGCGCTGGCGGCGGGATTGATCGCGGCGGCGGGGGTCAATCCGTTGACGGCCTATGGTGAAATGCTGCGCGGGGCCTTGGGCAGCCGTCTGGCCATTACCGAGATGCTGACGCGCGCCACGCCCCTGATCCTGACCGGGCTGGCTGCCGCCGTCGCGTTCCGCGCGCGGCTGTGGAATATCGGGGGCGAAGGCCAGTTCTACATGGGCGCTTTGATCACGGCGTGGGCGGGGCATTCGCTGGGCTTGCCGGGGCCGTTGGGCATCGCGGTCTTGATGGTGCTGGGCATGGCGGCGGGGGCCGTGATGTTGGCCGGCCCCGCATTCCTGCGCCTGCGGTTCGGCGTCGACGAGGTGGTCACGACCTTGCTGCTGAACTTCATCGTGATCTTGTTCGTCGGCCTGATGATCGAGGGGCCATTGCGCGACCCGCTGGCGTTTGGCTGGCCGTCTTCCGTGCCTGTCGATGGTGACTATAGGTTGCCGGATCTGGTGCCGCGTACACGCCTGCATATCGGCCTGTTGTTTGCGATTGCCGCTGCGGGGGCCGTGTGGCTGGTGCTGGCGCGCACCGTGTTCGGGGCCGAAGCCCGCGCGGCGGGGTTCAACCCGCGCGCGGCCAGTTTCGCTGGAATTTCGCTGCCGCGCACCTTGATGGGTGTTGCGCTTTTGTCTGGCGGGCTGGCCGGGCTGGCGGGCGCGGTCGAGGTGATGGGCGTGACCGCATCGGTTACCACCACCATGTCACCGGGGTTTGGCTATGCGGGGATCGTGGTGGCGATGCTGGCTGCGCTGCATCCCGCGGGCGTGGTCGCGGCGGCGGTTTTCGTGGCGACGGTGTTTGTCGGTGCCGACGCGATGAGCCGCGCCACCGGCGTGCCCAGTTTTATCGCTGATGTCATCGTGGCGCTGTCGCTGCTGACGATGCTTGTCGCGCTGTTGTTCACAACATACCGGGTGCGGCAATGATCGAGGCGCTGGAAATCCTGACATCGGCCAGCCTGTGGGCGGCCGTGTTGCGCATTGCGACGCCGCTGATTTTCGGGGTGTTGGGCGCGCTGATCTGTGAACGGTCGGGTGTGTTGAACCTTGGGATCGAGGGGATCATGACGATGGGCGCGATGGTCGGCTGGCTGACCGTCTATCTGGGTGCGGACCTGTGGACCGGATTGGCGATGGCGGCGGCGGCCGGTGCGATGATGGGGCTGCTGCATGCGCTGCTGACCGTGCCATTGGGCCTGTCGCAACATGTGTCGGGGTTGGGTATCACGCTGTTTGCGTCCGCGCTGGCGTATTATCTTTACCGGCTGATCGTCGTGGTGGGGGAAAGCCCGCCAACGATCGTGCCGTTCCGCCCGCTGGACCTTGGCCCGTTGTCGGACCTGCCGTTTCTTGGGCCAGTATTCTTTTCGCAATCTGCCCCGACCTACGTTGCGTTGTTGGCCGTCGTGGTCATGGGCTATGTGCTGGCGCGCACCCCGCTTGGGCTGGCCATTCGGATGACGGGTGAAAACCCTCACGCGGTGGAGGCGCAGGGGGTGAACCCGATCGCCATTCGCATTGGCGCGGTGATGGCGGGATCGGCTCTGATGGGGGTCGGTGGGGCGTTCCTGACGACGGCCGCGTTCAATTCGTTCTTCCCCGAAATGGTGCAGGGCCGTGGTTGGATCTGTATCGCGCTGGTCGTGTTCGCGTCGTGGAGACCCTACAAGGCGTTGCTTGGCGCACTGCTTTTCGCGTTCTTCGATGCCTATCAGTTGCGCCTGCAAACAGTGGTTGAGGGTGTGCCCTATCAGCTGTTCTTGATGGCGCCCTATGTGCTGTCGATCGTTGCGCTTATCCTTGTGGCGCGGCGGGCCGAGGTGCCAGCGGCCTTGATGACGCCGTATCGGCGGGGCGAACGCTAGGGAACGCCGAATAGCCTGACCCAGTTGCAGCGGGCAGGGCAAAGGGAAAGCGGCCCGGGCGTCACCTTGCGCCGAAGGGCCCCAAGAATTGGCGCGTCAGAGGCCCCTGACCGCGACCCGTGCGACCATAAGCGGCGTGGAATGGTTCCGTCTGTCTTCGGACGAATTGCCGGTGCTTGACGGTGCACCGGCAGCGTCGCCCGGTGATGGCAACCGTGATGACACCAGCGCCGATGATCGGGTCGCGCGCGATACGTCATTGCAGGAGATGGCCAGCAGTCTGTCGGCCAAGGATCGACTTGGGGCGGGTTGGCAGATGACGGGCTGGCGGATGGGAATGCACTGACGCACCCTTTGGGGCAAAGCCTGAAGTCCAGCGGGCAGGTTGCTTTGTTCCGGGAAATACCTCTCGCCTATTCAATGCGTTGGTGCATTGATTGTCTGATGACGGAAACCTTTAACTATATCATCATCGGAGCAGGTTCGGCCGGCTGTGTCTTGGCGCATCGGTTGAGCGAAGACGCCACATGCCGGGTCGCGCTGATTGAGGCGGGCGACGAACCGGACGCAAGGCTTGCACCGGTGCCGGGGGCGGCGTCGCATTTGCGAAACACAAGGGCGGATTGGGCGTTCACAACGACACCGCAACGCGAGCTGTTCGACCGTCGGATTGCCTATCCGCGTGGTCGCGTAATCGGCGGCACCAGCATTCTCAACTATATGGCCTACGTCCGTGGGAACGCGGCGGACTATGACGGCTGGGCGCAAATGGGGAACACAGGATGGTCCTACGCCGACGTGCTGCCGTATTTTCGCAAGGCGGAATCCAATGCGGACTTCGCGGACGCGTGGCATGGGCAGACGGGCCCTTTGAGCGTCGAGACAAGCCAGCATCGCCACCCGACTTGTGACCTGTTCCTGGAAGCAGCGCAGGCGTTGGGCCTGCCGTTCAATCCCGACTTCAACGGTGCGCAGCAGGCGGGCTGTGGATATTTTCAGGCGACCACGCGCAACGGTCGGCGCAGCAGCACGGCAGAGGCCTATCTGGATCCGGTGCGCCACAGGCCGAACCTGAAAGTGTTGAAGAACACGCACCTTTTGCGCATCGTCGTGGAAAAGACCCGCGCAGTCGGCGTGGAGGTTCTGGCCGAAGGCCGGAGGCTGGAGACCTTGCATGCTGAGGGTGAGATCATCCTGTCGGCGGGTGCGATCGGTTCACCGCAAATCATGATGCTGTCCGGTCTGGGTCCCGCCGATCATCTGACCGCGCATGGCGTCCCTGTCCTTTGCGATCTTCCCGCGGTCGGCCAAAACCTCGAAGATCATCTGGGCGTTGGCCCTGCTATTGCAACGGTTTCCGATCCCGACGCGGTTTTTGGCCAGTTGCCAGATCGTTTCGAGGACGCGTTGGCAGAGTTCGAACGGACGGGCGGCGGTTTGCTGGCGACGCATCATCTGGATGTTGGGGGCTTTTACTCGGTCGATGCCGGGACCATGTCGCCGCAGTGCCAAGTCTTCATGCTCCCCGGAATATGGGAGCCGTCCCGAATTGATGGCGTTCCCGATCGGAGCAAGATCATTCTGTATGGCTGGCCAACACGATCAAGAAGCCGCGGCTCGGTGAGCTTGGGGTCATCGAACCCACTGGACCCGCCAGTGATTGATCCGAACTATTTGTCTGATCCGGACGATCTGAGGGTTAGCGTGGAGATGGTGAAGTTTCACATCGACGTGTTGAATTCCCCTGCCTACAGCCCGGTTCGCGCCGGCAAAGCGCTGCCGGAATTTGTGGCCGATACGGATATCGCCGATCACGTCCGGCGTAACGCATCCACGATATGGCATTCGACAAGCACCTGCAGAATGGGGTCGGGAGAGATGTCGGTGGTCGGACCGGACCTTCGCGTTCACGGGGTCGATGGGCTCCGGATCTGCGATGCGTCCGTCATGCCGACAATGGTCAGTGGAAACCCCAACGCCGCCATAATTATGGTCGCCGAAAAGGGCGCAGCTCTTGTAAAACAGTGAAATCAGGGGTGGCGGCTCGGACCTCAAGCTTCCGTCACGCAGGGCCCTTTGTCCGTACTTCCGTGCCGCCGCGCCGGTTCAATCCTTTCACCTGTGTCTCAGACGCATGTTTGAAGGATCAACCATGAAGGAATTTCAGGGGCTCGGCCAATCCCGCTGTTTCAATGGATGAATTGGCGGCAGAACCCCAAGCGGAAGATGCCTCCCCAAACCCCGATCGTCCTTGACGGAGCTTACCCTGTGGGCGCCATCAAGGACGGTCGGTCTTGTCGGTGGGCGAGTCTTGTTCCGCTGGTAAACGACCACCGAGGCCTTTTTGCGGGATGTCGCGGGGGGAAATGGCTAATCCGAACGGGAACAAGTCGCTAAGATTTATAACGCTTCAAAGCTATTGGTGCGGGCGGGGGGACTCGAACCCCCACGGGCACAGGGCCCAACAGATTTTAAGTCTGGTATGTCTACCATTCCATCACGCCCGCACGTTGCGCGTGCCCCTGTGCTAGCGCGTGGCGGCACGGTTGACAATCGGTGGGGGAAGCGCCGGAAAAAACGCGCGTGCCCCGGAATGTGGGATAAGGCACGCGCGTTGAACTGGTTACAACAAGCAGCAAAAGGCCCGCGTTGGACGCGGACCTGCGTGTTGTCGCCCAAATGGCTTAAGACCTGATGAACGACGCCAAGAGCATCGCGTGTCTTGCGCCAGATCAATGCGGGACGGCACGGGCGGCCGTAATCTGTGGATGCCTGAACCCCTGATGGCAGGAGACACGCCCCATGTCCCGCAACGGGCCGGACCTTCTGACAGTTGCGCCGCAGATGTTGAGCGGTCTGGCGTTTGCTGCAACCGAAACGGCGCTGAAACCAATCTATGCGCCGCTTGATCCGGTGTGGTTGCGCGCCAGACTGAGGGAGGGGCTTCAAATCCGGATGTTGCGCCGACCGGACCATGGGCTGGTCCTGTTCTGTCCGGGTCAGATGGCGTGGCGGCCGATTCAGGGGGCTGCGCCATTCGTCGTCGTTCATGACCTGCGTGTGTTGCCGGGCCCGTGTGCCGCCGCACACACAGCCCGCTTGTGGCGCAGTGTCGAAGAATGGGCATGCTATTTTGGTTATGCCGGCGTCGTGGCCTTGAGCGG
>Ga0208544_10002798_pt1 | contig 11156 bp, 12 predicted proteins | sample DEB08_DNA_9_FD_184526 | JGI IMG/M metagenome (GOLD analysis project Ga0208544, IMG submission 184526) | Aqueous microbial communities from the Delaware River and Bay under freshwater to marine salinity gradient to study organic matter... | ecosystem: Environmental > Aquatic > Marine > Coastal ...
TAGCAGACGCCGACGAAACATCCAGCCTCGCTCTAAGTGTTTACTTGGAGGGCGCTTTTAGATGGTTTTGTCTCGCTTACTCAAATAACTTATGGACAATAAATACTGTGGTCATGGCGAAAGTAGAGTTCAACTACAGTCTTGCCAGTTATTCAACTAGTTCCAAGCACTACTACAAATCTGTCGACTTTGCTCTCACCATTGTCGGTGCTGTCAAGATAGATCCGTCAACTAAAAAAGTGTATGTTCTCTACTTCAACGACTTCGTCAACTTTAAGCTGGGCATCTTCAACCCTGAAGCTATCTCTGGCACCAATATGCTAGTGAAAACTCACTTTACCACGAAGACCGCCTTAAAAATTGATGGTTATCCCAACGATTTGTATGCTAAGTTTGACAGAAACAGCGCCGATCGCTTCATTTTCTATAGTTTCGCTACAACCTTCTTTGGCGAATATGACGGGGGACAAAAAGCGAATAACTACCTGTTCGTGTACGCCAGCACGCCATCAATCGACACTTTAAACCTACCATCGATGACGTAATAGAAATGCGAGAATCTGTTTGCATCTGTTTAATACGAATGCGCGGAACCCTTTACCAATGGTAATACCGACCCCATTCACGCTATCCCAAAGGCCGCTACTGGTTACGGCGACGCGACTTTTGCTCCCTCTACAATAGTTCCTCAACCTTGCGGGTTCAGCCAAGTCTGCGCAGCTTACACGAAGTTCCACGACTGGATGCTCTAAACTTGCAGCGCGTACAACGTTGTGAACCAAAGTTTGGAAGAAATCGTTCTTGGAGATGAGCCAGTTGTCGAAATGAGCTATATGGAACCTCTAGAAGACCTCGCTGCTCAATGCCTTCCCAGACGTATTGACTCGTGGACTCCATATTGGCCAAACTACGTCACTGTCATTGGCGGTCGTCAATATTTTGACTTGCCAGACAGCTATCTGGAGGATGGCAACGAGGCGTTGATCTACCATTTAGAGGAAGATCTTGGAGTGAGGCAAGCGGATGTGCCCTTCAAGAACTCCTAGTTAAGAAAGTACTACGTAACCCCAAACCCCTCTGTGCCGTTCATCCCTCCAAACTTCCCGCCGGAGTTTAGCGAGCCGCTGCCCTAGACAATGGAAGCCGAATGCACTATGGAGTTCATTTAAGGGCTCCCTGACGCATTTGATCCGGAAGACGACGAGTTCACGGTCGCTGTGACCACAACACCTGCCGCAACTTTCCTACAGTTTGACGAAGGTGCCAATCAGATCCGCATCGCCCCAAATATGACGACCAACGAAGACCAAGGCCTCTACACGGTTAAGATTACGCTCACCGATAGCCAGGATCCTCCCGCTATGAGCACCTTTGAGACTTTGCTCACACTGAGCCCCTTGGAGCTAGAGGCGACGAACTCCACAAACGAAACTATTGCTGACAGCGAAGGGCCTTCAACCAACTCGACGAACTCTACAGATGTAGATGAAGCTTCAAGTAACAAGACCGTTACCGATGCGGTTGCTGCACCTGCACCAGCTGTAAAGGTCGCAATCAAGAAAAAGTCGATCTTCACCAAGCCACTTGTTGCCCGAATGAACAGTGTTTCCAGCAACGGAATTCTGAAGGTGAAATTCAGCCGAGCTCTGCAGTTCAGTGAGGGTCTCATCGATTTTCTCAACCAAGGAAAAAAGAAAGACGAAGAGAACGCCGATGGGAAGGACGGCGAGAACCCCGAAGGGAAGGACAAGGAGAAGAACGAAGGGAAGACGGAGGAGACGAACGAGAAAGAGCCTCAAGAAGAACGGTTGCTCTAGAAGAAGAGCAAGCCATTGATCGAAGTCACTCCGAAGCCTGGACTTGACTCCGAAGCAGGGGACGTGGAGGTAGAATTTATCGTTCGCTCGTTGACATCAACTGAGATTGAGATACAACTCGAGTTCAAGAAGCCCAATCTCATCTCAACCAATCAAAAAGCCGACGAGGTCACTGTCACGTTAAACCTCGAAGCGTTTAAGGATGAATACGGTGATTCTTTACCGTCCAATTTAATTCTTCAGGCTTACTTACCATAGCAGCTTCCTGCTGGCGCAGAAGGAGAAGCCATCGTCGCGACTGCTGCCTCATCCAAAGGGGCAACGTTTGCCTTGGTTGGATCCAACTTCGTGATTAACTTGCTGCTGGCCGCCTCGCTGAACCAGCTTTGGTCCCTCATGAATGGTTTGCAGGTTATGTCGCACCTGACACTGTTCGGAATCGTGTTTCCCCCGAATGCAAACGTTTTCATGGTTGCGTTCGTTACAGTGGCAAACTTTGAAATCGTGCCGACTGACATTGTCTACCCACTCTTCTTCGAGCTGCCGGAATGCCAAGCGCACTCTAGCGGCTTCGAATTGACCGGCTACGAGTCGATCTACGTCTCAGAAAACCTTGGCACCATCTTCGTGTTGATGCACGTGTACGCGATCCTGTACATTGCTTCTGGACTTCTCTTCCTGCTGGGCAAGAAGTGGAACTCCTTTGCTAAGGGATACCAAAAGCTGGCGAAGTTCTTGTTCTGGAACGGACTGATCCGCTTCTTCATCGAGGCATACCTGGAGCTCTCCTTGGCAGTTATCGTCAACTTAGTGCATCTCAAGTGGGACACTGAGAGTGGCGCAGAGCTGTACTCGAGCATTACCACTGTGTTCTACTCGCTAATTGTAGTCGGGTTGCCGATCTTCCTGGCCTTCTTTTACGGTTGCTAGAAAGAAAGGATGGACGACGAGGAGTTCGAGTCAAGGTTCGGCTCTGCATACGAAGGCCTCAAAATGACAGACGAAGAAAGGTACATTATGCTGTTTGACCCTATCTTCTTCTGCATTCGCCGCCTAATCTTCAGCTTGACGGCTGTCTTCTGGGGCGATTACATCGTCTTTCAGATGTTGGCGCTCGGAGCATGTACCTCTGTTCAGCTCGCCTACTTGTGGAAGTATGAGCCCCTCGAGACAAAGTTTATGAACAGGATGGAAATGATGAACGAAGTCACGGCCCTCGCTATGCTCTACACGATGCTCCTATTCACTCCGTGGATGGAGAACCTCGACACGCGCTACTGGACAGGGTACTTCTTCGTTGGTATCATGATCACGAACATCAGCATCCACTTCGCCTTCCTGCTGAAAAACACCTTTGTGTAACTTCGCCTTCTCTTTCACAAGCTAAACGACAGGTTTTTCAAGAAGAACCAAGAGCCTGAAGCTGAAAAAGAAGAAGAATCCAAGAATGAAGAGGCAGCACCAGCACCAGCACCGGCACCGGCTGTGAACTCTGCTTCACCAGCTACTGCTCAGAAGCCGAATATTTGCGCGCTGAAGATGTCGGAGATCAGTGAAGAGAGTTCGGTGTCAATGTCGGAGAGGGAGATCGCTCACGAGGTCAAGGCCATCGACTATATTCACGATGAAGGTGAAGGCAACAACGGCTTGGAAAGCATCGAAGAAGAAAAGAGCTCTCGCGGTGGAATCGAAGAGGAGAAGTCCCAAATGACAGTGTCGCCTTCCAGCAGACAGATGATAGTTGGACAGAACTATTCGAGTACTTCGAAGGCTTGCAGAACGGAAGAGGGTACGTCGAGGAAACGAAAGAGTGGAGCAATTATGATGGGTTCACCCCAAGGAAGTGTTTTCGGACAAGCTCCTGGACCCGCAAGTTTCACAATTTAGAAGCCCTCCGAGCCCGAGCCCCATACTCGTCGTCGAAGAAGACCTAAAGAAGATGACAGTGATGACGAGGATCCAAGTTTTTTGATGATGGGGAACATCCTCGATTACACAAAGGAATTGAGCAGAGAACTTGACCTCAAGCGCGGTAAACCCTTGCCGTCAGAAGATAGCAAAGCGTTGAGATCCCAGCAGTAGACGTCGCCCATTAAAGAGTTCTTGGATTCTAGTCTTCCCGCTAGTAGGCTGTAAAATAACTGGGGCAAAGACTCCAAACAGCTTAAAAATTCGCGTTCACTCCCCGAGCCCGAGGATGATGCTACGAGAATCAACTTATAGCTTGTAGCATCACTCAACCAACTCAACCATGTGAAGAGGTAGCAAACGTTTAAACGAAGAAAGGACGGGACATACTTCTGAGCTTTCCTAGATTGACGCCTTGCCATAACCTTCACTTATTAAGTGTAATAATCATAGTATTTCTATAAAAGACTTTTGTCATATCAACAAGAACAACTTCTAACTCTGAATTTTACTCCGTCAAACAACTCTCAACTTTAATCAGTCATACAACTTCTTCTTCTTATTTTAATCAATCGAACATAATATAATCCCTTTAAAAATCTAAGTTTGATCTAAGTAGTTTAAGTAGTGTAAACTAACCGTCATACACGGTAAGTCTCAGAAGCAGCCATTCTCTATTCCGAACACAAAGCACAAATCTCCAGTGAAATAGAAGGAGAACTCCAATCATGGCAAAGCAGCAAAGAAAAAAGAAGAAAAGAACTCCTTCCATTGAATAAATCGATACCTCCCGGGAAAACTCGTGAACCAGGAGGAGGTACAAGAGTGGAGCTTAGAGACTTCATCGTTTATTCACGCTTACTTTGAACACCAGTGGTTATGTGAAATCCTTCTCATCTTAGGAAACGGATCAAACTTCGCCAAAAATCCCGATAATATTGACGACCCAGTATCCAGGCAGACCCGAAGCTAGCCACCGGAACAAGAAAACTCTCTAGCACAGCCTCGAAACGACACACCGACTGCTGGACTGGATCTTGAGGAGGGGCAGCGGCTGTTAGAAGGCAAAGGGAGCTGCGTTCATTCCTTCCAGTCCCCAGTCTTAAGAATCATGACTAGAAAGGTTTTCGCTGAAGGTGTCATCAAGGGGTTTCCTCGAGCACTCCCAGCCCACTCTGACTGAGCTCCAGTCAAACCAAGGCCTGCGCGGTTGACGTGCACCATTTAACTGATCACTTACATCTAAATAAAGTCGAATTGAAAGTAATGTAAAGTTATAAATAATAAAATAAAACACTCCATTTGTTGATCGTAAAAAGATGCCGACGACCTTCCAGATAGTTCACACTGCGAGCAAAGATCAAAACACGTCAGGGTTGACTGAGCCAGTGATCGCTTCATTCCCCTAGAGTGTGCCCCAGCCTAGCGCCTTGAAAGCCATGACGTTCAACTTGTTCGAGTAATAAAAGTCAAGCGAAAAGAGCACCAAGAAAAGAGTCCTCAAGAGTTAAAACAAGACTGTCAAGTACGAGGCGAAGAGTTTCCAAACCGACAGCCGACCCAAGATGCAAGGAAGTGACTACTATGTCGGTGTTTACGATCAGAGCAAGAACAAGTGCTACATGGTGCCTGTGTCTGCAACCTACCAGCTGAGTTAGAAGATTGACGGCTTTGCTGAAGGATTTGGCGCGACTGTCGAAAATGAAGACGCCATCAAGAACATGACTTATTACGATAAAAAGTAGCTCTTGGCGTAGTCGTTTGGTACTGCGAAAGCACAGCGAAAGCTTGCGTCTGTGCTCACCAATAGAGTTGAAGATGAGCCTCTCATCGAAGGTGCCACTAAAAGAGCAAATAAGGGAACTCGCGACACGAGGCTGTAAGATTTGGCACAGGATGTGAAGTCTGGACACGACGATATCAAGAAACAAGTTGCAACTGCTGGCAAGCGTAGAAAGACGATGTACTCGAAGGACGCACTGATGCCATCGGACATCTTCGAAAACTTGCCGTACAAGAAGACTTTCAAGGCGTTGAAGGAGGCCGATGAGGAAGAGCTCAGGAACCTCTTGTGCCCCTTTGTCTAGCAGCTTGCTCGCAACTTCTGGAATTACTCGTGGGATGCCCTTGGTGATGACAAGACCGAGAAAAAGAGATTCTTGAAGGGAATTGTGTACCTCGATGTACTCATCACGCTCTACCGCATGCCTCTCTCCTTCGAGTTCTCCATGCAAGACCTAAGTGAGAGATTCCGTGATGTTCAAGAAGAGCCTCTTGAAAGAATCCTCAACAAGTTCTGCAAGATTGCGGTGAACGAGAAAAACGGACCCGGAGCCGCTCGCAGAAAGAAAGATGCCTCGGGCTCAAGCGCCCACTTGCAAGGAACTTCGTTCAAGTTTATGAAGAGCAAGGAAGACACCAAGCTGCTCATGCTCCACATCATCGGTCTCACCGTCTACCTCAGCTCCAATGGCTCTGCTCGCCTCTCCTTCCTCGCGCGTATTTTGAAAAAAGAGCCTGCTGAGCTGAAGAACTACTGCGTTGAGCTCGGCCTGAGCCAAGAAGTGTTCAAGCCCGCCAAGAAAGACGACGAAGATAACAAGCATCACGTCGAGAGCGACATTAAAGTCAGCTTCAAGCCCGACTACAAAGAAAGAAACGCTGCTGCTCAAAAAGAAAAGAAGTAGACCGCTGCTGCCACTGCCCCAGAAACTCCAGCCGAATGAGCGAGAGAAGGCAAGAAAGCTTGTATCTGTCGTAAATTAATTAATCAAACACGATTTTGACTCTTAAAAACACATAAAACTGACAAATTAAACTTATTAAGAATAGTAAAAGGTTCTTATAGAAATAGAGTCTAATTTTGCTCATCAGCATGCGTATCAGAGTAGTTCAATAGTGCTGTAGGTTTTTATTACTTATCTTACTGCCTTTGCACTCAATGTTGAGTCCGAAGCTACTCATAGGTTTGTCGACGATCCTCTTTGCCTTGTAGATGCACTCGTAGAGGCCAGTGTCGATCTTGGGTTTCTTCTTCGTCGACGCGTAGTGGTAGTCCACCACCACTTTCATTGTGTCTTCAAGCACCATCTTCACCAGCCGCTCGGTTACTGGTGTCGAGTAGTCCATTGCTGGGGAGCTGTTTACCTCGATCAGCCAGCAATTTAAGTCTTCATCGACCATAATATCATAGCCGAACAGCTCGAATTGTTGTCCTCTTTTGAGCTCGAACATGTCCTGGACAGACTCGAGCGAGTTGATCACGACGTTCTTGATCTTGTCCACAAGACTCTCTTCCCACACGTCATACCCGTACTCCTCCTACAAATTATCCTGGAACTCTTGCAAGTTCCACATGTTCCCATCAATTTCGTGCGTCACTGTGATCGGTTTTCCTTTTTTAGCCACCGAGTTGTTTGACAAGTGCGAGTATTTGTTGTTGAGCTGGTCGAAGTTGAAGTCGGAGGCGGGGAATCTGATGTAGGGCTCGGCGTACATCCAGATAGTGAGCGGATTCCAATCTGTGACCAAGACCCATTGCCTGATGTCGAACTTGCGAGACTTCATTATCATCGTGTTCTCGATGTACTTCTGACAAATGTACTAGGTCTCTCTCTGCTTGGAGATATCGAGGATTTCGACCAGGTTCTTGTAGAGTACAATGCCACGACCACGGGAAGAGCCTGCAGGCTTGACGATCCAAATGTTGCGCTCACCGTCGATGTTGTACTAAGGGAACATCTCTAACATTTGCTAGTTAACTTCAACTGCCTCTGCAAACTCAGGATACCTCTCACAAATCTTGGCATCCTTCTCCAACTGCTTCTTCTTGTCCTCCTCCTCATCACTTTCCTCATCACTGCCCTCATCTTCATAGCCGTATTCATCTTCTTGCTGGGCTGCTGCTGCCGTTGGCCTGGTTGACTTGCGAGACTCCTACCTATTAAGTCTCTTTCTTCTCTTTTTCTTCTTTTGAGGGTTATGCTTCAAGTTGTTAGACTTCATCCAGTCGATGTGTTTCTTTTGAGCGAGTGTTTCTTCGGTGAGCTCATCTGCTCCCAAGATCTTCCACTCTGCATCACTTACTACCTAGTCAAAGGCATTCGGGTCGTCGATGAGATCGTCGAGATCACGCACTCTCTTCTTGCAAACCTTATAAGCTACTTTCCTAATCTTTTCGTTGACGGAAGTCGACTTGAGAGGCTCGAGCCCATTCGCAGTCGCATCGAAGCACTCACGCATTTCACGCACGTAGATCTTCATGTAGCACGCTGCTTTCACTGCTTTGAACTCCTGCATGAAATCTTCTTTCTCTTCTTCAAGTCCCAAGTCGAAGCATCTTGGGTAAAAGGTATCGATGTCAACATTATTGAACCAAATCAAGTTCTTCAAGCTGTGCGTCAGGCCGACTTTGGTGGTAATACTTGTCGCCTTAGTGAAATGATTAACAATCTGCTTGTCATCGAGGATGTTTGCGTCAATGTCTTTGGACTTCAAGGTCCACTTCAGGTCGAAGCACGGCGAGTCCAAATCTTTGTTCTCGACCCAGCCACGTGCCTTGAGCGCGCGCTTGATATCTCCGTAGCCTCCCTTCACGATAAACACTTTGGTGCTGTCGTCTACTCTATGCTTCTTCTTCCAGGTGGTCATGTCTGTGATGTTTAAGAAGACTTGCTTTTGCGCGATATTACGCTCCAAAAAGGAAGCAATAGCTGCTTGGTCGAGAGGTTTCATTACGCTTGGCACCATTTTCTTTGCTGACTCGCCCTCTTCCCCGGCATCCTTCTCTTCGGTGCCGTCATTGCGCTTTGCTTTGAGCCGACTATCTTACTGCTCCCTCAAAGTGGGCTAATTTTTCAGATGTTCATAGTTCCGCTACACCTGCTCTCTCGCAATCTACTGCACTCTAGCCTGCTTCGCCCTCAACTCCTCCTCTTTCTAAGCTTCAAGAACTTTCTTCTCCTTTATTTTATTAAGGTGCTTTTCTTGTCGCTCGCGCATCTTCTGCGCTCGCTCTTTTCTTTCAGCCGCTTGCTTCAGCATTTCCTCTTCTCGTTCTTCATCAAAGACGCGTTGTTCTTCCTCGGTCAAGATCTCTTTCTCTGCTTTGTGTAGGTTGTGAGCATTCTTTGTTCTGTTTACCGTAGGCGTGAGGGTTCTATTTCTTTGCATAATGAGCCTACTTGAAGTGGAGTCATTCTACTTATTCTTCACACTCGAGTGGCCACGAGTGGAGCCTCGAGACCCGCCCATGTTCGAACGTTCACCCATTCTTGACCCACCCTTCTGCTTAAAACTATTTGAACAGTTAAGATCCTTCTTTGATACTTAGTAAGTCTTGTCAAGTCCATGAAGCGAGCTGATGCTGTTTCCACGTCTAACTTACTTCTACATCACTGTCTACGTCTTGCCCATAACCGGGTTCTAATTCATAGCAAGTATCATGGGGGGCTGCCCAACCATGGCCTCATTAATATCCTTGCCCGTTGGCGAGTTGACCTACTTCATGAACTTCGATTAAATATTTGCTTGACCAATGACCTTCTCTTTCAGCTTGGCTCTGCGTTTCTCTTATTATTCTTTGAGCTCCTCTTGCTCGCTCTCCTTCTTGTTCTTTTGCTCGACGAGGGCTTGAAGGAAAGTATGATGTCTGTTGCGATAGTACTTCTTCATCACATCGCGTTTTTTCTTCTCCTCTGCCTTTTCCTCTTCATTAACTTGATCAGCAGTTGCAAACTCGACCTGCTTATCTGAGATGATCCGCGGCACGCTTGGCGACTGATCATTTGCCTGGATCTTCTTAATAATGATCTCCTTGGTCACTCTCTCCCTGCCCTCGCTCTCCTTTTTCTCTCTCTTCGCAGCCGCTTCCTTCAAGATTTGCTGCTTGAGTCGCTCTTGCTTGCGAAGCATACGATTCCTCTCATCCTCGATCAGCTTGAGCTCCGTGGTTCTGCGCTCTTGCATCTCACGCAGCTTATTCAGGTTCTTCTGCTCAAAGTCGCGCTTAGGGTTCGGTTTCTACTTTCCAGCGTTCATGTCTCCCTCGTTGAGCTTGACTACTCCTCCTGTTACTTCGCCATTGTCTTCATCAACTTCGTCGCCACTGGCAAGCAAGTCGTACTTTCTATTCTGCTGCGGCTGGGTTTGAACCAATCCACCTGACGTCTAGTTACTATCTTGAATGAACTCGCCGACGGGGGAGTTGGTTCCCCCGATAATCAGCATGCCTCCTCCGTTCGCAGGGTGTACACGAGCAGCGGATCTTGGCGACGATTCTCCTCCGTTTAACTACTATTAAACTATCAAGTTGCTTTCTTTTTGGAATTTGTTCGACCGAGGAATACCTCGCTTGACCAACGAGGCCTTCTTAGATTCGGTTCCTTAGGCATCTGGAGACAAGACCACAGCTCCGCGGGCGACCATGGTTACTGGCTGCGGCTGCCCTATTACTACCTATGAATTATTGACTGATTGGTTAGGAATTGGCGGCAACTACCTGCTCTCAGAGTTCCTTCTGACTTTACTTTACTGCTACTTCTCGATGATCTCTTCATGCTAAAGCATCTGCTGCTCTTTCTCAGCAAGAGTGACAATGCTTTGGGTGCCTGTCTTCACCACGATGGAGCTTCCACCACCTCCTCCTCCCGCTGAAGAGCGTTGAGCAGATCTAATCATTTTACCCGTTCTGCTGCCATCAGTTTGTTGGCTATTGTTCGTGTTGTAGTTGTTTTGATTATTAAGATCAAGGCTGTGACTCTGTGACACGTGTGATTAGGCAGGAATTGCATGGTTAGGTTGGTTAGTGGCGACACTGGAATTGATGTTTGAAGTGTCCGTGGCGAGAAGCATCACTTGGTCCCTCCCGCTTTCGTCTTCCCGCTGGTTTGACTAACTATGCGAGTTCTAGGCATTTCGGAGACTTGTGTAGAACTTCTTGAAACCACTTGAGGTCTTGTAGTTACCGCCGCCTCCTTGGTTCTACTGTAGCTACACTCCGATTGGATTTGAGTTGAGAGCAGCTTTTCCGGGAGGAGCCATGCCGGGCGTATTGGTGGAGTGTCCATTGGTTGGCGTCGGTTTTTTAGAAATTAAATTCGGGAAGTAGGCCTTCATCAGTGTCAATTTTGAGTCTTTCTTCTTCGAGTTCTGTCTGGGGCCCTTCTCTGCGCCGCGTTCTGCTGAACGGTCCCGTGAGCGATTCACTTTGTCGACCGCGCGCCTCACAGTTTTCTCAGTTGAGGCGCCATTTGAAGGGCTTTAAACTTTGTTGAGCAAGTAGTCGTCCGGAGAACTATTCATCATTTTCTACTAGTTTAAAATTTTAAAAGTTGCGAAATCTCTTTAAAACACATTTGAACTTCATTTACTACATTTTAAATCTGAATCCATACATACCCTCACGGGGTTTTGGGGTTTTGGGGTTTTGGG
>Ga0208544_10002799_pt1 | contig 11156 bp, 6 predicted proteins | sample DEB08_DNA_9_FD_184526 | JGI IMG/M metagenome (GOLD analysis project Ga0208544, IMG submission 184526) | Aqueous microbial communities from the Delaware River and Bay under freshwater to marine salinity gradient to study organic matter... | ecosystem: Environmental > Aquatic > Marine > Coastal ...
TTTTTTTGTATCACCTGAAAGTTCTACCAGTTTTTCAAAATAAGCAGAGAGGACATGGTCTGTAGTCAAAAGTCTTGCATCGTCATCAGCCAGTTTCCAATCAGTGAGGTACTTGAGTCGTTTTTCAATCGGAAGTTCTGGAAGCGTTTTTCTACACTGTTCTATTAAATCATCAGAGAGTTCTACTGGGAGTAGGTCAGGTTCTGGGAAATATCTGTAGTCCATAGCATCTTCTTTTGATCGTTGAATACTACTATTTCCTCCTGCATCATCCCAACCTCGTGTTTCTTGATCTATTTCTCCACCAGCTTCTACTACTTTTTTTTGTCTTCTGAATTCTGATTCGATACATCGCCCTACTGCTGAAAATGAATTGAGATTTTTATGCTCAGTTCTATTATTGAGTACATCCGCCCCTTCTTCTCGAATAGATAGATTTACATCACATCGCATCTGTCATTTTTCCATGTCAGCATCTGACACTCAGGCAGCTCGCATAAGTTTTTGAAGTTCTTTGAGAAACTCCATAACCTCTTCACTGGTTTTAAAAACAGGATCAGTTACGATTTCCATAAGCGGAGAACCTGCTCTGTTATAATCACAGAGTGTTTTAGTACCAGCATGAGAGAGTTTCCCTGCATCGTTTTCTAGATGCATATGATGAATACCAAAGCTTTGTGGTTTTCACTCTACTATAGTTTTTACACTCCCCTCTCATACAATAGGATGGTAGAGTTGCGTTATTTGGTAACTATTGGGACTATCTGGATAAAAATATGTTTTTCGATCAAATGAAGAAGTTTTATTTACTTCACAACCCATGGCTAAACCTCAAATAAGACCAAGTTTTACCACTTGTTCATTGAGAGCTGGTAACATACCAGGAAAGCCCATACATACACTACATATGTTACTATTTGGCTCAGGAGCAAGTGCTACAGCATTTTTACAACTACAGAACATTTTTGTTTGAGACTTGATTCGCATATGAATCTCTAGCCCAATAACTTTTTCGTATTTTATCATTATTATAAATCAGAATTATTATTAATTAAATATAGTATTTTATTGCTTTTTTTCAAGTAGGAATTGTACTTTTTTCTTGATTTTGATATTCAAGTGTGATACACTTTTACTCGTGAAAGTAATATACTTTCTTTTTAATACTTAATTTGCATATTATATGGAATTAAAAGTAATCATTCATACTAATGATGAAGCACACACAAAAGAAGTCAGTGAAAGACTCGTAAAAGAAAACCTTAACAACAAACTCGATAGCTACCTGAAAAAATTTGATGATAAATCAGATGCTGAAGGTCAACTTGAGCTAAAAATTGAAAAAAATAAAACAGAGAGATTCAATGGAATACTCCAAGTAAACCTAGATGGTGACGCTTATAGATATGAAAGAGAAGATTATAAAAATCTTGACGATCTTATCAATCACTTATTTGACCACCTAAAAGAAGGTCTATCAAAATAATTAGAATAAAAAAAAATCATAACTCAATATTGAGTTATGATTTTTTTTTATTCACAAGCAGCAGAGAGATTCTCAAATAGATGAATCTTTTTACTCTGACATAAGAGTGAATTTTGTAGTTGTTGTGTGAGTGCTTTGTAGCTGGGTGCATTATCGAGAATAGCTATCATCTCTCTATCATAGCTGGTTTTAATAGATTTATTAAAAGATGAAAGTTCGTAGTCGCTGTTATAAAAATCTCAAAGTGATATATTATAGCTCTCATCAAGTTTTTGACTGAGAAACTGTGACTCTAAACTCAGCAGAGCTGGTAGATAATAGCTATAGTTTTTTAGATACGCTTCCACCGCTGTTTCTGTCGTCATATATGCTAGCAGATTATAAGCCAGAGTTGTTTGAAGAGAATCTTTGTTCACCGCAAAGTAGTTATAGTTTATCAGTGTTTGACCAGATTCTCATACGTAGTGTGGAAAGGGAGAAGCGAGGAGGAATTTTTTAGAATATCATTTTTCACTAATTTGTTGCAGCATACGTGGATACCCAACTACCATAGCAAGATCACCCTGAGAAAATAAGTCGAGGTTGTTTCGTCCTGTTGAAAGTAGGTCAACAAATACATCACTGTCATATCAATTATCTGAGCCATCAGAACCATATCTAAAATATGTTTCCATAGCCGTTTTTATAGTCTTGTCATCGAGTTTTTCGAGATGATCTATTCAAGAAAGTAAAAAATATTGTGTAATAATATCAACTGCATCTACTATACTCGAGCCATTTCAGAGTGCGATACCTATTTTATCATCATATTTTTGACTGATAGATGACACAATACTCGAAAGAGCTGCTTGAGAACTGAGTTCACTTGATTGAACAAATTTTCTATTATAAAATATACCCAAAGATTCGTATCCAAGTGGTACTCCAGAGACAAATTCACCATCTTCTCAAAATGAAGCTATCAGATCTTCACCAAAAACAGCCTTATATTTTTTCCTAAAGTCACTGGCATTAATAATATCGCTTGGTATAGATACACTATGGTCAGCAAAAATAGACTTATCGTTGTTGTTAAGTACAAATATATCTGGTGCTTGATTTTTAGAAATAGCTGAGCTGAGCGTATATAGGTAGGTCCCATAGTCTGAAAAGTTTTGAACATTAAAGACCACATTGGTATAGCGAGGATTGCTTTGTTTAAAGCTTTCTAATAGGGCTTGAATTCAAACGGTGTCACCTCAGAGAGTCCATATGCTTACTTCTCATGATCATCCAGTTTGGGTGCTAGTAGGGTTGCCCGAATCTCCGCTGAGTGTCTTAAATAAGAAACCTAAAAACAGAGCCAATGCCACAACTATAATTATAAATAATACTTTATTTTTATTCATCGTTTATTTTTTATGTTTAAATATCAGAGAGTAGGTGTAGGTGTATATGCCAGACTTGTTGTCATCATTTCTCCCCTACATTAAATTTGAGTTTATATCCCTCAGTCACCCCTAGATCAGCAGCGAGTTTTTTTGCTACAAAAAACATTTCAGCAACAATCTCTCTATCAGAATCATCGAGATCATTGATAGTAGGGATTTCTTTTTTTGGAATGATAAGCAAATGCGTTTTTGCGACCGGAGCAATGTCTTTAATAACAATAATATCGCTACTTTCATAGACAATATCACTGGGTATCTCACGGTTTATTATCTTTGTAAATATTGAGCTCATGGTTTTTTAATAGTAATTTTCATCAAAGCTATCAAAGCTTCTCGAGGGTTCTCTAGCAGATTCACTCTCAATACCTTGCAGTACATTCGCTTTTGGACTTGAATGGATAAATATAACAACATATCCTAGCAGTGATAATACTATCAGTATTACGAGTAATATATTGGTTACTTTTACAATGTTTGATGAAAAATTTTTAAACTTATAGGTATGGAGTCGTGCTACTATAAAGAGTCCCCACATAGCAACCAAAAATAAGGTATAGGATCATAGGTAGATAAGTAGCATACTGGAAAATAGTTTAGAAATAGTATTTTTCTCTTACTTTCATTATATATATCCTTTTTTTTTTGCAAATATTTCAAATTTTTGATATACTAGTAATAATGTACATATTTAACATACCTATATATGCAAACAAAACAAATTTCAGATTTTAATATATCTGAGGAAATACAAGCAAAGTACCCACAACTCATCACGCTCATACTCGCCACTGAGTCTATGGATGATGACGAAAGACAGTATTGGTTTGATATCATGCCTTCTATGACGGATGATCAGGTCGATAGATTATATAGTATTCTCGAGACTGAGAAAAATAAACTAGCTGAACTGGAGGTAAAATACCAAAAGGAAATCAAAGATCTCAACGAGAAGCATCTTATTGAGTGGCAAGAATTTCAAGCGAAAGATTCTAAAAAGAAGATTAAAGCACAAGAAGCCAACGAAAAACAAGAAGATCCAGATGACATTCTCGCTGCTCTCAACGATTTATAGAAAAAACTGAACACTAAAAAACTCCCGAAAGGGAGTTTTTTAGTGTTCTTATTTACCTTCAATTACGGCTAAGATTAATGTATCAAAATTTTGTAAAATTTCTGAACTGTCTACGCCTCGAGATCATCGAAGACTTTTTATTGTCTCACGTTTATTTTTATCAGGCATTTTTGTGCTTAATATAACATTAAATAAAGGATGAATCATAGAATATTTTATCTTTAAATAATGAGCCTCTCATTGCAAAACATTAAATGATGTAATTGTATTTCAATCGAAATCAGGACCATAAGGCATATCAGGAGTAGATGCTTTCATATATGGAGGTACTTTCATATAATTTGATCTAAAAAATAAAACTTATTATAAATCAATACAATAAGTTTTATTTAAAAGTCAACTGAATGTATCTCCCTATACTTCCCTCCCCTTACTAGGGGGAGGTTAGGTGGGGGCTAGAAGTCACTTTCGTGTTCCATTTCAGCAGCAACTTTGTTGAGATGTCGTTCTGAGAAATCAATCTCAGCGTCTTCTCAGTCAAAATATTCATCTTCATCTTCTTCCAGAAGACCGTGGAGTCTCTTGTACTGTTTACCAGCTGGAATAAGTCGTCCGATAACAATATTTTCTTTCAGTTCAACCAATTTATCAATCTTACCTGATACTGATCCTTCAACAAGTACTCGAACAGTTTCCTGGAACGAAGCAGCTGATAACCAACTCTCAGTATGGAGAGATATTTTAGTAATACCCATCAATAATCGCTCAGCGATACCTGCTTTTTTACCAGCAGCTGTGAGTTCATTATTTACGTTTTTGAATCGGATAATATCTACGATATCACCTGGGAAGAACTCTGTATCTCATTTATCTAGTACTCGTACTCGAGAGAACATTTGTCGTACGATAAGCTCAATATGCTTAGAGTTAACGGTTTGTCCTTGAGAAGAGTAGATAGATTTAATGTCATTAACGATGTATGTTTGAGCATCAAGTACCCCAGCAACATCCATAAGTTTTTGAAGCGATTGTGATCCTTCAGTCATCTTTTGACCAATTTTTACACTATCTCCTTCTTGAACAAGAATGGTTCGACCAAGGTCAAACATATATTCAAATACTCGTGGTACTACGTCTTTGATAATCATAACACCATCTTTCACACTCGCTACTTCACCTGGGAAGTTAGCTGTAATTCTTTGTTTTTCTTCTTTATTTCTGGCCAAGATTTGTTTTGCCTTAATCTCTGAACCAACTTTTACAGCGAGTTCAAATTTTTCATTAAAGTAGTACTCTTCTTGTGTAAGCTCAGTAGCAACCACTCGTACCAGTGTTCCTTCATCTGTATGCTCAATTTCAACTACACCAGCGATATCTGATATTTCTGCCAGTGATTTTGGAGTTCGTGCCTCGAAAAGCTCTTCTACTCTTGCCAAACCTTGCGTCATATCCCCACCTTCTTTCGCAACTCACCCCGAATGGAATGTTCGCATAGTCAGCTGAGTACCTGGTTCACCAATAGATTGTGCTGCGATAACCCCAACTGGAGTACCAATATCAACTGTTTTGTTGAGACCAAGGTCTAGACCATAACATTTTTGACATACACCACCTTCTGATTCACAAGTCAGTACTGATCTAATATCAACACTATCTACTTTATTATCAACGATAATAGTCAATGTGTCTTTATTAATAACTGTTCCTGATTCTATAAGAAGTTTTCCATCTAGTTTCACTTCTCGTGCGAGCGTGTGAGAATAGATTTTATCTTCAAAACTTTCAGCGAATGATCCAGTTGAGTCAGCTCTGCTTACTGTTTTGTAATGGAGTGTTTCACAGTCCTCTACTTTAACAATAATATTTTGAGATGAGTCTACTAATCTTCGAGTCAAGTAACCAGATTGTGCTGTTTTAAGAGCGGTATCTGATTTACCTTTTCGCCCACCATGGGTAGCATTAAAGTATTCGAGAGTAGAGAAACCTTCTTTGAGGGTAGATTTAATAGGAAGCTCGATTGTTTTACCTGAGGTAGAAGCAACCAAACCTTTCATTCCACATAATTGAGTCAGATTACCCCAGTTTCACCGTGCCCCTGAATCAATATAGTTGTAGATATGATTTTCACTATCAAAGAGATCTTTCATTTCTCCCTCGATAACCTTTTTAACATCAGCCCATATAGCAACTGATTGATTAAATTTTTCATCTTGTGTTAAGAATCCAAGCCAATGTTTTTTCTGAATAAAGGTAACTTTCTCAGTAGCAGCTTCAAGCAATGCTTGTTTATTTTCTGGAGTTTTCATATCTTCTTTCGAAATAGAAAGTCCTGAAATAGTAACGTATTTATATCCGAAGTTTTTAATTTTATCTACAAATGCTGCCGTCCTCTCTGGTCCAAGTATTTCAAAACTATTTGCGAGAAGTCTTTTGAGAGCTCCTTTCGCTAGTTTTTCATTTACAAAACCAAGCTCAACTGGAACAATTTCATTAAAGAGAAGTCGTCCGTAGGTAGTTTCGATAATTTCACCCTCAACTCGTACCTTAATAAGAGATTTAATGTCTATACTTCCAGCGTCATATGCTTGACCTGCATCTATAATAGAGGCAAAGATACTTCCTGTTCCTATACCATTTTCTCGTACATTAGTAACGTAGTAACAACCAAGAATCATATCTTGAGAAGGCGTTACAATAGGATCTCCACTTGACGGAGCCAGAAGGTTTTTAGAAGTAACCATAAGTTCCTTCGCTTCTGCTTGTGCTTTATCTGTAATAGGAAGATGCACAGCCATTTGGTCACCATCAAAATCGGCATTAAAGGCAGTACAGGTAAGAGGATGAAGCTGGATAGCCTTCCCTTCTATAAGAACTGGTTTAAATGCTTGAATTGAAAGTCTATGAAGAGTTGGGGCTCGGTTCATAAGAACATATCGTCCTTCGATAACACTATCAAGAGCATCGAGCACTTCTTTACTTCCCTTTTCAATAAACTTCTCAGCATGTTTTACATTATATACTACCCCGTCTTCGATAAGTTTCGAGATAATAAATGGTTTAAACAAGATAAGTGCCATTGATTTTGGTATACCACAATGATCCATTTCTAGTTCTGGCCCAACAACAATAACTGATCGTGCTGAGTAATCTACTCGTTTACCAAGTAGATTTTGTCTAAATCGACCTTGTTTCCCTTTGAGAATTTCTGTAAGAGACTTCAATTTTTTCTTGTTTGCTGTAACAAATCCTGATCGGTTTGTTCTTGATTCACCTGTAATAAGCATATCTACTGATTCTTGTAGCATTCTCTTTTCATTTTTGAGAATTACATCTGGAGCTCATAGCTCAATCAGTTTTTTAAGCCTATTATTTCTGTTAATTACTCGTCTATAGAGGTCATTAAGATCTGAAGATGCAAATCGACCACCGTCGAGCTGAATCATAGGTCGAAGATCTGGTGGAACCACTGGAAGCGTTTCAAGGATGAACCATTCTGGTCGTTGTCCTGATTTAAGTAGGTTTGAAGCCAGCTTAATTTTTTGTAGAATTTTCTTTTGTTTTGCTTGTGTAGCAACCTTGAGGTCTGATTGTTGTACTTCAATAAACTCTAGAAGATCGATTCTTTCGAGAAGTCTCTTGAGGTATTCAGCACCAGTACCACCAACAAATACATGTGGGAATTTTTCGTCGAGTACTCGGTATTCGAGTTCTCCAACTACTTCACCAGATGTAAGGTTTTTGAGTGCATCTCGCAGCTCTTCAAATTCTTCCGTCAATTCATCAAGATCTTTCATAGCGATAGCTTCTGCTTCTGCAAATTTTTTCACTGAGAGTTTTCCTGATTCTTTTTGAAGTTTGAGTTCGTTGATTTCTTTTTGAAGTGTTTTTTGCATTTCTGCTTTTGATACTTTGTATCTATCTTCGAGTTCACCAAGTGACGCTTCTCTTTTATCTTCGTATACATCTGTAATAATGTATGAAGCAAAGTATACGACTTGTTCTAGTTTCTTAACTGGAAGATCGAGCAATAGACCGATTCGACCTGGAACTGATTTAAGATACCAAATATGAGCTACTGGAGCGTAGAGGTCAATATGTCCCATTCGTTCTCGTCGAACGTTGGCTTTTGTTACTTCTACACCACATCTCTCACATACAATACCTTTGTATCGAATTCTTTTGTATTTACCACAAGCACACTCAAAGTTCTTTCGTGGTCCAAAAATTTGTTCACAAAAGAGACCTCCTCGCTCTGGTCGTTGAGTTCTATAATTTATAGTCTCACTAATAAGCACTTTACCATATGAAAGTCCTCGAATTTTTTCTGGAGATGATACACCAAGTGCAATACCAGAAAGGTTATCAAGGTTTTTTCATTTTGTAACATCTTTTTTTCCGACACCCTGACCAATTTCTGAGAAATCAGTTATTTTATCGTTCAAAAAGTTATCTAATGATTTATCAAACATGATTGTAAGTTAATTAATTAATTATATAACCTCATACAATTTTCTCCTTATAGGAGAAATGGGGACCAATATTTCTGGTCTCGTTCCCTCTCCTATAAGGAGAGGGTTAGGGTGAGGTTGTTGATTTAAGCTTCTGGTTTTTCTTCTATCTTCTCTTCTTTTTTTTCTACTTTTTCTTCTTTTGTTGCTTTTTTAGCAACTTCTTTCTCTTCTGCTTTTTTCTTATCTTCTTTCGCTTTTTTTCAACTTTTCTCAAGCTCTACTATTTTAGTATATCTGTCTTGTATTTCTTTTTCTCTTTGAGCGAGTTCTGCGTCATCGAGAAGTCCAATATCTAGACCAATTGCTTGTAGTTCTTTAATAAGTACATTAAATGATTCTGGTATATTAGGTTTTTTAATTGGAGCATTTTTTACAATAGCTTCATAAGCCTGTGTTCGACCAGTCACATCATCAGATTTGATAGTAATCATTTCTTGAAGAATGTTACTTGCAGCATATGCCTCAAGAGCCCAAACCTCCATTTCCCCAAATCTTTGCCCACCATTTTGAGCTTTACCACCAAGAGGTTGTTGAGTAACCATAGAGTATGGTCCAACTGATCTTGCATGAATTTTATCTTCGATCAAATGATGAAGTTTTAACATAAATTTCTTACCAACTACGGTTCGTTCTTTAAATGGTTCACCAGTTTCTCCGTCAAAGAGTTGTCGCTTTCCATCTGGATCCATTCCAGCTTGTACCATAATCTCAGTAATTCTATCATTACTTACCCCGTTTAGAACAGGAGTCGCAACAGTAATACCAAGTTTTGATGCTGCTTCACCCAAATGCGTTTCAAGAATTTGACCGATATTCATACGAGAAATTACACCAAGTGGGTTGAGAAGAATATCAACAGGATTCCCTTCTTCATCAAATGGCATATCTTCGATTGGAACGATTCGAGAAACAATACCCTTGTTTCCATGTCGTCCAGCCATTTTATCACCTACTTCGAGTTTTCGAGTTTGAGCAACAAATACTTTTACTTGTTTAAATACACCAGTTGGAAGATTGTCTCCATTTTCACGCTTTAAAACATGAACATCAAGTATTTTACCACCTTGTCCAGACGGTAATCTAAGGGAAGAGTCTTTTACATCTTTTGATTTATCACCAAAGATAGCTCGTAGTAATCGCTCTTCAGGAGAAAGTTCTTGTTCACCTTTTGGAGTAATTTTACCTACTAAGATAGATCCACCTTCTACAAAGGCACCCGTTCGAATGATACCATCAACATCAAGATCTTTTAATTTTGTTGCTGATACGTTTGGAATATCGTCAGTCGTTTGCTCAGGTCACAATTTAGTTTCTCGAACGTCGATAGAATATGATTTAATATGAACTGATGTATAGTAATCGTCTTGAATAACTCGTGAAGATATAATAATCGCATCCTCAAAGTTGTATCCCTTCCATGGCATATATGCTACGGTTAGGTTTCGACCAATCGCAAGTTCTCCATTTTGAGTGGCTTGTGCGTCTGCGAGAATATCTCCTTTTTTAAATTTTTGTCCTGATGAAACGTTTGGTTTTTGTTCTATAATACCATCATCGTTTGACCGAGTAAAGATAATAAGTTCATGAAGAACTTTTTCACCTGATTTATAGAGAAGAGTAATATGTTTTGCATCTACCCCCAATACTTCACCGTCTTCTTTGGCTACAATAACGTATCCTGAACCTTCACCAACAATTCTCTCCATACCCGTACCTACAATAGGTGCTTGTGGTTTTAGAAGAGGAACTGCTTGTCGCATCATGTTTGATCCCATTTCCGCTCGAGTTGCATCATCATGCTCTAGGAATGGAAGTAGTGATGTACCGATAGACATAGTTTGTTTCGGAGAAACATCCATATGAGTTACTTCTCGAATATATGCAATCGTAGGATTGTTATGTGCTCTGGCACCAATTCGAGTATCATGGAAGTTCCCAAATTCATCAGACGTTGTATTTGCTTCAGCAATCGTAAGAGCTTTTTCGTGGTAGGCATCAAAGTAATCAAATTTAGCTCCAAGGAAACCTCGAACTTCAACTGTTTTAGCTTTAATTTCCTTAACCATAGCTGCTGCATCTTTATCGGTAATCATAGCTTTATCAGCCACGATAATTTTTTTATCATCACCGAGGATATCACCAAGAGCAATTCTATTTACTGCTGCTTTTCCATCGTTTTTAACATTGTGTTCTACTACTCTAAATGGAGTAAGTAAGAAACCAAATTTATCAACTTTACCATATGAAGCGAGTTGTAAAACCAGACCAATATTCGGTCCTTCTGGAGTTTGGATAGGACAAATTCGACCATACTGAGTTGGATGAACATCTCGAACTTCAAATGAAGCTCGTTCTCGAGTCAAACCTCCAGGTCAGAGAGCAGAGATTCTTCTCTTGTGCTCTAGTTCTGAAAGAGGATTTGTTTGATCCATAAATTGTGAAAGTTGTGAAGAACCAAAAAATTCTTTCATAACCGCCACAATAGGTCGAGAGTTGATAAACGTACCTGGAGTAGCATCATCTAGCTCAACGATTGTCATTCTATCTTTTGCGATTCGCTCCATTCGTGCGATACCAACTTTGATTTTATCTGTAACCAACTCACCAACAGATCGTACTCGTCTGTTTTCAAGATGGTCAATATCATCAGTAACATA
>Ga0208544_10002800_pt1 | contig 11156 bp, 8 predicted proteins | sample DEB08_DNA_9_FD_184526 | JGI IMG/M metagenome (GOLD analysis project Ga0208544, IMG submission 184526) | Aqueous microbial communities from the Delaware River and Bay under freshwater to marine salinity gradient to study organic matter... | ecosystem: Environmental > Aquatic > Marine > Coastal ...
AAGAAGAGAACAACCTTTTAAGCCAGCCGCGTTTAGCCTGTTGCGTATGTGTCAGTAGTTTGGTGGTCACATCGTTTGCAGCTTTAGCCTGTTGCCTCCACTGGTCCCTGTCTTCCTCAAGATCAGTAATCCGTTGCCTTGCCGCTTTAAGTTCATACTCCAACCCAATGGTTTCCCTAATAGAGTTAGTGTCACCCCCTAATGGTGCAGGGGTCAATTTGGGGGTATCCAAAGGTCCATCGTGACTGTTAGCTAACGGGGCAGGGGGGAACACCCTATGCAATTCACTAGGATCAATCTTGTAGGAACCATTAGCCTGTTTAGTGGCGCTTATCTTACCGCTCTGTATGGCTTTGCTGATAGTGGTCTTAGACTTACCAACTGCCTTTGCTGCCTGTCCTAGGGTGTAAACCATGAGGGGTATCCAATCGTCCATTCTAGGTGTGTAGGTTACAGTTACTCTATGACACCATCTGTGGAGCCGTCTACCCTTGCACGTCTACCCACCTTAGGCTGCTGTAGCTCCTTGTAGGCCTTCTGCATCCCGTCTGTATCCTTCACTGACCACCCCATGATGAACCTCTCAACCTTCCTACCTTTCTTCTGTGGTAGTATCGTCACTTGGTATGGCGTGATGGCGTTGACCTCTTCTAGTGCTGGCTGGATGGCTCTCAGGTTAAGGTTTCGGTATGTATCCAGCTTCCCATCTTCGACACCAAGCACGTCCCTGATCTCTTGCATGGTCAAATTCTCAGTAAACCGTCTCAACCTGACCCTTCGCGCAATGGCCTCATAAAGACTAAACGCGTATTTGGACCGGAAAGCCTTCATCACTTCCAAGTCTAGTTTGGCAAAGATAGTTGAATCCTTGAGTAATTCAGTAAGGAAGACAGGGAAGGTATATCTAACCACGCCATTGTTGCTTGTGGTATCCACCTCAGTTGGACCTAGTAGCTGTGAGGCTCTCCACCTGTCAGGCTTTTCTATCTCCACCAGCGTTGCCATTAGCACTTTGAGCGACTTCCTGAGGCGTTGGTTATCCCCAGACAGCTTTCTCAGTTCTCCGGTGGGTATCTCAAACACATGCCCCGCTTGCCCTAGTTTTGGACCCCAAGCGTGTTCTACCAGTGCATTGTATAGGCGGCGATCTTCTAATGTGAATTTGCCTGCGCTTTTGACCTCGATCAACTCTTTAGGTTTCAGCATTTCACCAGCTAGTGGCGTTAGATCCAAGGTCTTATTTGGCATGGTTACATAGAATCCTGCTACGTTTCTTTTCAGATTTGTAACCGTGAATTATATGTGCGTCTACCCACACGAAATGTATCCGTCAGCCACACGAAATGTATCCGTCAGCCACACGAAATGTATCCGTCAGCCACACGAAATGTAACCGTTAACTCTGGAAACCCTTTATTTATATGGTCCAAAATGCCCCCGAAGATAAGAAGAAAGAAGATAGAAGAAGGGGGGGAGCCACTGTTAAATGTGATCACATATCGTATGTAAGAAAACAGATGGTCTTAGTTCTAGGTACCCTACCTACCTGAGACCTGGGACCTGCTTGAAACTCTATGTAAGATAACAATGAAAAACAGCCCATACAGCGCCCTTAGGTCTCTCAGGCTACACTAGTGGCCCAAACTACCTAGGTGGCGCTGTATGGCTCTTATATTAAGCGTATGACCTACGTAAGGCCCTACACTGTCGCCTCAGGTCCTGAACTAACTCAAAACAGGCTATGAAGATGGGTATAAAAACTAGTGTCACTCTCTGCCCTCCCTTGGATAGTCTTGGAGTTCTGGTTTCTTCCACTTGCTAAGTTGTACGCCGTTGGTTTTCCCTCGATAAGGTTTCCAGCCCTGATTCCTGAGAACTTGTGTGATCTCATATCTCGTTAATTTAGCCTCGTGGGTTCTCTGGTCATACCCGAAATCCTTATGCTCCTCGAGTTTGGCCAAGGTGAGGCTCTTTTCAGTATCCGGTTTTTTTAGGTAGTCACAAAGTAGCTCGACGTACTCTGGTCTCTTATCTGTTGTCATAATATCCATCTTCGATTGTGTGCTTGGTGCTGTGGTAAACATTTTAATGTCCGTATCCTTCGCTATGTTTTCGAAGTGGTTTGCGAGCGTTTGCAGTCCTCCACTCTCCAGCCAGGGGATCATTACAGCCGCAATGAAATACGATGTTTCCTCAGTAGAGTGCTTATGTCGGATGTACTGTGGTACCCACCACCGCCGATCCCCCTCTTCTATATACAGGGGTGCCTCTGAGTTGGATGCCACGATCAGGTTGTAGTAGGTTTTGACTTGGACCTGCTTTTCGTACTTCTCGTCGCTTCGGGCCTCGCGCTGGGTCACAACAACCTTTAGCCGATCAGCCGATTTCTTCTGACTAGAGTATAGCTCGTCGATCATCAGTACAGTGCTGCGGAATAGGTCCCCTCTGAACCTGCTCATCATTTGCCCTAATTCTACTGTCTTAGCGTTGGTCTCCCCAACCAGTGGCGCGATGATCTGATCCATTAGGAAGTTCTTACCTGTGCCTTGTTCTCCCCGAAGTAGTGGCGCAATATCCACCGAAAGGGTTGGCCGTCTGATTGTAATGGCAAGGAACCGTTCAAAATAATCCCGCTCAACCTCATCTGGCAACATCCGCTCGAGATAGTCCTTCCAAGGTTTGATCTTATTATCTGTGACCCTAGTGCCTTGCTTAGGTTCAATCTGGGGGGCTTCCCAAGTGTTGAGCGTGATCCTTGAGTCTTTGAGAATGATTGGGGGTGCACTTGGCAGGTACTCTTCGGCTTGGATGTAGCTAATCACTTTTCTGACTGGGTAGTTATCCTGGTCTTGGCCCTTGAAAGCTCCACTGCTTTTCACCACACCAGCCCCAAACTCTAGTTCCAGCTCCTGCTTGAGGTGTCCAAAGGTTGTGGGCGTCAGCTTCCCCCCTCGTTCCAGTGCGTTTAGTGTTTCATTCCCGTTGACGGTGGCCTTGAGGAAGTACTTCTCAGATGCGTGAGTGTAGATCTGCCTGACCTGCCGTTTGATCTGCTCATCGTGATCTGTAGTCCTGTTGAAGTTGGCCATCACGTCATCGACCTTGTGCCGAAAATAGTCAGTTGCCTTGTTGAATTTGGTCATCGTGTAATCTCCGTCGATCTCTCTTAATTTGTTGAAAGGTGCACCCTCAAACGCAAAAAGTACCACCCAAGGTTCAGCTAGGGTGCATGCAGTTCGGTAAAAAGGTGCAGTGTGTGTTTTGAGTATTTCTATACTTTACAACAACTTAGATCAAAAAGGTGCAGTCTCTCCTAGAAAGTCACATCCCTTTTAATACAGTATATGTCAAGTATGGGTTTCTTGTGAATTACTCGTGTATTAGCGTTTCTTAGCCGCTTTGACCCTCAGGGGGTGGACTCGGGTTACAGCCCATGCTGCTTTGGTAAAGGCTAAGGTTTAGCTGCGGTGCCAAATGATGCGCTGGCTGCCATCCCCCATAGTCTCAAGTGTTCCATACTTCGCGTACGCAGGAACCTGAGATTGGGGCATGGGCTGGGACTTAACTACTACGTCATGGGGGACAGAGGAACTTACACCTAACGCTTTGTTAACCTGGTCACTGAACCGCCAAGACTTACCGATCTCTTTATCTAGGGTGCTCATAGCCTCTTGTTTTGAACCCTCGACACGGTCTTTTCTAGTAATAGTGGCCCCTGACTTACGTGCCGCCTCTTGCTCTTTTGTAGCCGCATCCAAGAGCGCTCTGGCATTCGTAGCGTTACGCTTAGCCAAGTAGTTAGTGTGGGCAGCCTTCCAAACCTCTGTAGCGTCACTGTGGGCGATCAGGTTTCGCTTATTAACCTCCGCAGTACCAGCCAGGTTGTCATACTGCTTGGTATCGTTCGGTTGGTTTTGGCGCTTGGCGAGGATCTCCTTGATCTTCATCTGGGTCTTCTTGTCCACGCCATCCATCTTGTTCAGTTTAATCTTCTTCACGGTTTGGTTCCTTTAGTTTTGTTAGTAGCTGTGTTGATTGTGTTGGTTTGCTCTGTGGGATCATATTTACGTCCCCCGAAGAACGGCCCGAGTTTTTCTGTCTCTAGGTGTTTCAGGCAAAGTGAGTAGTATGTCTGGCCATCGTAGAAGCTGGGGTATTGGCACTCGGACTTGAGGCAGCGTTTGTTGTAGGACACCTGGTATGGATGCCTTCGCCTGGTCTGTGTGATCGTCCTGTTGAGTGTTGGGTAAGCTTTCATGTTCTCTTCCTATTGAGCCTCGCTCTTGGTTGCTTGGTTGTGTTGGGGGATTGATTGGGGGGTGACAGAACGCAAAAAAGGCGCTCAGAATCTCTAATGTCCAAACGCTCTGTCGAAATACCGATGTGCTATTTGGTCAGGGCTTGGCCCTATTGGGTGAGCTGGTGGCTCTTTAGTTCTCAGAAGAAAAAGGACCAAAGGTTCCTGAGACTGTTAGATCGTCAGGGAGCGATGGAGTACGCCCACAACACACACCTGAAAGATAAAAACGGATGTAGTATTGTTTTCCTAAGACCTGACGACCGCCACAACAGCTCAGGAACCTTTGGTAAGTTTTCAACGGAGAGAATGGCACTAACCCACTTTGTATCCGTATCGTGCCAAGTACGGGGGGAGCTCTTTGGGCGTGTGTTTCAACACCCTATATATACTATTACTTGTTAATTTTGGGCATGTACAACCACAGTGCGTCAGTTTGCCACATAGCATAATTACTAAGTCATTGTTTTGTAGTGAAAGAAATATATTGACTTTTGGTTGTTTTTCTGGAGTAGAACAATCCGAAGTACTTCAAGCTCTCTAAGGAACTCGTTCCGAATTCTTCTGAACCCTGCACATGAATCCCATATGTCTGACCATAAGAAGGATACTCAGTAGGGTATAAAAGAGGAAGAAAACCTATGAGATACATATGTACCTCTCTATACTTTACATTACACATGTTTTCAGGAATAAACAACCAAAGTTGACGCTACGTAATGTGTAAGTACTTGCTTTGTAGTGAAAGAAATATATTGACATTTTGAGATGTAGTCCAAATCTAACGCTACCAATACCTAATAATCAATCTCATACTCAATCTATAAGGTAGTATCTTACTGGTATCATTACACTATAAGTTGTATATATTGTGCAGCCCTGGTACTTACTAGATCGGTAACAAAACTCATGTGTCGTAATAATTGCCTGCCGAATCAGTCCTCGGGCGCAAGGTTTTATTTTCCTAAGTGCTTAATTCCCATTGGGGTAGTACCGAGACTTCTTAACTTAAGTTACCTCAGGTGGCAATTACTTAACATGTTAACGATTCGCCGTGTCAAGAACTTTATTCGCATATAAATATAAACCACAACCAACGTTGAAGAATCATTAATGGTCATTTATATTGGTACCAGGTTGAGGAGATACCCATGAAACAGTTCATCACATACACCCGCGTATCAACCCGCAAGCAAGGCGACAGTGGCTTAGGTTTAGAGGCCCAGAAACGCGATATTGAAATCTACCTTACCAACTATGCTGCCGTACCCCATGAAGTGATTGGTGAGTTCTGTGATGTAGTCTCTGGCACTAAGGATGACCGCCCTGAACTGTGGAAGGCTATTGATCTAGCAGAGGCTACAGGCGCAACACTACTCATTGCTAAGCTGGATCGCCTATCTCGTAAGGTCTCATTCGTATCCAAGGTTATGGAGCGTAAGGACCTATCTTTCGTAGTCGCCTCCATGCCTAACGCTGACAAGTTCCAACTCCATATTTATGCAGCACTCGCAGAACAAGAACGTGACTTCATAAGTAAAAGAACCAAGGCTGCTCTGGCTGTAGCTAAGTCCAATGGTGTTGTTCTTGGTGGTGATCGTGGGAACCTTACTGAGATGAACCAAGGTGCCCGTGATGCTGCAGATGATCATGCCAAGCAGGTGTCCGAGCAGATCCTCCCATTGCGTGATGCTGGTCTCACACTCAAGCAGATAGCTGACACAATGAACCGCACAGGTGTTGCAACCTCAAGGGGCGGAAAGTGGTATCCCACAACCGTTAGTAATGTCCTCAAGAGAGTGACCTAATAGCAGAACAACCTAAACATGTAGGGTCCCTTGTAATTACAACCAAAGGGATCCGCCCATGGCCTTTACCCACTCAGAATCCAAAACAAGAAAAATATCTCAGGGAAGCAACGCTTTGGTTAAGAGCAAGCTCCTCAAGAAGAGAACAGCCGCTTGAACCAAGACCTTTGATCGCTCAGCAAACGCGCTTCTAGTCTGTCCCCCCTGCCCTGCTCTCTTTCCAATAGTTCTTTTAGTTCGTCTATCCGTTCAGCCTGTTGGCTTATGGTCTCATCTTTAGCTTTAACGATAGCGTCTACTGCATTGATCTTAGGCTGTTCTATCGGTTTAGTAGTTAGACCAGAGGTCTGTTCTGGTGCCTGTTCTTGGTCAGGTGTTCTGTTCGCATCAATCCAGCGCGTTAACTCTGATCTATCAATTAGGTGGTGGCCTTTATCATTCTTTGTAGCGCTCATCTGCCCATTTTTTATGGCTCTGAAAACGACTGATCTGCTTCTGCCACTGAGCTTAACTGCCTGACCAACCGTGACTGTTCCTGTTTTGCTGGGTTTGTTCATGGTCTAACCTCTGGTCTGTTCTGGTGCCTGTTCTGGTCTGGTCTATTCTACAACACCCTCTGTGTCACCATCCACCCTTGCGCGTCTACCCACCTTGGGCTGCTGGAGTTCCTTGTAAGCCTTCTGCATCCCACCCTCGTCCTTCACTGACCACCCCATGATGAAGCTCTCAACCTTACGGCCTCTTTTTTGTGGTAGTATCGTCACTTGGTATGGCGTGATGGCGTTGACCTCTTCCAAGGCTGGCTGGATGGCGAACTTTAGGAGGTTGCTGTACGTGTCCAACTTTCCGTCTTCGACCCCCAGCACGTCCCTGATCTCTTGCATGGTCAAGTTCTCGGTGAACCTTCTCAGTCTGATCCTTCTGGCAATGGCCTCATAAAGACTAAACGCATATTTGGACCGGAAAGCTTTCATCACTTCCAAATCCAGCTTGGCAAAGATAGTGGAATCCTTGAGCAGCTCCGCAAGTTCCTCTGTCAGTTTGTAGCGGAAGGTGCCGTTGTTCGTGGTGGTTTCTAGCCTGTTTGATGACAGTAGGGGTGTACGTGTCTCCAGCTCATTCTCCTCGTCCACTACCAGACAGATCGTTTGCATCAGCCGCTCAATGCTATCACCCAACCGCTTGTTCCGGTCTGTCGCGTCTCTGAGTTCTGCTGTATTAATCTCAAACCAATGCCCAGCGCGTCCAAGGTTCTTTCCCCACGCATTCTCGATCAGCTTATTGAATACTCGTCTGTCTTGCAGCGTGAGCGCCCCAGTATTTTTTAGCTCAATTAGCTCTTTGGGCTTCAGCATCTCACCAGCTAGTGGCGTCAGATCCAGTATGCTCTTTGTCATTACGCGTAGAATCCCAAAATCGTTGCTACGTTAAGAGACAACTACGGGATGGATTAACGCAAGTCCACCATGGCGAAAACTACGGTTTACCCTGGCGAAAACTACGGTTTACCCTGGCGAAAACTACGGGTCAGCATGGCGAAAACTACGGTTTAACTCTGGAAACCCCTTATTTATATGGTCCAAAATGCCCTCGAAGATAAGAAGAAAGAAGAAAGAAGAAGAGGGGGAGCCACTGTTAGATGTGATCACATATCGTATATAAGAAAACAGATGGTCTTAGTTCATAGGCACCCTACCTACCTCGAACCTTAGACCTGCTTGAAACTCTATGTAAGATAACAATGAAAAACGGACCATACAGCGCCCTGAGGTCTCTTAGGCACCCCTAGTGGCCCAAACTAACTAGATGGCGCTGTATGGCTCTTATATTAGCTGTATGACCTACGTAAGGCCCTACACTCTTCCCTCAGATGTTGCGTTAACTCAAAACAGGCTATGAAGATGGGTATAAAAATCAGTGACACTCCAGTGACTCCCCACGCTCAGAACGGGTCCCTACAGCAGGTCGTTTTATGAAAGGGTCTCTCACTGTGGAGTAGGCTTTGCTTGGATCCTCGACATACGTCCAATACTTCTTGCCTTCGCGCTTCTTGTTGCTGGCCCAACCTTGGCTTTTTAGGATCTCTCTCACCTCAGTCTGGTTTAGCTTACCTCTTACGCAATCCATTTCCATGATGTCTGTGAAGTGTAGCCACTCGCCCCGCATATGCTCGATCTCAATCACAAACCGTTCTTGGTGGTCAGGCTTCATGTCTACATGTGTGATAGCTGCCTTTTGTGGTGTATCTGGTGCCTTCAGAAACAGGTCATAATCTATCAAGCCATCCCTAACCATGCACTCAAGTTTGTTCCTCAGCATCTGTAGTCCACCAACAAGCACCCACTTCACAAACCTCTCACGAATGAACTCCGCAGTTTCTTCTGCACTAACTTTGTGGACCAGGCGCTCAGGTACCCAGTAACGTCTGTCCCCTTCCTCGATGAACAGGGGGTTGTCCTTATTGCTGTAGATGATGAAGTTAGTGAAGGACTGCATGCGATAGGGTGACATGCCTTTGGGGTTCACCTGTGTAGTACCCCCCTCAGTAATCCGCTTCAGCTCATTGGCGGTCTTACGGCTTCGGGCTTTCTCCAGTTCATTGATCACCACCAGAGACGAGAACTTAATCTCTTCCGCGTGTTTCTCAGTTATCTGGTCGATACTAGCATTCTTGAAATTACCTTCACCAACTAATGGGGTCAGTACTTCATCAGCAAACATGTCCTTACCTGTGCCCTGGTCTGACCTTAGTACTGGCACCCCTGTGATATTGCGCTCCGGCTCTACCACTGTGACAGCCAGCCACTGCTCGAAATACTGTCTCTGCTCACTATCAGGGAACCACCGCTCCATGAACTCATCCCAAGGTGCCATCCACTCCTCTGTTGGCATTCCCTTGCCATTGTAGACCACCTCAGGCTCACACCACCTATTCAAAATGAGGCTAGTGCCACGCTGGAAGATTCTTGGCTTGTTAGGTTGGAACTCTTGGTTTGCCAGATGCAGTATCACAGGCTTAACCAGAGGCTCACCCTTTACGATCTTAAACAGTTTTGATTGGTATGTACGTCCAACACCAAAGCGCAGGGCTACTTCCTGCTGTACACCTTCCCAAGTGCTTTCTAGTAAGCTACCAAAACGACCTTCTTTTAGTAGTACCTCACGGCCACCCTTGGGCATGAAGAAGTATTGGTCTCGAATGAACTCCGCCATGTTTCTGCTGAGGGTGTCGTCTGCTGCAATATCAATCATGTTCATTTTCACCTTTAGTAAGTTATGCAGGAAGTGCTCGGTATCTGTGTCTTGAATTTCCATAGTGTTTCTCTCTGTTGAGTGGCCCATCTGCGCATTCTCCATCGCGTCATCAGGGATTTTGGGGGTGATTTTGCTACCCACTAGCGACCCACTTTCGACCCACTAGCGACCCACTAATTTTTGCAGGACGCCGTAAGTTATTGGGATTGTAGGGGTATTCGGGATTTGCGACCCAGGCGACCCACTTTTTCAAGTACTTCTATATAACAGATGAAACTACTTAAGGTTGTGCCCTAAGTTTCTGCTATAAAACTGTAAGTGGGGGGTCTTGTATGGGGAGGGTGGACCAATTGATCCATGCTCTCGGTAGTCTTTCTGGTTAGGCTTTAGCTACGGTGCCAGATTACGCGCTGGGAACCATCACCCATAGTCTCAAGTGTTCCATACTTCGCATATGCAGGGACTTGGGATTGGGGCATGGCCTCCGACTTAACTACTACGTCAGCTTGGTTCTCACCCTTTACGCCCAGCGCCTTGTTAACCTGGTCACTGAACCGCCAAGACTTACCGATCTCTTTATCCAAGGTAGCAATGGCCTCTTGTTTTGCCCCCTCAATACGATCTGCGCGCGTGATAGTGGCCCCTGACTTACGTGCCGCCTCTTGTTCCTCTGTAGCAGCCTTCAGCAATGTCCTAGCATTCACTACACTTCTCTTAGCTAGGTAATCAGCGTGAGCCTTCTTAAAGACCTCTGTGGCATCACTGTGAGCGATCAGGTTCCGCTTATTAACCTCAGCAGTACCAGCCAGGTTGTCATACTGCTTGTTTGCATTTGGCATGTTTTGGCGCTTGGCGAGGATCTCACGCATCTTGTCTTGGGTCTTAGCGTCTACGTTATCCATTTTGTTCAGTTTAATCTTCTTCATGGTTTGTTCCTTTAGTCTTGGTTGATTTGTTTGATTTATGTTGCTCTGTGGGGTCATATTTACGTCCCCCGAAGAACGGCCCGAGTTTTTCTGTTTCCAGATGTTTAAGGCAAAGGGAGTAGTAGGTCTGGCCATCAAAAAATGAGGGATATTCACAGTCTAATTTCAGACAGCGCTTATTATAACTGACCTTGTACGGATGCTGTCGCCTCTTCTGCCGTATGGTCCTGTTGAGTGCTGGGTAAGCTTTCATGTTCTCTTTCTTGATTGATTATTGGGGGATTGATCTCTTGGGTCCAAACGCAAAAAAGGCGCTCAGAATCTCTAATGTCCAAACGCCTCTGTCGAATACCGATGTGCAGTTTGGAGGGGGGTGCTCTCTCGTAAAAAAGACCAGAGGTTCCTGAAGCGCAGCTTTGCTACTTAAGACCATTAGATCGTCAGGGATGCGCATGGAGAATACGCACAGGGGGGAACTTATGAGAAACACCCCTGTTTCCTAAAACCCAACGACCGCCGCAACAGCCTAAAGAAGCGCAGCTTTGCTACTTCAGGAACCTCTGGTAAGTTTTCAACGGAGAGATGGCACTAACCCACTTTGTATCCGTATCGTGCCAAGTACGGGGGGAGCTTTATGGGCGTGTGTTTCAACACCCTATATATACTAGTACTTGTTAATTTCGGGCATGTACAACCACAGTGCGTCAGTTTGTCACATAGCATAATTGCTAAGTCATTGGTTTCTAGCGAAAGAAATATATTGACTTTTTGTTGTTTTTTCTGAAGTAGAACAAGCCGAAGTTTTATCAACCCTACATATGAATCCCATATGTCTATCCATAAGTAGGATAATCAGTAGGGTATAAAAGA
>Ga0208544_10002804_pt1 | contig 11148 bp, 12 predicted proteins | sample DEB08_DNA_9_FD_184526 | JGI IMG/M metagenome (GOLD analysis project Ga0208544, IMG submission 184526) | Aqueous microbial communities from the Delaware River and Bay under freshwater to marine salinity gradient to study organic matter... | ecosystem: Environmental > Aquatic > Marine > Coastal ...
GCCGAGCCAGCGGCACCGTTTGGTGGCGGACCCGTCATGCGGCCAGCGGGCCCACATGTCCTCGACATGGGCGAGGCTGAGACCCGGGGTCTCGCGGAGCGGACCCCTCACGGCCTCCTGCAGGGCTCGCTCAAGGGTCTTCAAAGCGGCGGCCTCGATGTTCATTTTCGATTCTCCAAAATTATTATCTTATAGTTTTTCGCATCATTCTTTTGGGCTGTCCATACCGGACGAGGTCGGGCTCTAGATGGCCCCATGTCTGACTTATGAGCAACCCGCCCGGCCGGTATGCGCGGAGCGCATGAGGAATCCTCCTGATTCGCGTTGCGTTTTCACGTAAGGGGCGTAGATACGCTGCAGCGCAGCATTGTGCTGCATCTGAACCCCAAACATCGAAGGATATTCCCCCATGGCCGACGCCACCGTTTCCCTTTCCCACCTCTCCGCCCCGCGCAAGCCGGGCCTCCTCACCCGCATGATGCGCCGCCTGATCGCGGCCCGGATCGAGCGGGGCACGATCGAGGCGCTGAGCCGCCTCTCTAACCGGGAGCTGGCCGATATCGGGATCACCCGCGGCGAGATCGGCGGGATCGCCCGGGCCCATGCCGATGAGTACCGCGCCGCCCATTGAGGCGAACGCCGAAAAAAGGTAATCTCCCGAAAAGGGCGGTCCGCCTGGCCGCCCTTTTTTCTTTACAGAAGGGCAGGGTATGCGCAAACAGATCAAGACCATCCTCTATTGTCACGGTTTCGCTTCAAACTTCGATCCGGACAAGCCGAAGATCAGGGCCTTAGAGCGGATCGCACCGGTCCGCGGAGTCACCGTGGACTACACGCGCGACCCGCAAGACGCGTTCCAGGCGCATACAGATCAGCTTGCGGAGGCCGAAAAACCCCTGATCGTCGGGACAAGCCTGGGCGGGTTCTTCGCGGCCTGGATCGGGTCCGAGCTGAACCTCCCCTTCATCGTCATCAACCCGGCGATAAGGCCGTTCAGCTCCCTTCGCGCATATCTCGGCGAGGGGGTGACCCATTTCGGGGCGCCTTTCGTCCTCACCGAGGAGGTGGTCGACGGCTACCGGGACCTCACGTTCCGGACCGACGGGCCGGGCCGGGTCGTCCTCGACATGGGGGACGAGGTGATCAGCTCGCAAGACACCCTCGACACGGTGATCGACCTTCCCGTTCTGACATTCCCGGGCGGATCGCACCGGTTCGACCACATGGAGGAGCTCGTCGACCTCCTGATCAGAAGCCGGGCTCCGGATCGGACCAGGGCTCTTCCTCCGGCTCCGGAAGGGGCCGGCCCTCGACGAGCGCCTCCACCCGCCGGTCCAGATCAAGATCGACGCTGAGCGCGTCCTCGATCGCCTCGATCACCGCGGGCCAGACGACCCGCTCAAAGATCCGGTTCTCCAGCGTGCGCCGGGAGCCGATAAGATGGAACGGGTCGTCCTGAAAGCAGGTCAGCTCCGTGCGCCGCAACGCGTGGATCAGCCCCTCGCAGGCGGACCGGTGATCCCCGTCAAAATGCGACGCGGACCGGTCGATCGCCGACTCCGCCGCCTCGATCTGGTCCGGCTCGAGATCCTGGGCCTCCTCATCGAGGAGCTTGCGGACGTTCCCGACCGTCTCGAACAGGTCATGCCGACGGGCGGATAGCCCGCTCAGCTTGTCGTTCAGGTAGCCCTGATCCAGGCTCTCCAGGAAGCCCAGCGGATCCCCCTTGCCGATGTTGTTGAAATCGAGCGAGAAGGTTTTTTCGGACCCGTCCGAGTGGCGCAACCTCTGCGCCGTGAAGCGGACCGCGAGACGGCCCCCGTCCCCCGGCTCCCGCGCGTAGGTGAAGCTGCCCGAGACCTCCCCCCGTCCGCCGAATTCAAAACTGATCTCGCTCATAGCGGTCCTCCATTTACATTTCGGGGCAAGATCGCACGGGGGTCTGAAAAGACGAACAGGGACTTCTGTTCAGGCGGCCGGGTGAACCCGGACCCGGTCCAGAGAGAGCGGCCCCGCCCCCGGCTCGAATACATAAGTCACGAGCGGACCGCCCTTGCCGGCGGAGTAGTCCAGACATAGCGCGTTCGGGGCCTGAAGCCGCGGCGTGCCGGTCAGCCAGTAATGTCCGAAGAAGACGGGCCGGGCCGTCTCCGGATAGGTGTGGGACCGGACCCTATCGGGCAGCGGACCCGCGGGTAGAACGTCGGGATCCGGGACGGACATCGCGACCTCCCGCCAGGAGACGGCGCCGCCGCGCCACCAGCGCAGTCGGACCTCGGTCCGCTCCGTATCGTCCTTATCAAGGAAGCTCACCCCCTCCGGGAGGGACGTCTCCGGCCCCTTCGCGACCTCCTCCACGAGCCGGTGGAGCGGGTCCGACCTGTCCGCGGAGCGGACCAGCGCCTCCTCATCGAGCGTCAGGGAGGGAAGAATCCCTCGCAGCGTCCCCACCGTCCGCTCCGCCCAGGACGCGTGGACGGCCCGGAAATGGTCCGTCTCGATCAGGAGCGGGACGGACCGGAGCCAGTTCATAACATCGCGGGTCCGCTCCGCGCCGGGCGGGAACTCGTCCAGGAAGGCGCGATGTTGGCGGGTGTTCTTGGGATCGTTGCGGCGCAGCGGCTTTCCTGTTTCCGGGTGCGGCGTGTGGAACTGCAACGCGTTCAGCTCATGGTTCCCGAGGATCAGGTCCGCCCGGTCCTCATCGATCAGGGAGCGGACGGTCCGGATCACCGCCGCATTTTCGGGGCCCCGGTCGATCAGGTCCCCCAAAAACAGGAGCCTACGGTCCGGCTCAGGATGCGTCCAGCCGGACGCCGAGCGCCGCCAGCCTAAGCCCCGCAAAGCGCTCAGGAGCGTGTCGTGCTGGCCGTGAATGTCAGGGATGATGTCGATTGTCATATTTTTCCTTCCGGGTTACCTACCTATTAAGCCGTTTTTCTCATATATGAAAAGGGGAACCGCTGGACTTTTGCTAGATATGATCCCTATCCGCCCCTGGCACCTCCTGCTCCTCCTCGCGTTCAGCCTCTGCGTACTCCTGCCGCTCGGCGGCCGCGGCGTGGACCTGCTCCTCAACGGGAGGACCGACCTCAAGATCGGGACCCGGATAGCGCCGGACCGGCCCCTCGCGCCCGCCCATCCGGTCCAGATCAACACGACCGGTGACGCCCCGATCCCCCATGAGGGCTTCACGCTGCAGCCCTTTGCGAAATTCAAGATAACGGGGCTTCTCCTGTCCCGGAACCGCCAGCGGTGGCCGGTCGCGGACGCGGCGGGCGATCTGGCCCCGATCGACTTCGCGCTCGGTTGGGGATCCATGTCCGTGCCGAGTAAGATCGCCAAGCTCCGGATCTGGCAGTTCGGCCGCTTCTACTACTGGCGGGTCCGGAACGGGGAGCGGTTCGACCCCCGCTCCGCGATCCCGCTCTCGGCGAACATCCACCTGATCCCGGCGGACCGGGCGGTCCGGCGCGCCCTGATGCGGGCGCGGGAGGGGGACCTGATCCGGCTGGAAGGGCGTCTGGTTGACGCGACCCACCCGGAGTTCGGCCGGTGGAGGAGCTCCCGGGTCCGGTCGGACACCGGGGACGGGGCCTGCGAGATACTGCTCGTGGAGCGGGTGACGGCCCGCCCCTCCTAATAGCTGATCCGGTGTCAGCCGATCTTGACGAGGACCCCAAGCTAAACGATACAGGAACATATCAGGAACACTTTAAGGAGCGCCACATGCCCGTTTATCCGGTTGACCAGGACGTTATAGAGGCCGGTCAGGACGTTCGCCTGCAGTCCTTACGGGTAAGCGCGGGGTTCCCGTCCCCGGCCGGGGACGACCTGGAGGAGGAGATCGACCCGATCGCCTGGGTCGTGCGCCACCCCACCTCCACCTTCTGGTGGCGGGTCGAGGGGGAATGCCTGTGGGACGCGGGGATCCGGGACGGGGACCTGATCGCGGTGGACCGGGCCGGGAAGCGCCGGGTCGGCCGCGCGGTCCTCGCCGTCGTCGACGGGGCCGTAACGGCGAAGATCCTGCGCAAGCGGGACGGGCGCTACTACCTGGCCCCCGCGAACAGCCAGGGCGGGTTTCCTGAAATCGCGCTGACGCCGGAGAGCGAGATCTGGGGGGTGATCGCCGGGGTCGTGCGCAGGTACGACCTGGCGTGAGCCGACCGATCGCGATCTCCGACAGCGCCAACTTCTACGTTAGTGCGGAGAGGATCTTTGATCCGACCCTGTCGGGGGTTCCTGTCATCGTGCTGTCGAACAATGACGGCTGCGCGGTCGCGCGCTCTGATGAGGCGAAGGCGCTCGGGATCAAGATGGGGGAGCCGCTACACCTGCTCCGGGACAAGATCTCCGCACACGGGGTCCGGGTCCTGTCCTCGAACTACACCCTATACGGGGACATCAGCCGGCGGGTCGTCGAGGTCTATGAGGACTTCACGCCGAATGTCGAGATCTACTCGATCGACGAGTGTTTCCTCGATTTCGGGGGGTTCAAGGACCGGGCGGCCCATGCGCGCGCCATGCGGTCTGACGTGCTGCGCCGGGTGGGGGTCCCGGTCCGGGTCGGGATCGCCCCCACGAAAACGCTCGCGAAATGCGCTAACGACATCGCCAAGAAGAACCCGATCTTCGCGGGGGTGCTGGACATGGACCGGACCCTCACGGACCTGCTGCTGCCGCTGGTCCCGGTCGGGGACATCTGGGGGATCGGCAAAAAGACCCGCGCCAAGCTCGAAAGCATCGGGGTCACGACCGCCGCGGAGCTCAGGGATATGCCGACCCGCCAGGCACGCGCGATGGGATCGGTTGTGCTGGAGCGGACCGTTCTGGAGCTGCAGGGGGAGCCCTGCATCGCGTTCGACGACGTGGAGCCGCGGCGCAAGGGGATGGCGGTCACCCGGTCCGCAGGCTCACCCATGCGGGATTTCGACACCCTGTTCGAGGCGATCACCGCCCACGCGTCCCGCGCGGCGGAGAAGTTGCGCCAGCACGGGCTCGTGGCGGGCACCCTCACCGTGTTCTTCCACACCAGTCGGTACCGGTCCGATCAGCCCCAATACGGGGGGTCCCGGACCACCCGGCTGACCCCGATGAGTGCGGACACGATCGAGCTGGTCGCAGCGGCGAAACGCTGTGCGCAGGCGGCCTGGCCGAAAACCGGGACCTTCGCGTTCACGAAAGCGGGGATCATGCTTGATGATCTGCTGCCCCTCGAGGACAGGCCTCGAACCCTGTTTGACGCGCCAGCCCGCTCCCCCGCGCTGATGCAGGCGATCGATGCGGTCAACGCCCGGTTCGGCAAGAAGACGATGACCCTCGCGAGCGAGGGGACCACCCGGTCCTGGCAGACGAGGGCGGCACATCGCAGCCCGCGCTACACGACCCGGATCGAGGACCTCCCCGTCGTGAGATGATCCTTTTTCCGCTTTTCGCGACCTCCCCCTATGATCCGGGTGAGGAGATCAGATCATGCCGTCCATCGCCGTCCCCCGCGACTTCTTCCTGTCCGAGCGCAGCTCCGCATACGCGGACTGGCAGGGCGCCTTCTGGCGCGAGCTGCTGTCCAACTCAGTGGACGCGAACGCGTCCCGGCTCCACGTCCGGACCCGGTTCGACCCGAACGGGTTTCTGATCGACCTGGCCGATAACGGACAGGGGATGAGCCGGGACACGATCGAGACCGTCTATATGCGCCTCGGCGCCTCCACGAAGCGCGATGAGGCCGGGATCGGCGGGTTCGGGCGCGCCCGTATCCTGACCTGCTTCAGCCAGCGGGCCTACCGGATCCGGACCTCGAACCTGGTGGTGACCGGGGAGGGGGGAGATTACGAGATCCGGGAGACGGCCGCTGCCGTGAAGGGGTGCGCGATCTCCGTGACCGCGGACCCGGAGGAGGCGCGTCGGCTCACCCGCGCGCTCACCCGGGTCCTCCGGCAGTCCCGCCTCCCCGTCGAGGTCACGTCGGACCTGGTCAGGCAGACCCCCGAGGGCCACGCCCTCATAACGGAGGAGGAGGCGCTTCACTGGTCGGAGGCGGGCCGGTTCCGGGGCTGGACCCGGCCCGGGACCCATATCCGGACCCTGACGGACGAGAACGGCCCCTGGGCGGAGATCCACGTCTCTCGCGGCGACAAGGCGATGCACGAGACCTCGATCATCCGGGTGGGCGGGATGGCGATGCATGATGATCATCTCGCGGCGCGTGCTCAGGTGATCGTGGAGCTGAACCCGCAAAGGGCCCGTCAGATCCTCACCTCCGCCCGGGACTCGATCCGGGCCCCCTGGCGCCACGAGCTGCAGAAGCTCTACGCGGAGGTGGCTTCAGAGGCGCAGAGCGCGCTCCGGAGCAAGGCGCGGGAGAAGCGGACCGTCCTGATCCCGACCCGGGGAGGCGGGGCCGGACAGGCCCCGCCGAGGGCGAGCGGGGGCGACCCGCCCCGCTTCACACCCGAGGAGGGGCGGCGGAATGACGACCGCGCGCGCGAGACGGTCCGGGCCCTCTCGACCACGCTTGATCAGCCCCCCGAGCGGATCGGCGACCCGCTCCTCGACGAGGTGGTCGCGATCCGGAACGCGCTGCCGGGGGCCCGGCTTGACGTGGGGATCCATGTCGACGGGCCCACCCCCGCGCAGCGGGCCGCCGTGAAACGGTTCCTGCCCGAGACCTGGGCCGCACCGGGCGGGGACGGGCGGAACGCGGAGCTGCTGCACGCGGCCTGGACCGGGGCCTGCCGGCACGCGCTGGACGCGCTCGTGTCAGCCCACCCGTTCGTGTTCGGCGATCAGGATAGATGGGTGACCGGGTTCGTGTTCGATGAGCGGATGCGGGCCTGCCACGCGCGGGTGGGCGAGGTCCGCCACGGGCTCCTGCTGAACCCGGTCGACGAGACCGGCAAGACCGCCTTCAAGCTCAAGAGCCGGGAAGACCTGCGCCGGCTCGGCGCGCTCGCCTGCCACGAGGTGGCCCATTGCGCCCACTCCTGGCATGACGAGTCCTTCGCCAACCTGCTAACCGAGCTGCAATATAAGACCTCCGAGAGGGGGTTTGAGGCGGCTATCAGGGAGGAGATGCGGCTAACGCGAGACTGGATCGCCGAGCGCGAGCTGGCCTGGGACCGGGCAACTCAGCGGCTCACAGAGCTCGGCCTGACCGGCCCCGGGGCGATCGAGACGGTTGAGGAGCGGATGCGGGTAGCGGAGAGGCCGGAGGGGCCCTCCCTCACCTAACAGCGAAAGCATTTCCCGTTTTCTCTTTCGCAGCCCATATCTGGGAGCAGCGGACAGAAATTGGGACCCCCATCATGAACAAGCTCCTCCTCCCCCTCTACCATAAGCCCAAAAAGGGGCGGTCCCGCAAGGGCGGGCCCGAGGGGATCTCCCTAACGGGCGGGCCCGGGGCGACCCTGCTGACCCGGGATAATTTTGACGCGCATATCGACCAGATCGGGGAGCGGGGCCTCCCCCGGTTCCACCTGTTCGACACGGAGGCGGAGGCCCACGCGGCCAACCTCCTGATGAGCCATGAGGAGTCCCGGTACCGGGGCGCCACGAGCGAGACGGAGGTCGGTAGGCTCCGCGACGGGGAGGGGGTCCTGATGATCCTTCACCGGGACCGGCCCGTGGTGGATGACCAGTTTGAGCTGATAAACAACAGGGGGGCCCGGGAGCGGGATATTTACGGCTCCTGGGAGCTGTCCGGGCGGGCCTGCGCTGAGCTGATGGGGACGCCAGCAGGGCTGAACCGGCAGGACCTTGCCCGCTCGATCGCGGGGAAGCTTTCGGCGCTGCCCGCGGAGCTGATCCGGGACGTCCAGATCGGGCTTGAACGGGTTCCGGGCGCCTATACCGGGTTCGTCGCCGTCTCCCCTGAGGAGGTTAGGGGCGATCACCGCCTGGAGGGGGCCGACCCCGAACGGCTGACGGACGCGCTGATACAGCCGTTCCTGGACCGGGCCTCCGCCAAGTCCCGGCTCGGGGACGCGCACAGTGAGGCGATCGACGCCACGGTAGAGAGGCTCCTTGCCGCTTACCCGGATCTCGCACCCGATCAAACGGACGCCCCGGCGCTCTGAGGATGGGGAACATGGTCACGAACTCCCTGGTCATATCGGGCCCGGACGACGCGCTGGAGCGGATCATCCGGCTGCTCACGACGGCCGCGCCGGACCGGCTCCTCGCGGAGACCCGGGAGATCCCGTACGCGTCCGTCTGGGCGGATTTTACCCCCTGGCGTGCCGTTCCGGAACCGGCCGTAATCTCCGCAACCCTGGACGGGCAGCTGACGGATATCGGGCTGGCGGTCCTGTCACGCGGCGGGGCTGATCATCTGCGCCTCAAACAGGGGCGGGACCCGTTCCTCTCCGAGATGCCGCCCGAATACGGGGAGACCGCCCATACCCTTCTCGTCAAACTCGGGCTGGAGAAACTGACGGGAGAGGATCTTCACAGCGTCGCTGAGGGTAGGGTGCCCGGCTGCCTTGACGCGGGCCGTCGCGCGATCGCCGCCTATGAGGCGACGGGGGAGTTCGGATGGTATGACTGGCGTAAACGGCACTGGGGGGTCCGAGCCTTCGGGGCTGAGCTCCGGGTCTCCTCCCTCCCGGACGGGTCCGTCCGGCTCCGGTTCGACAGCGTCAACGACTGCCCGGTCCCACTTATCCGAGCGATCCTGAACGCAGAGCCCGGTGTACAGCTGAGCGGCGCGGCGATAGACGAGGACGCGGGGTTCGCGGTCCTCCTGGCGTCAGACGGTCCGGACCTGCTCTCGACGCAGACCGATGAGGGGACGGAGATGCGCCGCGCCCATGAGATCGTCTACGGGTGCGCGCCGGAGCCCGATGAGGACGGTCCGGAGCCATAATGACAATCAAGAAGAGGAAAAAGGGATGATCCCCACAACCACACAGATCGCTGACCTGCTCAATGACCTGGTCACCCACGCGGAGGGGTGGGCGCGGACTCTTCGGATCCGGGCCGCCCAGGCCGAGATGACCGGTCAGAACGGGTCCGAACTTCATGAGGCCGCGGAGGACATCTCCGACGCCGGCAGGTCGTTCAGGTGGCGCGCAGCACAGCCGGAAACTGACATCTCGGACCTCCTGTCGATCGCGGACCGTTCGCTCCGACGCGCCCCGGCCCTGAGGGACGTCATCATGACGGAGCGGGACGCCGCCCTGACCGATGCCCCCGATGACGCCTCCTGGCTCACCCATGAGCTGAACGTTCTCGACCGGCTCGTAAGCGCGCGACGTGATCTGATAACCCTCCCCCCCATGGCGGAGACCCCGATGGGGGAGCTGTCCGCCCTAAAAGCCCTCTCCACCCTCCTCGGCCGGGAGATTCAGGCGGACTTTGACGGGACAACCGCCGGGGGGGGCACGATCAACGTCATCTTCGGTAGGGGGTGGGACGACATGCCCGACGGGGTCGCGCTTGAGGCGTGCGCGCGAGTCACCCGGCTTGCGGACCGCCTGATCCGCTGTGATATCCCGGCCTGGGACGAGGCCCCCGGAGCGGAGGGCCGCCTCGTGATCAGGCCCGATGAGGACCCGTGGCTGGACGCCGTTGATCACGCTGAGGACTGGCTCCTGGAGCGGACCGTGGACCTTGAGGAGCTGGCGGAGACGGGGTGGGACGCGTCTGCGGACACCGCCCCGGAGGGGGCGCCCGAGCCCTGACGCCGGCGCAGCGCGAAAAAAGAGGGAAGTCTGAGGGCCCGCAGCTTGCGGGCCCTTTTTTCGTGCGTTACAGTGCGCTCATTTTGTTACAGCCTGTTTCAGGCCTGTTTCAACATCATGAAACACCCGCAACCCCATGAAAATATGAAGATAAATGCGTATGTTTCTATATCTGTTACAAGATATAAATATATATATATACGTACGTACGCACACACGCACGCACGCCCATGCACACGAGACATATAATTCTGGTATCAGCCGTAACGCTGAAACAGCGTTGAAAACGTTAGTGTTTTCCCGTTACGGGGGCCGTAACAAATCCATCCCCAGTGATATTTATCGCGAAGGCGACAATTATCTCCCCCCCCCTGACGCTGAACCGGAGAATTCAGCTTGACCCGCGAAGGAGGATTTTGTATTTGCGAAAAACGATAATTTTAACGGGGGGGAAGCCTTGGAAATCTCATTGCGTAAGGCGGCGGCGCTACAGCTGTCGATCACGGAGGCCCTGAGCACGCTCCGTATGGACGCGACACTGACGGTGTCCATCTACGAAGAGGCCCCCGAGGAGCGGATCCGCGCGCAGGCGCAGGCCTGGTCGCAGGCGCTTGATCGTCGTACGGGTCTGCTCGACGCCCTTTATGACATCCGGACCCGACTGGGGGAGGCGAACCAGTCTTTCGGCGTGAACCGGATCCTGGCGGAGCACGCACGCATCGAGCGGGACGTTCAACTCTACGTCAAGCTGTCCCAGCTGGATCCCCGAGAGGCCCCTGAGATCCTCAAGGCCCGTATGGAACGTATGCGGACGCGTGAGCCCGCCCCGACGAGCCGCTTCGGCGGCGCTGCGGACCCGCAGGAGACGCTTCAGGTCGGCCTGTTTGATCACGACGAGATCGAGGGGTTCAGCTCTGAGCTGCGTCGCCTGAAACGGCTCCGGCAGAAGATCAAGGATGAGCTGGTGGAGCTTAACGCGGCCTCCCGGATCAGCCTACATGCGGACACCGTGTCTATCCTCACCAATGAGGAGCTGATCTGATTTTCGGTTTGGCGGTGAGCGGGAGGGGCCTCGGCCCGGAACGCCAACCGCCCGGGGGTGTGAGGAGGACGGAGTGAACGTTCCCCGCATGGGGGACTCAAAAGCAGGGGCGTGCAGGAGGCGATACGGGATCTTGTCCGTTGTGCCGACATAAAAGCCCCTTCTTGTTAGCTTGCTCCTTGACGCTTGTCAGAGACCCGCCCGACCATAGGGGGTCCTTGCTGGTTGTTTTTCCGCTCTGAACCCGCCCCCGTCAAAATTCGGGCCCGTCGCGAAGCGGCGGGCCCTTTGATCTCCTGGGCCGGATCAGGCCTGCCGCTTAAGGGCTGCCCGAACTTGCGTTTGAGAGCTGAGGCGGCCGCCCCTGATCGGGATGTCTTTAGCCCGCTCGGCGTCACCAGCATACTTTATTACCGACATCAT
>Ga0208544_10002805_pt1 | contig 11141 bp, 16 predicted proteins | sample DEB08_DNA_9_FD_184526 | JGI IMG/M metagenome (GOLD analysis project Ga0208544, IMG submission 184526) | Aqueous microbial communities from the Delaware River and Bay under freshwater to marine salinity gradient to study organic matter... | ecosystem: Environmental > Aquatic > Marine > Coastal ...
CCCCAAAACCCCAAAACCCCAAAACCCCAAAACCCCGTGAGTGGAAAAAGGTGTTGATTTGATTGTTGAAGTATTTTAATCAATAAATTGGGTTGTAATATAAAACAGTGTTCGTTATAGCTTGTCCACAGCCACTTGTGCAATCATCTGCGAGCCGGCGGCTACTGCTACTATTACTGGTAGTACTGCGGTGGCCGTTGTTGCTGTTAGTGTGGCTGTTGGTGCTGGTGAGGGGGGTGCTGGTGGCCGTGGCGGGGACCTCCAAACTGTGGTGGCTACTGCTGGGACTGGAAGCCTTGGTGAGGAGGTGCTCCGGGATGCTGTCCGGGAATTTGACCAAACTGGGAGTGCTGTTGAGGAGGCCCTCCTCCAACCGTAGGGGGGAACATGTGTCCATGCCCGTGGCCCGGCAGACCTTAATGCATTCCTTATGGGAAGTTCTGTTGAACATGGTGAGGAGGTGGAGGTGGCATGCTCTAGAACCTGTGATGCTGCATCGATTGCTGCTGCGAGCCGTACATGGCAGGCGGGGGCTGGTGGAAGCTCTAGGGAGGGAAATTGCCCTACATTCCAGGATGATGAACTTGCTGATGTTGCTGTTGCGGAGGGGGAGCGTAGGCTGGCATCTGAGAAGCGTGCTGGGCTGCTGGCGCCATCACAGAGTCGCTTTCTTTCTTCACCATGAATTAAGGCTGCTGCGGGAAAGCTGACTGGGAGCCTTCGGGGTTCTATTGCCCTTCACCGCCAACTGTCTGTTGCTAAGAGTTGATCTTGGCGATGACTTCTTTCAGGAACGCCTCCAACTTCTCCTCTTTGCGCCCAGTTCCATTGAACTTATGGATAATGGGCATCAGCGCTTGCTAAATGTACTCGATGTTCGTTTCTTCCTGGTTTCTGAAGCGGTCGATCAGCGCATCAATGTCAACTTCATCGTCATCTTCTGGCTCTTCGTCTTTCTTCTTAGTCGCGGCACCTTCTACCATCTCAGCGTCCTGTGTCGGCGGCTCTTCGTCTTTGACAACGATCGCTGGTTGGATCAAGTTGTGGACTTGCACAGGCGGAGCAGGCACTGGAGGCACGACAGCTTTTGAAGCCTCTGGTTCTTAAACCATTTGTCGACCATGGTTGTCTTCTTCATCAGACGTGATTGGTGACGCTTTCTGTGGGGCGCCTCCTGGTCGGCCAAGATGACCTGCAGGAGACTGGCCTCGTCGCTGGCCGTGTTGACGGGAGGGCATCGGAGGTGGAGCTTAGGCATGTTCGAGTACTTCAGGATTTAAGAAATTAGACTTCCTAAGAGAGGACATACGTGATTAAGAAACAACTCAACCTTGAGCGATAGAAATAGAGTGGACAGAGTACTTACTTCTGGAAGGTCTATCTGACTTGACTGAAGAATGCGAAGAAGTGGGTCTCATCGTCGAAATCTTTCTTTGCCTTCTACATCACGGGCTTGATACCCATCTGCTTCACAAAGGTTTTGTTATTGGCGGTGATGGGGACCAGGTAGATCGAGACACCTTGGAAGAGGGTGAAGACCGCGCATCGCTAGGTCTGCTCCATGCTCTCGAACAGGCGATTGTACTTGTCACTGTTGTCCTACGAGTTTACATTCTTCCGCGTCACCCAGCCTTTGAGCAGGAAGCCCGATTAGCCTCTCGATATATCCTGGTTCAACTTCAAAAAGTGAGCCGACACTTCTTGCATCTTGCTCTTTCCTTTCAATGTCAGCGTGGTTGGCAAATCGGGCAGGCTCTGGAAGGCCCTAATGTCGCCAATTGAGAAGAGCTGCGTTCTGCAGGACTGGTCCTTGCTGTTCAAGTCGATCATGCCTTCCCAAATCTTAAGAAGAGAGCCGGGCCTCGCTGTGTTTCTTTCATGTCGAGAGCTGCCAGGAGTGCTCGATCCGGACTTCGCCGCTTGCTTAACCGGATTGTAAAGGATCTATTCAGCTGATTAAGGTTTGGCACCGATCGGAAGAGACATCATGGATGGGATGGCTGGGGCAAACCCGGGAGTCTTGCATGTCTAGACCACTTCGAACGGATTGTATCGCTGATTCATTACGAGAGAAGGCCCGCTGCCAGGGAAAACCATAGGAGGTCCCTCCCCGAACATGCGCGGTCCACTGCCTCCCATCGGCCCCATCTGTGAGCCACCGAAGATGGGATCGTACGAGGAGCTGATGTTGCCAAGAGCAGCGGCGCCACCTTGCTTCCCATTGTTCTCATCGTCACTAAACTTAGCGGGGTTACTTTCCAGGCTGTCAGCGCTCTCTAAGCTGTCTCGTCTCTTCTGCGTTCTCATTGGAAGCATCGCTGGCTAGTTTTCAACTTCGATTGTTTTCATTGTTTACTGTTGTTCTGCAGAAAGTTGAGCTTGCTATGGTTGTCTGTATTCATCAATTGTCACATTCTAAACACGGCCGCTTGTGCTTGCACTGTTCGAGGGATAGATCACTGGAAGCAAGGCTTACTATTAGTCATTGGGGATCTGGACTTCGGAGGTGACGCCCTCTGTTTTAACCAGTGGTCTTTGCTAAGCTTGTGGCCGCACACTACCACTCAATGAGCTCATGCCGCCCACTTCGCGCTTGGTTTTGCCCTTTCGTTCATTTCTCACTTGCACGAGCTTTGTTACCTACTCTTGGAACTGAGGATGACTCAAGCAGAGTCTGTTCAAATTGAGTGACTTCTTGCCGAAGAAGAGTTCCATGATATCGACCAAGTAGCCATGCTGGTTCAAGTAGCGAAGGTTAGCGCACGCGTCGGAGACCTTCTTGCGGTAGTTGGCGTCCACCATGGGGTGCTTCTCAATTATCACCTGCTCCAAGTCGATCGTCGCTTGCTTCACTTTTTAGATGAACTCGGCTTAGGTGAGGGCCGACGAGGGTGGGGCGGTAGAGTCAGTGAAAATTGAATGCTCAAACTTGCGGATGATGTCAGAGATCTGCGTCTTCGACTGGTTACGAATTCTTGTTTTCATCTGGTTGATCGAGCTCATCAACTCGCGATCATTTGCGATGCTCTGTGCCCAGTTAATCTCCTCAGGCTACATATCCTGCATGCGTCTTTGATCTCGCAGTCTCATCTGCCTCTGTTGCTGCTTTTAGAATTCACGCTAGGCTCGCTTCGCGTCCCTCTTCCTGTCTTTCTTGACGATCTGCTTCTTGGTCTTGATTACCATCTTGGTGCCGCCTTGGGGTTTCTTCACATAGTACACGTGGTCATCCATCTCATTAGGCTTGACCTTCCTCCGCTTACGCCCCTGAGCGAGCGAGTCGATCTACTCGGAGTCACTCTGACTGTCGACACTCTGGCTTCCTTCTTCATCAGAGGAGTCAACAGATATCTCGTCTTCCTGCTCCTCCATCTCAGCTTCGCCCTCTTCGCCACCTTCGTCTTCATCTTCTCCTTCCTTGCCGCTCGCTTGCGCCATTTCGACATCGGAGGTGGCTGCAACACCACTAGTCATCGTGTTGATAACTTAGGAAGCCACAGATTGGGCGTCATTCCTCTCACCTTCGTTCTTTGAACCCGACGAGGAGGAGGATTCCTCACTCGACATCGACGAAGAATCGTTGTCGCTCGAGAAAGAGTCTTATGAGTTGCTCAAGGCGCTTTCACCGCTTTCATTATCTTCGCCGCCTGAAGCTTCAGACACTGAAAATTTGTCGTCTTTGTCGCTTGCATTGCCTTCTGCCAAGTGAACCTGTTCAATGGTCGCACTCTCTTGTGTCTTGCTAACACTTCTCGCTTGTGAAATGGTGCTCGTTGAAGGCGATGGCTTGATGTAGAACTCGGCCACCTTGTCCGAATACTGCTGTTCAAAGCTGATCTGGGGGCACTCGCACTTTATGGCAGGCCTCACGTGCTTCTCAAGAGAAGCTCTCGAAGAACATTTACGAAGCTTTTTCAGGGATAGATGCACACTTGTTCGTAGTTATTCAAACTTGTCGAGGACAAAACTTCCGCTTCTCAAGAACACGTTCTTTACCTTTTCAAAGTCTTTCTCCATTGCGTTAAACTGCTCAACATCAATCTAAAGCACTCCTCTTTGCATCAGCTCGAACGTCTTTTCGAAGATCAGCGCCTTGATCGGCACTTCTTCACCCTCTAAGTCAATCTCGATTTTCTTGTACAGCGCCTTGACTTCATCGAGAAGCTGTAGCTCATCTGGGACTTCGTCGTCTGAGAGCAGGATCTCCCTGCACTGCTTGATCTTGGCGCGGCTTGCGTCGATTTGCGAACTGATCTTCTCGATTTCAGAGATGCCAGGAATCTAGCAGTTCTTAGCAAAGTGGTTCAAATCGTAAGAAATGCGCGAAAACTTGATCCGCTTGGCCCGATTGAGCTTCTTGTTACGAATCTGGTTGTCTTCGATCACATTCTTAATGTCAGTGCGGATCTGGTTCGCTGTATCGATTCGCTCGCTCACCACAAAGTACAAGTCCTTCTCCGTATCAAGGTTGAAGTCAAGCGGTGATAGGTAGATGTTGCGCTAAATCTACTTGACTCTCTCAAAGTTGTTCTTCGTGAAGAGTGTCTTGTCGTGGTACATCGTCATATATCTGTCATAAGTGCTAAGCCACTCCTTCAGTCTCTGCTCTTCTTCATTAATGTCGACTTTAGTGGAGAGACTCTGATCGAGCAATCGCTGGATCTTATCACGCGGCAGCTTGTTTCTAAACGCCATATAGTTCTGATACTTGTCGCCCATGAGCTTACCCTGGTTCGACTTGATCACGTTGTTCTGAACTTTGACGAAGCCGCAGACCTGTTTCGCGCGGTCGATTTCCCAAAGAATCTTTTGGATGATCGGGTGGTCTCTGAGCAGAGGCAGCACCGGCAGGAACAACTCGTGCTGCTTGTACATGTTCTCCCAGTAGCTGAGACCATAGATGATCTTGTTCTTGTTCTCACCATCGACTGTTTCCTATAGACTTCCTTCGAGTAGGTTAGTGGCCGTCAAGAGCCAGTCAAAAGCTTGAATACGCTAGAAGGTGTCATTGTCATAGACTGGCAAGTTATTGATCTACGACTTGATATCCGCAAACTATTTGGACGCCTCAACTGTAATTTTGCTAAGTCGGTCAGACTGCTGGTCTTCCTGCTGTTTCTGGTTGAGCTCCTTCTCAAGGTACTTCAGAGTCATCTCGGTGCGAATGCGCCACTCTTGGAACGACTTCATGTCGGTGAGAAGGCGATGCTTGTCGAAGTATTCGGTGGGGATCTCGATCTCGAGTGAGTCAGACTCGTCGAGCAGTCGCTTCACGAAGTTCAGGGAGAATTTCATGTCTGGCGTGCTTTAGTTTCTCTCGGACTGCTAGCCTCGGATGGTCGAGCTACCGGGTCCTCGATTGCGCTAGTCGACCATGTCGCGGCTGACGGTCGAAGCGATTGACGAAGTGAGAAGACTCGCTCCTTTCTACCGAATGCGGTCCCTGAACCTGTAGTACTCGGTGCACTATCTTCTAAACTTCTCAAATCGTTGTACGCTTTGGTTGAGTCGTTTGAGCACGGGAATGTCGTCCGGGATCTATGACTCTCTCGCCTACCTCTGTAGCTTCATGGCTTTTTAATACGAGATCTTTTCGATGACGACAGCTGTAACGGGCTTCTCCTTCGTCGCAGATGAACTGCCTTCAACTTCGTCCTTAATATCGAGTGGCTACTGTTCGCTGAGGCCAATAACATCACTAGGCACCTCTTGCTTGAGCAGGAAGTTTTAGTAATCTTCGTTGAGATTGATATAAGAGCGTACCTTCTACAGGATGTCGAGCTCTGCATTGGGAGAAATAGCACACCCGCCTTGGTTAAGTTTGCTGGGAATGAAGCTTGTCGTCGCTGTGATCTGATGCACGACTTCGATCGGGGCCTGGTCTGGAATGACAACGCTTCCATCTTGCATGGTACTCAGGGCTTTCTGGAGGCGGTCTACAGTGGTAATCAAGGATTTCATGTCGCGTGACTTCTCGTAGCCCTCCAAGGTGCTGATCACTTTTTAGTGGGTACCGAACAGAGAGTCGAATTCGTAAGCGATCGAGCTCAGATACGCAAATTCTTTAAGAATTTGGCTGTTCTTGACGTCTGGCGAATGAAGCTCCCGTTGGTAGCGATCATTGTCATTGTCCTAGAGAATGAACTCATCGTTCTCATCAATGTTTGTCAAGTCAACTTTCAACTCGACGGCCCTGTAGTATAGCTGTAAGAGCTATGAAAGCTCTTTGGTTCCCGTTGATCTGTCCAGTAGTGCGCGAATGTCAAATAGCCATTTGGCGCTCAGAAGCGATATGTAGAGATTCTTCGCTGCGCCGACGAGGTTGTCCAGCGTGCGAGAGCTTGTCTGCTAGCCTCGAAGCAGTGTATCGCAATCGCGGGCGCTTTTGATGACTAAGTGGAGCTGCTGGTAATCTTTGAAGTCAATCTGGTGCAGGGCGGGCCCACACAAGTTTTTCAACTTGGCAAAGGTCATGACGAACCACTCCTCAGAGCGGCCCAAATTTTCGACTATCTTGGCTTCTTGCGTCATTTAAAGTCCGTGGTCTCTCGTTGCTTTTTACACTATCTTTTTTAATTCTATAACCATTTGCTTGTTAAAAGAATCTGCACCACGTTCAAGTGTCTCTTGGAACTCCCGCCGAAGTTCTTACGAAATTTACACCTTCGCCTCCACCATGGTTTCCAATTCTTCCGGGATAAAAATCGGGTTCTCTGCACAAAGAAAGACATATCAGTAACGCGAAAGTCTCTAAAACGCCTGTGCTTGACAGGTCGACAAGAGTAGTCTGGGCTGGAAAGACCAAAATCTCAAATAATCCTGGCTCCAATGTGCCGCCATTCGTCAGAGATAGAATAAATACTTACCAGCACGTTCTTTCAAAGAAGACACTTCGTCTTTGAGCATCAGCATGGCGCCGCCCATTTCTTCCGATTCATGCTCCTGATCTTGTGACTGCTCCTGCCCACTCTTGAATCCTTTTCCATTTGGTTTCTAGCCGCTGATTACGCCGAGACACTTTCTCATGATCTGCAGTTTTTCCTCGGCTACCCGGATCTAGATACTCAGATCAAAGTTCTCGATATTTTCGCACGCCGCCTTGTACTGCTCTATCTTGTCAACCATGTGCTCCTCTTCGGCAATGTGCTTGATGTCTTCCTTCAGTGACTTGATGATCTCGGATTTGTCTTGCACGGCGTCCCAGAGAGACCTGTCAAACACGATGCCCTTGTCCCGGTCCTTGGCTTTGGGAGGCGTTAAGAGAAGGTTCTCGATCTCTTGCCAGGAGAAAGTAAGTCTCGCCTCCATCGATGTCTAGTCTTTAGGATTCTCACTGAGATTAAACAAGACTGGCACTTGCTTAGCCGACTCCTAGTCGATGTCCATCGAGGTGAGCGACATGTCGTCTTTGGCCTCCAAGCTCTACCTTACAAATGACTTGGCGTATGCGTTCCACGTTGCCGACCGGTACCACACGTCTAGTAACTCTTGAATATTATCGGGCTTGACGGGCTGGGCTGCCAGCCTGACCAGCAGCTCTCGGTACCTCTGCAGTGGTTTCTCCTCGGCCTTGCTGATGAACTTGATAGCACTTTTGGTGAAGCTTGAGATCTCATTAATGATTTCCCTCACCTTGTCAACGTACTCTTTGTTGTCAGTCTCCAGGTGGCTGATGTCCTTGCTGATCATCGCGTCGAGCTACGCCACCGTCGACTTTTTCTTGAAGATCTAAGTCAGCTCCTCGTAGCGCATCTGTGCCAACCCCAGACCTCTCTCTTTGCGACTCATGCACCTGAGCTTGAGACGCAGCTCGTCAGTCTTCGGCGCTTCCTCGTCGTACAGCTTCCGAATGGACTACTGCCATTAAATCTACTGGAGATAGATCCGTTCGACCTCTTTGAACGACAAGGTATCAACCATACCAGCGCTTTGCATCTCCTCTAGCAGCTCAGCAACCTGCTTGATGGGCTTCTTCTTGGTTTCAACACTTCCCATAATGCGGGCTGTCTTCCTGAAGATGGAGGCTCTTCTGTAAAGTTTGTAGTACGGCATGAGTTTTTCGGTGACGATTCTATTCTTGAAGTCTTTGTGCGCCTCCGTTATCGCTTTCAACTACCTGTGGATGCTGTTACTCTCCTCGAGTACGCCATGGTTCACGGGGTGGGAGCGATCGCCAGTAATCGGGTCCTCTAAGAAAGTCAGCGAGAGCTACTTGTCTTTATCACCACTCGTACCTTTAAACTTGTCTTTGACGAGCGCATACAGCTCATTGCTCACCTTGACTCCGCTCGCTAGCTTCTTCTCGAGCTTCATCTAGAAGTAAATCATGTTAAAGAAGGTGACTGGCGAGAGGTCGATGTGCTTCTGGACGAAGCTCTCAGTCACAGTTTTCTTGTTCAGCAGGCTGCTCAGGTGGTACCACATCTTTACCATGAACATCTACTCCATGATGGTGTGCTCCACGTCCCAGAGGCCCTTTGGCAGGATCCACTCCTTAGTCCAGTTACTCAAATCAGGGTTAATCTAGATCTCGGCCTTTTTCTTTTGCAAAATAATACTTCCGAGAGGACCCTTGATAAAGTGACTCCAGCGTTCGCACTTGAGGCAGATGTATTGGTCCTCGGCGTCGAATGGGATAAGCTCGGACGCCTTGGCGAATTCGTGCTCAAGAGTATCGAACCTCATCTTTGGATGCTTGCGGTACAGTAGCTTCCGTTGGATGCAGATCTCATGGTACCAGACCTTGCACCGATCGCAGGCAACCATTCTTTTCGATATGCTGTCGACTCCACCAGCGATTACCTGCGTGCATCCATAGCACACTTGTAGGTCGACAGGCTGGTGCTAAGGGCAAACGAATTAGAGGTTGCTCTCGACCTTGCCCTTTCCTTCTTCGATCTCCAAAAATGTGGCGTTCTAGCCGTTGTGCTTGATCTAGCCAACAGCTTGGTGCTTCCATTTGGTATCCTCTTCTTTCTCACTCTTGTTCGCTGCTTCCTCAAGGACACAGTATGGGTGCGCCATCTACTTGCAGACGGTCCCGCCAATCATGTCTGGACGCTTCTTGAAGATGTTGGGACCATGCTTTGACTCCTTGTACATGACGATGTGGTCGTTATGGTGACACTAGACGAGTCGGTGGCCAGCCTTGTTACACTGGACACAATGCTTGCTCTGTGACTTTTTAACATCCTAGGTGTCAAGGAAGGCGGCAGATTCGGCGAGGAAAAACTCCATTTTTTGGGTGTCTCTCAAGCTGAAGTAGTTGTGGTAGGCAATCATACAGATCTGATGCGCATAAATTGTCAGGTCTTTCTCGGTGTCTGAAAACTCAGCCCCGAACGCCTTCGAGTTCAACTTTCTCAAGTTGGCTTTCTCTTTCGAAGGAATCATGAAGGTGTTGACTTTCTTGATAATGCCTCCGGATTGGAAGCAGACGATGCACACTGGCCTTCGGTTAGCTTTCTTTTGTTCAGTGCAGTCAAGGCACCGGTACAGGAAGATGGTTCGGTCGGTTGAATCGGGCTTCGGATTAGGCCAGTACTCTTCTGTGGTGGTGCCAATTTCATGTTTCACTATTTTCTTCTTTGGCTGACGTTTTAGGATCTTGTCGATATCCAGGTCTATAGACTTGAACTTGGAGGCAGCTTCGTAGCCGAGACAGGCCAGGTGACAGCCGTTGAGGCAGTCTGTGCAGAAGACCATAGAGTAGAGCTTCTAAAAATCTTGCATGTCGACTTTGTCACTCGGAATCTCGGGGCAAGATGGCTACTGGTAGCAAGCTCTGCAGATGGGCAAAAACCTCTGTTTTTCGGAAAGTTTGAGCTCACGCTCGACCATCAGAGTCAGTTTGTGCTCCAAGTCAGGCTTCTCGGACCTATCAAAGGGAGTGATCATGTTCGAAAAGTCGACTTCTGGCTCCTTCTCAGTCTTTTCGACTTTCTTTTCGATCGTCTTCTCCGGCTTTTGGGTTTTGATCGGCTCTCGAGCCACTTTAGGTGCCGTCTAAATGTCTTCCTTTGACTCTTCGGTTGGCTCCATCTGTGTCGCCTTTCTCTTCTTGGGGAGTATTTCTTTTTTGGCGGGCTCACTGGGTTCAACTTTGGGCTCTTTGAAGGTCTGGGGCTTTCCTTTGGTCGTTCGCTTACTTTGTTTGGTTGCCTGGCTTTCCTTGTTGGGTTTGGCATCGACCTTCAGAGGTCTGCCAGAGGAGCCAGTGTGGCTTCCTGCGGCCTTCATTTTTTCTAAACAAGCGAATAGGGGCAAGATTAATAATCAGATGATTTAAGCGGATAAATTAATTGAGAAAATCGACGCCCCTCCTTTGATCATTTTCAGATTAAAAACGACAAAAAGAGCGGTGTCAACAAAGCCCTGGCACTTTTCAACTAAAACAAACTTTCGTCGGCGGTGTTCTTCCAATGCAGGTGTGGACGGGGCGCAGGGAACGGACTCCCTTCATTTGTGGAGAATGTGACAGCGGTGATGGCGCAGATGAGATTCGCCGTCTCCTTAGTGCACCGAGTACACTCATTCATTTTGAGTTGGTTTTGAAAAGGCGTGGTCGAAGTCAGTTGGGCGCGTCGACCTCTTTTTCGGATTGAACTCATTTTTTGGTTGTAGGCAAGCGCCCACTCTTTCTTCAAACAACTTAGACAACAAAGTCTCAAGGCAACAGATGTCAGCTTGGACACCCACAGCCCGGAAAATTGAAGTGAAAGATGGTGTTTGAGGATAGAGTAGAAAGTCGCTTACATGTGTTGGGTCCACTGCGGGTGGTGGACTTCCCTTTGGCTTTTGCCTTTTCAGCGACCTACTGGTCAGCCATAATGCTGTCGTCCATTTTTTTGGCTTCCATCTGCGCAGTCCCTTCTGTGGCTTGGCGATGTGACTATTCTAGGATCTCGGCGAGGGCCAATTCAGTCTCAGATTGAGTGGGCTATTTACCGGCAGTGGTGTCGGACTTACCTGGAGCAGAGGCGTTGGTAGTCGCGGCTTTGCGCTTACTTGAAACATCTTTGCTCTCTTTGCTGCTTGACTTCATCGGTGTTCGATTTAAGTGTGTTCGAATGAATTTAATGTTAACTTAATCTAATTCAAAGTTTGGGGCAATCAACGCGCGGGGTTTTGGGGTTTTGGGG
>Ga0208544_10002811_pt1 | contig 11132 bp, 7 predicted proteins | sample DEB08_DNA_9_FD_184526 | JGI IMG/M metagenome (GOLD analysis project Ga0208544, IMG submission 184526) | Aqueous microbial communities from the Delaware River and Bay under freshwater to marine salinity gradient to study organic matter... | ecosystem: Environmental > Aquatic > Marine > Coastal ...
TGAAGATAGCTTGGATATTGCTCTGTGCCTTGAACAACTCTGTTTGCTGTTCGAAGTCCATGTTCTTCATATCCATCTGGAGGAAGGACTGAGCATTCATCACAGCAGCTTGCTGACGGTTACTAAGGTTAGCCATATCCATCGAGGCTGCAGCAGCTGCATTCTGTAAAACTGCAGCATTCTCAGCATTCATAACCTGACTACCAATGTTAGCCATAAGGGTGGAGTTATGTAGTGCTTCGTTCTGCTTAGCTGTAAAGGTCATGTTAGCAGCTTCGGCAAACTTTGCAGCGTTTAGCACATTAGCTTGCTGTTCATTACTCAGTTCTTGACCACGAAGTGCAGCCTCAATCTGAGCATTAGCCAAAGCAGTTTGTTGCTTGTTGGACATCTCAGCCATGCTGACACTTAGCTTGTTTGTGGCATTAAACAACAAAGTCTTCTGCTCGTTATCCAGCTCGATCTTACGCTCTTCCAGTTGGCTAGACACATTGAAGATAGCCGCTTGTTGGCGGTTATCCATTGCCTTACCTTCCATCGTAGTTTTAGATACAAACTCTTGTACGAACTTCTGCTGTTTGTTGCTAAGGTTAATGTTATTAACTTCAGCGTAACGTTCAGCATTCAAGATTGCTACCTGCTGTTGATTGTCCAGGACCTTGCCCTGCAAAGCTGCATTTAACTGAGCATTAGCCAAAGCAGTTTGTTGACGATTACTGGTGTTAGACAGTTCCATCTCAAGAGCTTGAGTAGACTTCAAGATTGTAGCCTGCTGCTCGTTGTTAAGGTTCATGTCAGCCACATCAGCTGCACGTGCTGCGTTGAACAGTGCGGTTTGCTGCTTGTTGTCTAGGACTTTCCCTTCCATAGCCGCTTTGATATTAGCATCTTGAACAAACGCTTGTTGCTTGTTACTAAGGTTGATCTTGTTAATCTCAGCATAGCGCTCAGCATTAAGAACTGCCACTTGCTGTTGATTGTCCAGAACCTTACCTTGGAGGGCTGCACGAAGTTGTGTATTAGCCAAAGCAGTTTGTTGACGGTTAGAGACATTAGTCAACTCAACCTGCAATGCTTCAGTGGACTTCTGCAAGTTCACCTGTTGCTGGTTTGTCAAGTTCATGTCATTAACTTCAGCTACACGGGCCGCGTTAAACAGTTGGGTTTGCTGACGGATATCCATCGCCTTCCCTTCCATAGCTGCACGTGCCTGAGCATCTTGCATAAACGCTTGTTGTTTAGCTGTAGCATCAAACTTAGCTGACTCAAAGTTATTCTGAGACTGCAACACAGCCATCTGCTGTTCATTACTCAGGTTCTGCCCTTGAAGAGCTGCAGCTACCTGAAGGTTAGACAAAGCAACCTGTTGAGTATTAGACAGGTTAGACATCTCGATCTGCAAGTTTTGTGCAGAGTTTTGAAGAGATGCTTGCTGGCTATTGTTAAGGTTAATATTGTTAACTTCTGCATACTTAGCAGCGTTAACCATAGCAGACTGAGTTTTAATGTCTAGAATCTGACCAGCCAAAGCATTCTTGAACTGAGCGTTAGCAAGAACTACAGACTGCTGGTTACTCAAGTTAGCCATCTCACGGCCATACGACTGAGCAGAGTTCTGTAGCGCAGCTTGTTGCAGGTTGTTCAGATTAGCCATGCCCATGTTCTGCTGTGCAGCTGCGTTAGCTAGAGCAACCTGTTGACGGTTGTTCAAGTTCTGCATACCCATCTGAGCAAAGGTTTGTGCATCACTCTGAGCAATCGGTATCGCTGCTTCCATTGTAGCCTGTACAATAGCTGCACCAGCCATAGAGGAAGCACCAATACCACGTGCGGACATAGCAGCGTTAGCCGCTCGCATAGCACCAGCTGCCCATGCAGGGGTACCATTGTTGAACTGCTCCATCAGCTTTGACATCTGACCTTGCATAGTTGCCTTAGGATTAACTACGCCTTGTTCCGCCTGAGCAAGGGCACCTTGTGAAAGAGTACCTTGTGCAGCCTGAGCCATAGAAGCAGAACTAAGTGAATCCAGTGTAGCAGCCACAGCTTCAGTCGCCTTAGCAGCACCGATTACATCCTTAGCGTTGACAAGCATGTCAGACCCTACAGAACCTTGTGCGGCCTGTATGGTTGACTGCCAACTACTTTGAGCGGCAGCAGCCTCAAGAGTATCAGCATAGGTAACTGCAGATTCTACCTGCTGCTTCTGCAAGGTAGCTGCATCAGTTGGAGATAGGTTGTAGTAGTCCTGTGCAGTAACTAACTCTCCAGCCTCAATCTTCCCCTTAACGGCTTCAAGTTGTGATTGGTAACCGGACATGGCCGCTTGTGCTTGTTCAGGGGATAACCCCAAACCCTGTGCAGCAGCTAGACTCTTAGGATCGACAGTTCCCTGAGAAACCTGAGTTATTATGTCTTTATACTGAGTTTGAGCCTGAGCAAGTTGCTCATCTGTCAGAGTCCCTTTAGCCCAAGCCGCTTGGATAGAGTACAGTGTCTGCGCTGCCTTTGCCTGTACAGCTTCAAGATCCCCACCTTGTGCAGTAGCCAACTCACCCTGCTGAACTTGCCGACTAGCTTCCTCCATTTGACCAATGTTATAGTTAGTCTCAGCTTCTACCTGAGGGGTTTCCCCTTCAAACATTGCTGAGCCTACATCGGTATAACCTTCAAGCAACCGAGCAGCTTCAGCTACAGGGATATTAGCAGCTTTTGCAGCTTCAATAAGCTCTTGCTGAGAGACTTTACGTTGACCAGAGACTACCTGTTGAATGTAGGTATCGTCAAAACCAGCAGCTTTAGCTATGGCCTCTGGGGAAAGGTTACTCTGCGCCGCCTTGATTGTAGCATCAGGAGATACTTCGCCTTGTACTGTTTGGACAGCATCAGCAGCGGTAGCTACTTGACCAGCAGCCTTGGTAGGGTCTACTGCGGCAGCGTTAAAGGCGTTAGGGTCCGTGATTGTAGGGGCTGCCCCAGCTAGTTGACCCACTGTATCCGCTACTGTGGTGCCCGGTGCATTCTGATCAATGGTGGCGACATCAGCTGTAGCAGTTAAACTAGCTGGATCACTCACGGAGGCGGTAGCCATCTCACGTTGACCACTAGACGTCTTCAACTGGCTCTCAAGTGCAGCCGCTTGACCAGCACCTGAGTACATGGCCTGTTGTTCTTTTAGCCAATTAGCTGTTGCATCTACATCAGCACCTTCACCGGCTTCAACACCCTGAGCGGCAACAGTATAAGCTTGTTGCTTAGCAATCTCGTCCATACCTGTTGTATCTACACCAGATACAGCCGTACCTACATCAGCTTGATACTGGGCCAAGGAAGCTGCCTTGGCTCTTTCAGCACCGACCGCTGTCTCTGCAGCTGTACGCTCTGTCTCTGTTGCGTACGTCTTGCCTTCTAGCTCAGGGTATGTGGACGTAAAGGTAGGTGCAGGTGTAGCCGTAGGTGTAGGGGTAGGGGTAGAGGTCCCGTACTGGGCCCCCAGGTAGTCACTACCACCTTCGTCCCCTCCACCGCCTCTAGCGATGTAGCTGTTGAAACGTGTAGTTGGCATAAACGGGTTGTTGATCATCAGAAAGTCCTTCTGTGTAGTCTATTTCTATCATAAAACCTACGGAAGTGGACCTTAGTGGTTCCGTACATCTCTTTATGTTCTTTCCTTATAGCCTTCATCACTTTGTGTGCATGACCATAAGGGGTTATAAACTCGATACCCCATAGTTGGTAATCAGAGCCAGGGTTCTCTAGTCGGTAGTCTTCATCTGTAGGAGAGTACTTATCGTCTAGGAACAGGTTAGATTTAGTAGGTGATAACCAACACCATGTGACTAACCCTATGGGCTTAGTACCTTGGTAGTAGAGTCTTACTCTATTGTTATTTATAGGGAGGAGTAGGTAGGAGATAATCTCTTGAGGAGTATACTTAGCATGTACATCTCCTTTAGTTAGTAACTCTATACTATCCTCTATAGCCTTATACTTATCTATATACATAGGTATATATACCCCCGGAGACCTTAAGTCTTATTATACAGGTTAATCAGGGATCTGTCAAGTACTTTATACAAAAACAGATACAATACCTACAAAGAGTAACCCACCCGCTACTGTAGCGACAAAGTCCCAGAAGTCTACTGTACCACGCCCTGTAACGTCATAAGCTTCCTTTGCTGCACCTACTACCACAGAGGCGAAGAAGGCTACCCAGAGGCTCTCTGTGAGCCCCTGAGCTACCATTGCGGTTACAATACCGGCTAGTATGTGGAGCTGCTTGTCTTTAGCGATCATACCCAGTCCTTCACCTCTACAGGAGTACCATCGACGATAGACTGAGCAGCTTCCCGCTCGGCTTCATCAACAACGATCAGAGGGTTGGCAACAGTTTCAGTGGTCCCATCGCCATCAACGTCATACGTCATGACTTCAACAGTAGCATCAAGTGGCTCTACAGCGGACTGCACAAGCACACTCACCATGACCTCATTGCCCTCCTCATCATAATCACCTGTCGGCTGATCCTCATAGACTTCAGCACGACCATCAGCTAAGACATAACGAGCTAGCCGTGCAGTGGCCTTGCGGTATTCAGCAAGCTTCCAGTTGAAGGTGTTGTTGGCTAGGTTCACATCGTGATCTACGGAGAAGGAAGTCATGAAGGTATCGAAAGCACCGTCAGCAATGCGGATAGACTTCTCACGGGCTTGGTCTGGCCAGATCCGCTTGATGTGCTTCTGCGCTCGTTTCTCAAGCTGTGCTGGTGTCAGGGGTAGGTCGCCCTTGTTTACGAATACGGTCATGCTTTAACTCCAATCACGCCAATGTCGTTGCCATTAGTAGGTGCTACGTTGAACGACACTGTGTAGGTGAAGCCGTCATAGACCACCGTATATTCGTCACCAGAACCTTCTTTCTGCAAGAGGCCAGCATCGAAAACGTGCAAGGGTTTCCAGCCATTCTCCATTGCAAAGTCAGTTTCAGTGCCATCGGCAGCAAACCAAAACTGCTGCTCCTGATAACCCCCCTGATTACGCAGGGAGGCCAGTTCTTCACGGAGATTAACCGCTGGCTTTTCAATATAAACAGTCATGTTTTACTCCTCGACCACTAGGCCATTGCTGGCACTGATTGCAGTTCCGACCGCAGTGGTCGTGTTGGATACTCGACGGAGACCTTGGAAGACTGAACGTCCAGCCGAGGTGCCTACATGGAGAAGGTTGGTGTCACTGTCGTGAGCCAAGGCAGTTACAGCGTCCGAGGAACCGTAGAGGGTTGCCTGTGCATTCTCTTGGAACAGCACCTTTTCGTCGTTGTATATTTTGGCGATCTGAGAGGCTGTTGGTGCGGTAGCGGAAATGCGCAGAAGGGCTATGGAGCCACCATTATTTTGTGATCCCGCATACGTTCCAACCTGAACAACACCGTCAGCCAAATCAAAGTTCCAGCTTGGCATTGATGCTGAATTATCAAAAGCCCCGTTGATATAAAGATACATCAAAGAACCAGACCTAACAAACGCTATATGCGACCAAGAGTTTTGATCCAACTGCGTTACCGAGTTAATCTCTGTCATTCGCCCACTCTGGAAAACAGCCATTTTATTGGAGGAGCTGTCTTTACCAAAGGTAATTGCATTTGTCCCAAGGCGTGAAAGAACTGTGTATTGACCAGCGGCAGGGTTCCAGCCTTTCACCCACCCCATCACACAGAAGTCACCCGTCCCAAAATCAAGGTCAGAGTTATACGGCTGCTCAAGGTAGTTGCTGGCAGAGAACCCACCGTAGGCCACCAGATCAGCACCAGTTGCTACAGGGGTGCGGGGTACAGTGCCGTTGACGATCAGGCCGTTGTCGTTCACCGAGCGGTCTGCGTCTGCGAGTTTGACGGAGATGTTGTCGTATTGACTCTCAAAACCCAAAGTCGCCGTAATGCTTGCGTAAAGAGAAATGTAAGGATTAGCAGATGTTGGAGTAAACGTAACTGTTAAAGAGCCGTCACCAGAAAGGTTGCCGCTATCGTAGTAAGTATCAGTTCCGGGGCCAACACCAATATAAACCCTTGAAGTGCCAGCTATATCAAAATAATCAAGCGTCAGAACCAAAGGAGTCCCCGCTTCAGCGGTAATTTGTTGATAGGCATAAGCCGTATCTGCTGCACCAGCTGAGACGCTGAGTTTTCCAGAAGAAACCGCAAGGGTGGTGTTAGCATTGCGGCCAGTCCACCCACTCGTATCGGTATCAAACGTCCCATTCGTCACCAACTCACCAGATCCAACCAGATCGGTGTCATCGGTGTCGGACAGGAAGGCACCCTTGACGTCGCCGTTCATCCAGCCTGTGTTGTAGGTGGAGGTAGTGTAGGCGACCATGCCATCATCGGCATCAATACCGTGTGAGTATTTAGTCAAACCAGAAGAACTGGCAGATGCAGAAATAGCCAGATTTGAAGTGACTCCAAGCGTCCGAATGTTGCCAAACACAGCCGTAGAAGATGTTGTGGAATACTTAAAGTCAGCAGAAGATACTGTTGTATCCGCAGACGGAACTAAATTAAACCCGACAAGGTAAAACCCGTAATTAACAAAACCACGGTCTACAAGCCAAAGCCGATTAACGTCATCAAATAGAACAGCATGGTCAGAAGCCTCAGAACCACTTAGAGACCCAGTAATATCAACAACCGTCCCATCATCCTTAATCACACTCACGCCACCAGCAGTCGCCACTGCAATCGTAGGCACAGGAAGCCCAGTCGCAGAGTCAATCGGAGCGTCGGGCAAGACGGTCATGGCTACATCGTTGACGGTGCGGTTGACAATAGTGTTGCTTAGATATCCTGTTGAAGCCGCAAACCCCAAGCCTAAGTTCCTATCCGCCACTGAACCTGTATATTTCCCAGTGTAGGTGGCGCTAAATGTGGGAGGCGCATACTGATTTACAGTGTTTCCAATGTCAGCGATAAGGTTGATTACGTTCAAACCTCCGGCTGCGATACCTGAGCTGCAAGCAGTAAACACTCCATTGAGAGCAGACAGCCCGCCAATAAGTGAATAGCCACCGCCGAGAATAAGCATATTCGACGTGCTGGCATTAAACACCATCCACATCGGCAGACTTGGATCATCACCATCATAAATAGTAACCTTTGCAGCCTCAGCTACAATCACAGCAACCGCAGGGAACTCACGTCGAGAGCCACGGGTAGCCGTGTTCAGCGTCTCGTTGTACCAGCTTGTGCTTTGTGTGCGCTTACGCCATGCACCACCGTCAGAGTCCTTCGAGGTGTCATAGACGAATACGTCAACGGCTGTGACTGTTTTGGTGGCTGCGATGGCCTGTAGCAACTCATCACGCTGACCTGCAATCTCCCAGCTTGCACCGTTCCAGACATACAAACCACCAGAAGTGCTATCCCAGTACAACGCACCAGTCAGGAGTGTGTCACCATCATTGTCTAATGTAGGCGCAGATGTCTTGCTACCTAGGTAACGGTCATCAAAGGCGTCATAGGTAGCCTCAACAGCGGCGGCGGTATCTGAGGCAGCAGTGGCTGACCCCAGGATACTATCAACGTAGCTCTTAGAAGTTAGCTCAGAAGCTGTAGTAGGTGTTAAGGCTGCACCGTTTATGAGGTAACCACCCAAGGCGATGTTACCTGTCATTGTACCACCAGCTAGGGGAAGCTTGGTTGCAATACTGTTTGTGACAGTCGTACTAAAGCTAGCATCGTCTCCAATAGCTGCTGCAAGCTCATTGAGCGTGTCTAAGGCACCTGGGGCAGCATCGACAAGACCAGACACCTGAGCGTCAACGTAGGCCTTAGTAGCCGCTTGTTGGGCTGTGGTAGGGTCACTCACGTTGTTTAGGGTTGTGTTAGTGAAGTCAGCTGTCCCAGTTACGGAGAGGGCACCACCTACTGTCACGTTACCTGTAGTTGTAATAGCATCTATATGTGCTGAAGACCAGTAGTTAGACGCGTCACCAAGTGTGTATGTGGAGTCAATTGAAGGTATAAGGTTGGAGGCGATGCCTGTCGTAGACGATAGTGTTGTAAAGGCACCTGCAGCTGGAGTAGTAGAACCAATGGCCGTACCATCAATTGTACCTGCATCAATATCAACACTAGCAAGAGTAGAGAGGCCAGTTACAGCTAGAGTACCTGCTACTGTAGCATTCTCGTGCACAGCTAGAGTATCAATGTAACCAATACCATCTAAGTACAAGTCCTTAAACTCAGCAGAAGCTGATCCAAGGTCCACATCGTTATCTGTGACAGGAACAAAGACACCGTCTTCAATACGCACTTGCTCAACTGCTACGGATGATACATCACTATAGAAGCTAATGCGGTTGTTTGTGGAGTCAACTACTACTTTATTAAAAGCACTTGTGTCTGAGATAAGAGGAACGTAAGCTCCCTCAGAGGCTGAGCCGTCGTGAGTGTGACCTGTGGCCTGTGCAAAAGCATCCCGCACTGCATTAAATTCAGCATTAACTGGCGCAGCCCGAATAACTGCACTAGCGATGATGTCAGCGACTGACTGTCTGGTATAACCTGCCATTTAGAGTCTATCTCCTAGTCCGTATGTTATGACAACCCCTTGGATAGTATGGGATGCCTCTATTCCGTTAGTCACGTACCTTAGAGATACTGATTTACCTGACCCCGTTACGTTTGTTCTAAACACTGGGGAAGGGTTGCCGTCAAAGATGGCTGTAGAATCGTACAGTGCTTCACCGTAATAAGCTGCTACACCCTCAATAGGTAGATTGTAGTCAGTAGGGCTTAGCACGTCAGGGGTCTGGTAGTCGTACTCAACGCCAAGTACAATATCACTAGTCCCCTCTGAACGTAAGTATGTTGAAATGCTGTATACAACTTTACGCACCTCAGGGTCTTCCATGTGGAAGAATGGTGTTTGGAATGCACTAAAGATAGGTTCCCCATTGAAGGATGTACCAACCTCTTGCTTATGTACAAGCCCTGCTGAATCCCCGTGTATTACAAACTCAGTCTGACCGATGTATCCACTCGAGGCGCAGGTAGCCTCAATACCGAGTAGCTGACCGTACTCATACTCAATACCAGACTCACCTGGTCTAAGAGCACCTATAATCCCTTGACTGTCAGCTGCGCCAAAGAGAAGTCTAAACTGAGACTTAGAGCGCACTACTACAGAGTTTAGAGCATCAAGGTCCAACCTAAGAACTACACCTGTAATGATAGACTGGATATCCTTAGAGACTGTCTCCAAGTTAACGTCACCGATACGGTCGGTCCCTGTTACTGGGCGAAGGCCATCCTGTGATAAGAAGAGTAGGTCACCCCCTACTTCCATAACACTGTCAGTAGCCAAGCAACCTAGATTATCTGTAACGACTTCTATCTTAAAGTCAGAAGCATCAAGTCCTGTTAGCTTACGGATGTTGTTGATACCAAAGATGTACAGAGCATCCCGGAAAGGCTTCATAGCTACTACAGGGAAGCCAACGTTTATAACACCAGCTCCATTACCTGAAGCAAAGTCAGTAGGATCGTAAGGAGCACTGAAGTAAACGTTGGTATCCTCAGTAGGGTCACCTGCGAGTAGGATGTGGTTCTTAAACTCGATGCTTAGCCGAGGGCTTGAAGGGGCTTGTACATGTGCGATCTGAGTATAAGTTGTTCCATCATAGGTGGAAGCTGGATTAACACCGTCCGTCAGGATAACTTTAGGAGTTCCAAAGTTAAACCGTGTGAAACGAACCTTAGTAACACCTGTCATTGTCGGAGAGCCCGCTGTGGTTACAGCTTGCCAAGCAGCCCCATCCCAGTAGTGTAAGTAGTCAGTACCTGCTGACGGTGTACGACACGCCAAGATACCGCTGTTGATACCGTTGGCTACAGCTACACCTAGTACAGCACCTGTGCCGGGGACGGTCCCGTAGGTGTTCAAAAAGCCACTAATACGACGGTACCCACCAGTTAGGGCGGGCTCGTAGTTAATCATGGCAATAGCTGAACCAGGTTTAACCTCCCCTTGAGAGAGAAGGTCACGGCTAGTGTTTAGGCCACCCTTACATGATACCTTAAAGGATCTTAGATTATCAGGCATTAGCTACACCTGAGAAGCCTCGGGGTAAGTTTGATCTCTCGATAACAGTAGAACGTACACGAAGCTTATCGTCTAGCAGGAGGTTACGCATAGACTTGATACCATTCTCGAAGTTGGCTTGGTGAATCTGGGATTGGGCGTCATTACTACGGAAGCGCATCAGGTACATCATAGCACCATCGACAATGATGTGGTCAAACCGAGAAGGAATAATAGCTACATCGTTATACGCTGTCAGATCGTTAGGGTACGCGAAGTACACGTACTCTATTTGATAGTCTGTATTAGGTGGAGGAGATACACCAAACTTCTCTTCGTAGGTCTGGTACACCAGGATTGGGGAATCACCAGTTGTGTTTGTTTCATCCGAAACCCGGTATGAGCTTAGGTACTCTTCGTAAGCAATAGGCTTAAGCAAGCGAGGCTCATTGCCCTCAGTGGTGTGAACCTTAAGAAAGAAAGAATCCCAGTCAACAGTTGAGAAGTCAGAAGGGAAGCTATATTCACGCTGGAGAGCTGTTAGTGTATGTGTGTACGTTGTCTTAAGAAATGGAAACTCGTGCCCATTTTGTAAGATACGGCGAATAGAGCTGTTGATAGAGTCCTTAGCTAAAGCCTGAACTCCTTTTACTGTTGTGAAACCATCACCAGCTGCATCAAGAGCCACCTCATTAAGGCGTCTTAGGAGCTGATTGACGAGTGTTACGTATGTGGACATTAACGTCTCCTAATCCTATAATGAATAACCTCCTTAGAGGGTATTGATAATAAGTGGGATAGAGGCCCCCGAAGGGGCCCCTTAGTTAGCTATTAAGCCAGTACGTCGCGTACTACTTCAGCAGCGTCACGAGTTGCTTCGTTTACGTCTACGACGATAGCCCATACACGAGCAGTAGCACCTGAAGTTGTGCCAGAGATGACAGTTACAGCGTCAATAGTATCTGCATCAGCAGAGATACCAAGTGTCTGTGTACCGAATACCATTGTACCAGCAGCTGCAGCGTCAACGCTAGTAGCAGCCATGAAGGTA
>Ga0208544_10002814_pt1 | contig 11124 bp, 10 predicted proteins | sample DEB08_DNA_9_FD_184526 | JGI IMG/M metagenome (GOLD analysis project Ga0208544, IMG submission 184526) | Aqueous microbial communities from the Delaware River and Bay under freshwater to marine salinity gradient to study organic matter... | ecosystem: Environmental > Aquatic > Marine > Coastal ...
TTTTAATCGGTTCTTCGAACCGCCTTTGGCGTCCAAAATGCCTTCGCATTTAGTCGAACCCGCTAGGGTTCTCGCCCTAGCCTGGGCGATACAAAAAGGTAGTTCGGTTTGGAAGGTCTGCGTTCTGGGAGAAGGGGTTGACGATTAAAAGACTTAAGTCTTTTAATCGGTTCTTCGAACCGCCTTTGGCGTCCAAAATGCCTTCGCATTTAGTCGAACCCGCTAGGGTTCTCGCCCTAGCCTGGGCGATGCAAAAAGGGTTGTTCGGTTTGGAAGGTCTGCGTTCTGGGAGAAGGGATTGACGATTAAAAGACTAAGGTCTTTTAATCGGTTCTTCGAACCGCCTTTGGCGTCCAAAATGCATTCGCATTTAATCGAACCCGTTGGGGTTCTCGCCCTAGCCTGGGCGATACAAAAAGGGTAGTTCGGTTTGGAAGGTCTGCGTTCTGGGAGAAGGGATTGACGATTAAAAGACTTAGGTCCTTTAATCGGTTCTTCGAACCGCCTTTGGCGTCCAAAATGCATTCGCATTTAGTCGAACCCGCTAGGGTTCTCGCCCTAGCCCAGCCATACAAAAAAAGGCCCCTCGAAAGGGGCCTTTTTTTGTATGGCGGTGGGATAGGGATTCGAACCCTAGTTAGGCTATTAACCTAAGCCAGTTTTCAAGACTGGTGCATTCAACCGCTCTGCCATCCCACCTAACGAAGGCGCGATTATACAGCGCCTTCTTTCTAGGACAAGTACCAATTACGCTTGAGGACCTTTTTCCGCAGATTCTTTTGCAGTACCTGTATCTAAAGGTGCGCTATCAGCCTTGGTGGCCTGAGTAGCTCGTTTTTTACGTGGGTCATTTGATGCTCTGGCTACAGGTGCTTTTGGCACTGCAGTGGGCGCTGGTTTGCTGGTGTCCAGTGCAGCTGCGGCGGGTTTTTCAACTCGTGCGGTGCTGACTTTGACCTCACTGACTGGCTTGGGCTTAAAGCGTGGGTCATTGCTCGCTCTGGCGGTTCCAGATTCAGCTGGTTTAGCGGCGGCTTTTGCTTCAGTTTTTGGTGCCGGTTTTTCAGCAACCTCAGCGGCGGCCTTTTTCGGGGCTGCTGGCTTTTCTGCTGGTGCGAGAGCCTCAGCCTGTTCGGGAGCCTCAGCCTGTTTGGGAGCCTCAGCCTGTTTGGGAGCCTCAGCCTGTTTGGACGCTTCAGTTTGAACAGAAGCTTCAGCAGGCTTAGACGCTTCAGCTTTTACTGGCGCCGCTGTTGCCTCGCCAGCCGTCGTAGAAGCTGCTGTATCCGCTTCAACTTTCTTTGGCTTGGCCGGTGCTTTTCTGCGCGCTCTTGGCTTAGGTGCTGGCTTCTCTTCAGAGGCTGCAGCTGAGTCCTGAGTTTCGGCAACTGCAGGTGGAGTCGCTTCAGTAGAGGCAGTCTCTGCTCCTTCGACAGTCTCAGCTTTTGGCTTGCGACGGCGAGCAGGACGTTTGCGTGCTGGCTTGGTCTCTGTGGTATCAACTGCTGCATCAACTGTGCCTGTCGCTGATGCTGGGCTTTCAGTGACTGCTGCTGGAGTTGCCTCTGCTGCTAGAGCTGCTGTTGCAACCGCTGGTGTTTCGACTGCTATATTTGCAGCTGCCTGCTCTGCAACATTGGTTGGAACATCCTGACGCTGACGGCGGCGGCGCGGTCCGCGACGCTTGTCATTTGGACGCTTCTTCAGTTCTCCGCCTTCACCTGCTTCAGGGCTTTTGTCAGCTGTCTGAGGTGCAGTGGTTGCGGCGTCGGCTTTTTGATCGCGAGCCTGTGGTTTAGCAGCAGGACGGGACTGTTCTGTGCGGCCTTTGCCCTGTACTGGCTTATCAGCTGATTTAGCTTGGCTCTCGCTATGTTCGCCATCCCGTGTATTTTCACCACGGCTGTCATTGCGGTTGCGGTTGCGATTGCGGTTGTTCGGTCGACGGTTGCCCTGACGATTACGGCTGTCTTGGCTCTGGCCGCCACGACGACTGTTGGATCCGCTTGGACGAGCTTTCTTTTCTTCTTCAGCTTTCTTTTCTTCAGCGCTGGTGTCGCTGCCGAAAATGCTTCCCCAGATGCGCTTGAGAAGGCCTGGCTTTTCGGTTTTGACTGCTGCTGGAGCAGCTGGAGCGGCTTTCTCCGGCATGATTGGAGCAGGGGTGTTAGGGACTAATGTTTTAACTGCTGGCTCTGAGATAGGCAGTGGTGCACTGCTGCGCTCTAGATCCTGCTCTGGCTCTTTGCTGCTCAGTTCATGGGCTAGCTTGTAGCTAAACTCGCCATCGCTGTCATCGTCATCCTGGGCACGTATGCGCACGACTTCGAAGTGTGGTGTTTCCATCTGCGTATTGGGCAGTACGACAATATTGATTTTGTTGCGGCTTTCAATGTCGGCGATCTCGCTACGCTTCTCGTTGAGCAGGAAGGTGGCAACAGATACAGGCACTATGGCGCGAATCTCTTTGCTGAACTCTTTCTGTGCCTCTTCTTCAATAAGACGCAGAATCGACAGTGCCAGTGAACGTGTTCCACGAATAGTGCCCTGACCTTTACAGCGCGGGCAGATCTTAGACATGGTCTCTTCGAGAGAAGGGCGCAGTCGTTGGCGGGACATTTCCAGCAGGCCGAAGCGTGAGATGCGGCCAACCTGAACTCGGGCGCGGTCAATTTTCAGCGCTTCGCGAATGGTGTTTTCCACTTCTTTTTGGTGGCGTGCGTTGAGCATGTCGATAAAGTCAATCACGATCAGGCCGCCAACGTCGCGCAGACGCAGTTGACGGGCAACTTCTTCTGCGGCTTCTTTGTTGGTGTTAAAGGCTGTCTCTTCAATATCGCCACCTTTGGTGGCACGGGCTGAGTTAATGTCGATGGAGACCATGGCTTCAGTGATATCGATAACGATTGAACCGCCAGAGGGAAGGCTAACTTCGCGTCTGAATGCAGTCTCAATCTGGTTTTCAATCTGGTAGCGATTAAATAGGGGAATCTGTTCTTGGTAGAATTTCACCTTGTTGGTGAAGTCTGGCATCACGGTGCCAATAAACGCAGCGGCCAGATTATAGGCATCTTGGCTGTCGACTATGACTTCACCGACATCCTGGCGCAGGTAGTCGCGAATAGCGCGAACAATCACGTTGCTTTCTTGGAACAGGAAGTGTGGTGCTTTGGCACCCTCAGCTTCGGCTTCAATGGTGTTCCAGAGCTGTAGTAAGTAATCCAGGTCCCACTGCAGTTCTTCAGTGGCTCGACCGATACCGGCGGTACGGACGATGGCGCCCATACCTTCAGGAATATCTAAACCGCGCATAGCTTCACGCAGATCAGCGCGTTCTTCACCTTCGATGCGGCGAGATATGCCACCGGCGCGAGGATTGTTTGGCATCAGCACCAGATAGCGACCAGCGAGGCTGATAAAGGTGGTCAGTGCAGCGCCCTTGGAACCGCGCTCTTCTTTCTCGACCTGAACAAAGATTTCCTGGCCTTCGCGAATCGCATCTTTAATATTGACGCGGCCGCCGTCTGAGGATTTGCCTTTGAAGTATTCTCGGGAGATTTCTTTTAATGGGAGGAAGCCGTGACGGTCGGCGCCGTAATCGACAAATGCTGCTTCGAGGCTGGGCTCGACTCTTGTGATCTTGCCTTTGTAAATATTGGCTTTCTTTTGTTCTCTTGTGCGGTTTTCAATATCCAGATCGTAGAGCTTCTGGCCATCAACCATCGCGACGCGCACTTCTTCAGTGTGCGAAGCATTTATTAACATACGTTTCATAATTCACCTTTGCTTGTTGTGTCGAGCAGCAGTAGTGAAAAGAGGTAAGAAGAGGTGTAATCAAGCAAGTAACTAGCTATAGATGAAGTGTAAACAGCGGCAGGGCGCGGTTTACGCGCTCTGCCAAATACTCCTTTTCCCCGGTTTTACTGGCTTTAAGCGCAGTTATGGGGATGCTATCCATTGTTTAGTATCTTGTTCTCAGTTAACCGAACAGCGTTCTTGTTTCTACACTCTCTAATACCAGCCCTACGTAAACGCCAGGCTTTAGGTGATTCAAACGCGTCTCACTTTAAGAAAGATAGGCCTCTAAGGGTAGGTCTTTCTCAATTGCGGTTAACTTCTGTAACCAAAATTATCTTGTCTTTTCTCTGCAGCCTACTCAGCTGTCATGGAGTGTCGGCCCCAATGGCCAGACTCTCATGTATTCTTTTTCGCTTAGCCTAGTTAGGGCATTTGGCGATCTGTTCAACCTCTGGGGCAGCGCAATATCTAAGCTGGGCAGCAGGGAACTTGGCGGCAATGTAACAACAAAGCCCATGAGTTTCAATCTAAACAGATAATTTAGTTGGGAACGGCGGGGCTGCTAGGTACAATGCGCGCCAAATCATCACAAGCAGTGCCCATGTCTACCGAATCCCAATTCAGTCAAGTCTCGTACGTCGACATAGGTCCAGAGCAAGACGGCCAGCGTCTGGATAACTTTCTGATTAAAACCTTAAAAGGTGTGCCCAAGTCGCGCATATATAGACTGCTGCGCAAAGGTGAGGTGCGAGTTAATAAAGGTCGCGTCAAAGCTGACAGCCGACTTAAGGATGGCGATATTGTGCGTTTGCCGCCAATCCGAGTTGCCGAGCGCGGCGAGATGCCTGCAGTGGGTCGCCAACTTAAACAGTACTTGGCAGACAATGTGCTGTTCGAAGACGATGGTCTGCTGATCATCAATAAGCCTAGCGGGCTAGCAGTTCACGGTGGCAGCGGCGTGTCACTGGGTGCTATTGAAGCGCTGCGCGCTGAACATCCGGAGCTGCGCTTTTTGGAGTTGGTGCACCGCTTGGATCGTGACACCTCTGGTTGCCTGATGCTCGCCAAGAAGCGTTCAGTGTTATTGGCTCTGCAGCAGGATATGCAGCGCAACCATATAGAAAAGCGTTACACGGCTCTGGCTAAAGGTCGCTGGCCCAAAGGTAAGAACACCATTAATGCACCGCTGCGTAAAAATACGCTGCTCTCTGGTGAGCGTATGGTGCGCGTGGATGTTACAGGCAAAGCCTCGGTGACTCATTTTAAAATTCTTAAGCAGTATCCCGTGGCCACTCTCTTGGATATCAAGCTTGAGACCGGTAGGACACATCAGATTCGGGTGCACTGCGAGTTTGCTGGGCAGCCGCTTGCCGGTGACCCTAAGTATGGTGACGAGCAGTTTAATGAAAGTTTAAAGCCTATGGGGCTAAAGCGACTGTTTCTACATGCCCGCTACCTGCGTTTTAAACATCCTCTCTCCGACGATTGGGTCGAAGTAGAAGCGCCTCTGCCGGCTGACCTTGAAAAGGTTCTGGCCAAGCTGTGAACACAACTGCCTCAAATACCATAAAGCTGGTGATTTTCGATTGGGATGGCACCATTTCGGATTCTGTTGCGCGAATTGTTAATTCTATGCAAAGTGCGGCAGTTGAATTGGATATGGCCATGCCGACCTATCTTGAGGTTAAAGAAATTATTGGGCTCGGTCTTACCGAAGCCGTATTTCGACTGTTCCCCCAGGCAAGTCGGGAGCAGGTATTTCAGCTTCAAACCAGCTATTCCCGCCATTACCGTGCTGAGGATAGCTCCCCTTGTCCATTTTTTCCCGGTGTTGAGGAAACATTGCACCAGTTAAAAGCCGATGGCTACCAGTTGGCTGTTGCTACCGGAAAGAGCAGGGCGGGTCTCGATCGTGTGCTGCTCAGCTTGGGTATGGAGGATTTCTTCCATAACAGTCGCTGTGCTGATGAGACCCTCTCCAAACCTCATCCGCTGATGCTTGAAGAACTATTGGCAGAGTTTGATCTATCTGCAGAGGCCGCGGTGATGGTCGGTGATACAGAGTTTGATATGGAAATGGCGGTGAATGCCGGTATGCCTAGAATTGCCGTGAGCTATGGGGCACATCATGCAGACCGTTTGCATGCTTTTGAACCTCTGGCTTGCGTAGATCTGTTTAGCGAGATTAAATCTTCCCTCTATTAATAGCGTTTTCTAAGCGCTTCTTATTAGCCTGGCGAGATGCTTAAATCTCGCAGCATCTGCGACAGCTTAATCAGCGGCAGGCCAATCAGCGCTGATGGATCATCACTCTTTATTGATTCAAATAGACTGACCCCGAGAGACTCTGCTTTAAAACTGCCCGCGCAGTCATAGGGAGTATCTGCCTTTAAATAGGTTTCAATCTCTGCGCTGCTGAGGTGACGAAATTTAACTTCGGTGATATCTAGTGCGCTACGGGGCACGCCCCCTTTAAGCACTGTGACTGCGGTATAAAATTTAACTAGCTGGCCGGACTGGGCGCTGAGTTGCTCAACTGCACGCTGGTGATTTCCGGGCTTGCCCAGCACGCTTGGGCTGTGGTTTTTTGAATCAATCAAGCACAGCTCCGCTACCTGATCCGACCCGATAACGGTTGCTTCTGGAAACGCCTGCGCCACGGCCTGTGCTTTTTCACTGGCCAGGCGAATCGCTTGATCCTGTGCCGACTCATTGTTGTGAGCCCGCTCATCGAGATCCGGGGAGACGCATGTGAAGGGGATTTGCAGACGTTCCAACAGGGCTTTTCTATAGCTGGAGGAGGAGGCTAAAATAAGGTTTTGCATAAAAAAGCTTCTGGAGTGATGAGTCTGGACCTGAAGCTCGATTATACATGGCGGATCAGAGCTATTTGGTCAATTTTCTTTGACAGAACAATGTCATGACCCTATCATGCGCGCCTAACTGGGTACCACCTTATTTATGGCACTGCCAACACTAGTCGATCCGCGTAAACTTGCGAACCAAGGAATTGTCCTCGAAGGACATTTTGAGGCGAAGCATCTTCCGCGTTTAGCGCTCGCAGTAGAGAGCATTGAGTCACCCCTAAAGACTTTAATTAAGTTTGAAGTGGATGAGGTCAGAGCGAAAGTGGTCAATGGTACATTCGAGATAGCAGTCATGGCGACATGTCAGCGCTGTCTAGAACCGGTGAGAGTGGAATTGGTTGCTGATATAGCGGCACAGATAATTTGGTCGGAAGATCAGATTGGCAAAGTGTCTGGTGACCGAGAGCCTTGGATTGTCGGTGATAAAATGGTCGACCTGAGTGCAATGCTCGAAGATGAAGTGTTATTGGCTCTGCCTTTAGTCAACTACCATGAACAGGGTAGCTGTACTGGAGACACCTTTATTTCTCAGGACGGGCCCGGTAGTAACGAGAAAGACGATGAGGTTGTCGCTGACAATCCCTTTAATATTTTAGCGCAGTTGAAGAAATAACTTCGGCTGCATCAGATTATTGCTTAGGAGTAATCTATGGCTGTTCAGAAAAGTCGCAAGACACGTTCAAAGCGCGGTATGCGTCGTTCACATGATGCACTTACTGCGGCAACTATTTCAGTTGATCCGGTAAGCGGCGAGAAGCACCTGCGTCACAATGTGTCCGCTGATGGTTTTTACCGCGGCCGCAAAGTTGTCGAGACTGACTCCGAATAACTGAATAAATTATTCTTTGGCAAATTCACTACGAATTGCCGTTGATGCAATGGGCGGGGATCTAGGTCCCCGCGTCACTGTGTCTGCGCTACTTGATTTTCTCCATCGCCATCGCCAAGTTAGTGCATTGGTTTTCGGTGACCAGGTTCAGGTGGGCGAGCAGTTATCTCTTTCTCCCTTTAAAGATCCGACCCTTCTCGATCGTGTAGAGGTGCGTCATAGCGACTCTCAAGTCGTAGATTCCGATAAACCCTCAGCGGTTATTCGTCACAAGCGAGACTCCTCTATGGGGCTGGCATTGCAGGCGCTAGCTGCAGGTGAAGCTGACGCTTTTATCAGTGCCGGTAACACCGGGGCAATCATGGCTCTGGGTCTCTATTTTGTAAAACCACTTCCCGGTATCTCGCGGCCAGCTATTTGCACAACTGTGCCAACCATCTCTGGGCACAGTTATGTGCTGGATCTGGGGGCCAACCCGGTGTGCTCTGCTGCCCAGCTCTATGAGTTTGCTCTGCTTGGTGTGTTAACCGCCAGAGAGCTTGAGTCTATTGAATCGCCAAGCGTAAGGCTGCTCAATGTGGGTGAAGAGTCGAATAAGGGCCGCGAAGATATTCAGCAAGCTGCCGCGCTTCTCGAGGCTGATCCCGAGATTAACTACTGCGGTTACATTGAAGGCAATGGTATTTTTCACGGCGGTACAGATGTGATCGTCTGTGATGGCTTTGCCGGTAATGTGGCGCTGAAAACCAGTGAAGGTTTGACAGCCATGGTGGCTGCGCGATTCCGTCAGGCAGTTGGTCGCGGCTGGCTAGCCCGTCTGGCATTACTCATGTTAAGTGGTCCGCTATCAAAGCTCAAAGTACAACTGGATCCTGCGCGCTATAACGGCGCTTATTTCCTCGGCTTAAATGCTGTGGTAGTAAAAAGTCACGGTAGTGCGAGCCAGGCGGCCTTTGGTCGCGCCTTAGAAGTGGCCACTGAAGCGGCAGAACATAACTTGCCCGAAGTTTTGTCGCCTATACTTAAGCACAAACTGAACCAACCTGGATAAAAGAAGACAGTCTATGAACAATAATTTGGCATTTGTATTTCCCGGTCAGGGATCTCAGAAAATTGGAATGCTGGCGGATTTGGCCGCTGTAAATACGTTAGTAGAGCAGACCTTTGGCGAAGCCTCCGACGTTCTCGGTTACGACTGCTGGGACCTAGTACAGAACGGCGAAGAGGACGCGATTAATCTTACTGAGCGCACTCAGCCTATACTTCTCGCTGCCAGTGTTGCCATATGGCGTCTCTGGCAACAGCACGGCGGTCCCAATCCTGCTGCGATGGCTGGCCACAGCCTTGGTGAGTGGTCTGCCTTGGTCTGTGCTGGTGCTGTTGATTTTGCTGATGCAGTAAATATTGTTCGCGCACGGGGTGCCTTTATGCAACAGGCTGTGCCTGTGGGTGTCGGTGCTATGGCGGCGATTATGGGTATAGACGACCAAATTGTAATAGATGCCTGCACCGAGGCCGCAGAGGGGCAGGTGGTTGCCGCTGTTAATTTTAATGCCCCTGGTCAGGTAGTGATTGCCGGTGATGCGGATGCAGTGGCGCGGGCCACGGCTATCTGTAAAAAAGGTGGCGCCAAGCGCGCAGTTGAATTGCCGGTTAGCGCACCTTTCCATACCTCATTGATGCGCCCGGCGGCAGATAATCTCGCTGAGCTGGTTGAGGCAACGACTTTTAGTGCTCCCCAGATCAAAATTATTCACAACGTTAACGCCCAGACTGAAACAGATCCTCAAACTATCAAAGCGTTGATGCTCGAGCAAATCTACAAGCCTGTACTCTGGGTTGACTGCGTCAATGGACTCGCCGCTGGCGGTGCCGAGATGCTAATCGAATGTGGCCCAGGGCGCGTTCTCAATGGTCTCTCTAAGCGCATAGATCGCAATCTCAAGTCGCTCTCCACTGATGATGTGGACAGCTTAGACAACGCGTTGACATCGGTTTAATAAATTCTTTATAAATAGGAAAAATAGATGAATCTTAACGAAAAAGTGGCACTGGTCACTGGCGCCACCCGCGGTATTGGTGCTGCTATAGCAGAGGCATTGGGTAAGGCGGGAGCCACTGTGATTGGCACAGCCACATCCGAAGCCGGCGCTGCAACTATTAGTCAGCGTCTCGCTGAGAGTGGTGTCAACGGTACTGGCATGGTACTGAATGTCACTGATGCTGAGTCTGTTGCCAGCGTTATTAAGGCCATTACCGAGCAGTTTGCTGCGCCGACTATACTGGTGAATAACGCCGGTATTACCAAAGATAATATTCTGATGCGCATGAAAGACGATGAGTGGATGGATGTGCTGGATACTAATCTGACCTCGGTATTCCGTTTGGCTAAGGGCTGTGTTCGTCCGATGACCAAAGCGCGCTGGGGGCGCATTATTAACATTAGCTCGGTGGTTGGTGCCATGGGTAATGCAGGCCAGAGTAACTATTCAGCATCTAAGGCAGGCGTCGGCGGATTTACCCGCGCCTTGGCTAAAGAGTTGGGTTCGCGAAATATTACCGTGAATACCGTAGCGCCGGGTTTTATTGATACTGATATGACCAAAGATTTGCCGGAAGCGAGTAAAGAGGCCATGCTGACACAGATTCCTCTGGCCCGGCTGGGAGCTCCAGAAGAGATCGCATCGGTGGTCTGTTTCCTCGCTGGAGAGGCTGCTGGCTACATTACCGGTGAAACAATTCATGTGAACGGTGGCATGTACATGTCCTAACCCATTGATATTAATGGGAATTGTTGTTTTTTAAAATAGGGTTTAGCATTTTGTTATTTGTAGGGTAAAATGCCGCCCCGAAAACACAGATTATCGCTGTTTGAGCTCTGTCTGCTCGGTAGCACAACTAATATGCAATTCAGTTAACAGGAGTAGATATACGATGAGTAACATCGAAGAACGCGTCATCAAAATGGTTGCAGAGCAACTTGGTGTAAAAGAAGAAGATGTTAAAAGCACTTCATCTTTCGTTGAAGATCTGGGTGCCGATTCCCTTGATACAGTGGAGCTGATTATGGCTCTGGAAGAGGAATTCGATGCTGAGATTCCTGATGAAGAAGCAGAGAAAATTGCTACGGTTCAAGATGCGGTCACCTATATCACAGCTCACGGCTGATATTTGAACGTATTTGAAAAGACCGCTCCTCTGGGGCGGTTTTTTTATGCGCGGAATTTAGGTTTAATGGCGGCTCTACTTATTTCTTTAAAGGGTTGGTTAGCGATATGACAGCGGCAAAGTGTCAGTCTGCAGTTGCAACTTTAACTCTCACCCCAATTAAAAGGGCGTCCCTATGACTCATACTGTTGTCGACGGTCTAGCGACGGATAGTTTGCCTGTGACAGATCGCGGTGTTGCCTATGGCCATGGCCTGTTTGAAACTATGCTACTGCACCAGGGCGTCTTGCCACTGCGACAACAGCACTGTGAAAGGCTGCTTAGGGATGCGCCAACACTGGGTATCAATATCACTGCGCAGCAGTTAGAGGAGACCATAGACAGCCTGATTCAAGGCCTTAGTCCCGAACAGTGTCAGTCAGGTATTGTTAAGGCTATGGTGACTGCTGGTAGTGGTGGACG
>Ga0208544_10002815_pt1 | contig 11120 bp, 7 predicted proteins | sample DEB08_DNA_9_FD_184526 | JGI IMG/M metagenome (GOLD analysis project Ga0208544, IMG submission 184526) | Aqueous microbial communities from the Delaware River and Bay under freshwater to marine salinity gradient to study organic matter... | ecosystem: Environmental > Aquatic > Marine > Coastal ...
TAGAGCTTATATAGAGTTCTACAATCGGTGCTTAGTAAAACCTTTAAAATGGAAGTTCAAAGGGTTCGACAAAGGAAAGAAATTGAAGAATATTAACTGCCGCTAACTTCTTGCGCAAACCAGTAGTTCAATTTATTGAGCCTTGTTTAAATGATATTGTCATTGACAACAAAGTATGTGATGATAATGGTACACCAACTGATCCTTCTGATGATACGTATACTTTTGATGTAATCGTAATGAGAACTGGAGGAGCAGCGACTTCTTATACTGGTTCTTATGATAATGCTTATTTAGGAACGGCTTTATATACAGCAGATTATGATGAAGTAGTGACCTTAGGCCCATTCCCAGCAGGAACTTTTACTGCACCTAATGTTTTTCCTCCCCTTACTATTGAAGGAGGCTTAGATATTAATTTATCAATTGTCGATGCAGATGACGCTAACTGCACAGATAGAGTAGTGGTAGAATCGACTGGCCCTTGTTCTGATGAATTACCAAAAGTGAAAGTTGGAGACATTGTCTTTAATGATGATAACGGTAATGGTATTCAAGATGATGGAGAAGTAGGTATCAAAGATGTTTTCATTCAGTTATTAGATGAAAATGGTCAAGAACTTCAATTTACTACTTCTGGAGACAATGGGATGTATATGTTTAGTGAGTTAGACCCAGGGAATTACCGCCTAAGATTCATGGGGCAACCAGATAACTTAATACCTACTTTACAAGATGAAGGAGAAAATGACAATAAAGATAGTGATATTGATGAAAATGGTTTAACGGAAGTATTTACGTTGACAGCTGGTTTTGATGATAGCAGAGATGCAGGTTTCAAACCAAGAATTGTAGAACCAGATCCTGCTATAATTGGTAACCAAGTATTCGCAGATGCGAATGGCAATGGTAAGAAAGACGATGGCGAAACAGGAATTGATGGAGTAGAAGTGAAATTATTAGCAGAGAATGGAGATGTCTTACAGACGACCAGTACAGAAAATGGTGGTTTATATAGCTTTACGGTAGTTGCAGGAGATTATCGAGTAATGTTTGGAACACCATTTGGTTTCAATCCAACCAACCAATCAGGAAATGCAACAGATGGAATAGATAATGATTCTGATAATGACCCTACAACTGGAATGACAGAATTATTCACCGTTGTAGCAGGAGAAGTAAACAGAACTATTGATGCAGGTTTTGTAGCGCAACCAGACCCATGTACAGCAGATGCAGGAACATTGACTATTGATGTTGACCGGGTGGAATTAGTAAATGGTTCAGCAACTATTTCTGCTACGGCAAACGGAGATGCAGTAGTACCTGCGGGTTATGAAGTATTATATGTATTGACAAAAGATGCTGAATTAGTTATTGAACAAACAAATGCAACGCCTTCTTTCACGGTAACAAGTGAAGGAAAATATACGATTCATACTTTAGTTTACGAAACAGCAACTTTAGATTTATCTATCGTAGTGCCTGGTTTAACAACTGGTTTTGATGTCAATAGCTTATTAATTCAAGGAGGTGGAGACATCTGTGCAGCTTTAGACGTAGCAGGTGCAATGGTTATGGTGATGACGCCAACTGACCCTTGTGATAACATCACTAATGGTGGACTAATTGAAGCAGATGAAGACCCAGAAGCTTGTGGACCTTACAATGCAGCAGTGATTACAAACGTTGAATTACCTTCTGGTGGAAGTGGCGACATAGAATATATTTGGTTAAGTTCTACAGAATCTTGCCCAACAGAATTAACGGATATGATTCCTGGTGCTAACAGTCAAGATTATGACCCAGGTGTATTGAGAGAGACGACTTACTTTGTTAGATGTGCTAGAAGAGTTGGTTGTGATGTATGGATTGAAAGTGATTGTGTGGTGAAAAAAGTAGATGCTTGTGATAATGATGGACCAGTTGATTGTGATGCAGTTACGGCTACAGTTAATGAGGGCATTGTTAAAGTAGATGGTTTGATTGGTTCTAGTTCAAAAGTAGAAGTAATTGGAGCAGGTACAGGTTGGATTCCAACGCTAGTTTGTGGAGACGGTGGCGACGCTTGTGAAAACCCACAAATGATTATGAATTTACCAGAAGGAGAGTATACGGTAAAAATCCAATTATGGGGTGCAGATGGTAGTTACTGTTATACAGAAAGAAAAGTGACGATAACTGGTGGAGGACCAGTATGTGAGGTTGACGGTGGTACAATTTCAACGAATGACGATACAACTGATTTATGTGTAGGAGATAACGAAGCTAATATCGTAAACTTTGCTGTAATAGGCAGTAATGGCACAAACAGCGCATGGGTCGTAACAGATAATAACGGTATCATTTTAAATGCAGATGCACCGAGTTCAATTGATTTTGAAGGCGCAGGCGCAGGTACTTGTTATGTTTATTATTTACGCTATGAAAATATTGAAGGATTGACGGCAGGTGCAAATATTGCTGATTTAAGTGGTTGTTTTGATAAATCAAATAGAATCGAAGTTTCTAGAACAGATAACTGTGGAGGTGGAGAAGAACCAGTATGTGATGATGTAGTCATAACTACAGGTAATGGAAAAATTAACTTAGTTGGTTTATCCGCACCATTTGTAGTGGTTAAAATTCACGATATCAATGCAGGTTGGAGTATTATTGACCAATGTGTTGGTTGTGAAGACCCAACTACTTTCAATGTACCAGCAGGTGATTATAATGTAGTGGTAGAATTTTACAGAGGTTTCTGGAATGATAAATACTGTAGAAGAGATGTTCGAGTAACCGTTACAGAAGGAGATACTCCTTGTGAAGATAAAGATGAAGATGGTGTTTGTGTTGCAGATGACTGTAACGATGAGGATGCAACCATTGGTGCTAAGCAAAATCCAGGAACAAGCTGTGATGATAACAATGACTTAACTATCAACGATGTGATTCAAGTAGATGGTTGTGCTTGTGCAGGTGAAGAAGATACCACACCAGAAAAAGAAATCTGTATCGAAAGAGATGTATTTAATACAGACAACTGCCAGTTTAACATTACCTACGGTTTATACTTGAAATTAGAAGGATTCGATGAATATTATGAAGTAAGTGATGCTGCTTTCATTGAATATACAGACGGAACGGCACTTTATACAGCAACTGCGATTAATAATACTAGTCCTAATATTGGTTGGACGATTGAAGTAAACTTTGGTGGAAGAACGACTTTGGCGGCAGTAGCACCAAAGCAACATAATTGCTTAACAGCAGACGTTAATGAATTCTACTTCTACGAGACTTTAACGGGTAACTTAACAGGTATTAATGATGCAGCAGGTGCAAGCATGAGTATTGATAGAGTTGGTCCAGCGTTCCAATTAGGAATTGCAGCTAATATTACACATAACGACTATGATTTTGGAGGCGGCGGATGGTTCGTTGCAGATATGTTGACGCAACCTACCAATGGTCCTGAATTAATCTTAAATGCAGGTGCACAAGGTCAAAATGGAGACATCAATATCAACCTTTCTGGTGACGGAACGGAATGTATAGAAGACAGAGACAATAGCGAATTAGATTGTGGTAACGTCACAGCAATAGCTACAGCAGATGGTATTACTATCTCAGGCTTAACTGCTCCAATTGAAATCGTGAAAGTATTTGATGCGAATTGGGTGCCAGTTGATGATTGCACAGGAGATTGCGGAGAAAGCATGACCGTAGCAGCAGCACCTGGTAATTACATAGTTCGAGTAAATTTCTATACCGCTAATTGGGTTGGGGAATGTGAAATTGATATTCCAGTTACTGTTCCTGCGAGTGTAAATAGTACCGCAACCAGTAGAACTGCGACACCATTGACTATCAATACAGATGTAGCACCAATAGTGGTGTTCCCGAATCCAGCAAAAGAAGAAGTATTTGTGAACTTGAAAAGTTATATTGGCAAAACAGCAAACATTCAAGTAGTCAATACTTTTGGACAAGTAGTACAAGAAGTGGCAATTGATAAAGTTTCTACACAAACGATTCGGTTAGATGTGAGTAATTTCCAAACGGGATTATATCACTTGTCTATCCAAGTAGATAATTCAAATATCATTACAAAGAAAGTATTGGTCAGCAGACAATACTAAATTGAATAGAACGTATCGGATATTTTCAAAATATCTGATACGTTTATCCCTCTAACCTCATTGTCATTGCCATTGAAATTTTTTATTTTTTTCCTTTAAAAATTAGGAATTGTGATATGGGTGTGATTATTTAATAGCAATAGCAATAGCAATAGCAATAGCAATAGCAATAGCAATAGCAATAGCAATAGCAATAGCAATAGCAATAGCAATAGCAATAGCAATAGCAATAGCAATAGCAATAGCAATAGTAATCCCCTCATAAAAGTTAGTAAGTAAGTGGTTTTGGTTGTTGGATACCCCCCTCCAATAACTTTTTAAAACTGCTATCAAAATATACTTTTTCCTTTTGATAAAAAGCCTTTTGGTTGTCTTCAACCAAGGGCTTCTTTTTTTTATGCTAAAACAATAATTCTATATTTTTTGCGGTTACTAAGAATAGTTGCTAAATTCGTTGGAAACTAATAACCGAAAACCTCAAAGGATATAACCTATGCATAAAAACGAGCAGCAAATAACAGAAAATATTTTTTTTAAAAAATTGATTGTCAATATTTTAAGTAGTTTTTTTTGGCTATTACCTTGCTGCTTTATTATACAAATGCCATTAATAGCACAACCTGCTCCCGTTTTTATTCCATCCGATTTTGATTTTGAAGCAGAAGAAGCAGGTTGTATTTGCACACCAGGGGTTATTAATAAATCACCTGGTAAAGGATTATTAATAGAATATAAATTAACATCAGGCGGTAATTTTACGCCCGATGAAGTTGCGACAGGTATTAACCCTAGTAAAGTCAGTAGTTTAAGTCGATTGAGATTGCGTTTAAAAATACCTGTTATTATCAAACCCAAAACTAAATTTTTAATAGGCGTAGACCATTTTCAAGAACAATACCAATTAAATTTCATTCAACCAGTTTTTGCCCAACAACTTAACTTAATTGATGGAACAACCCTGAAAAGTTCGAGACTAACCGCTTATTTATTACAGTCCATTAGCGAAAAAAATTATTTGGGTATTCAAGCAAGAGTAGCTTATAATGGCAATTATAGTGGCATAGTTAATACAGATATTTATTATCGACAAATTAGATTATCTGCTATTTGGGGCGTTAAAAAAAGAGAAGATTTAGAGTGGGGAATAGGTGTCCTTTACTCAGATAATTATACTAGAAAAATAGCCATCCCTTTTTTCTTGTACAATCGAACTTATAATGAAAGATGGGGTTTAGAAGCGGCCTTCCCTGTTTCTATTTTGATGCGCTACAATTTTAATCCAAGAAGTTTATTGCTGTTTGGACCTGAATTCTCTAGTGCCGCTTATGCTTTAAGAGGAGAGAACACTTCGGTGAATGAAGATTATTATTTCAGCCATACAGAACTAAACTTTGGGGCTAAATTTGAACGACAAATTCGCCCTTGGATTTGGGCAAATATTCACGCAGGGGTACAAATAAATTTTGATTCCGAATATTTAAATGTCTTGAATTTTGATGATATATTTGAACCAGATTTAAATACAGGCGCATTTTTAAAAATTGGCTTATTTTTGTCCCCACCAAACTAGTTTGCAGTAGCTTAGGCTTCTAGCCTGAGCAGCTTTAAGCATAAAATACACATCCAAGATTTTGCTTCTGCGAAACTCTGTGAGAACTCCGAGTAACTCTGTGTAACAACTATTGAAGAGTTATGCCGCAGAGTTTCACAGAGAAAAACACAGAGTTGCACCGAGAGAATAGGTAAGTATATTACCACAAGAAATTGCTGGCGTAGTTTAAGGAGCGCACAAATAAAATCAATTACTAAACAAAACGTACATTGAGCCAACAAAAAATTAGATTCATTATTAATCCCTTCTCTGGATTAAGTCGTAAAAAAAACGTCCCTGCCTTAATTGAAAAATATATTGATAAAAATAAGTTTGCGTATGATATTGCTTTCACCGAAGCGGCTGGTCATGCCATTGAGTTAACGAAATCCGCAGTAGCTGAAAATTATGATATAGTAGTAGCAGTAGGCGGAGATGGTTCAGTAAATGAAGTAGCAAGTGCATTAATAGGAACAAAAGTCAAATTAGGCATTCTACCAGGTGGTTCAGGCAATGGCTTTGCGATGCATTTAGGTTTGGGTAGAAATATTCGAAAAGCCATTCAAATATTGAATACCGCTAAGCCAATTATAATTGATACTTGTCAATTAAATGGGCGACCTTTTGTTAATTTAGGCGGTACAGGTTTTGATGCTTTAGTTGCTTACAAAGCCAAACAAAGTACCCTAAGAGGCTTGTGGGCATACACCAAGTTTGCGATACTTGAAGCATGGTCTTATCCCATTGAAAAATATCAAATAATTATTGATAATCAAAGGATTACGGCGGAATGTTTAGTCATAGAAGTAGCGAATGCCCAAATGTTTGGCTATAATTTTGTCATTGCTCCACAAGCTAAATTCGATGATGGCCTCTTAGATATTTTATTAGTCAAAAAAGCCCCCAAATGGCGCTATTTATTTAGCCTATGGCGATTTTTTAATGCTTCTTTTCACAAGAGTAGCTTAGTAACCTCTTATACCGGAAAAGACATTAAAATAATCGGTAAAAAACCGATGCCTGTTCATATTGATGGGGAAGGGTATTATTTAGAAGCCGATTTGCATTTTAGGGTTTTGCCTTTGTCTTTAGAGGTTTTAGTGCCTAATTCCGCAGGAATCCATTAACATCTGACTCCCACGCCTCTCATCATTCCGCAGGAATCTATTAACGTCCCATTTTACAAAAAATTCCTATTTTGCGCCATAAGCATAATCAAAAAATAGAAAAATCCCAATATGCAAATAACCGCACAACAAATATTAGAAGACAGCACTCCCAAAGACGAATTAGCCCAATTACTAGGAAACAAAGCAGCAATCATCCAAAACATAGCAGCCTTTGAAGTAGGAAAAAGCGGAGACCTAGTTTTTGCTCCAAACCAATCTTCCTTAACCACAGCACTAAGAAATAAAGTAGCGCTAATTGTCCTACCAAAAAAACTAGTTAAATTTATACCACCAAATACAGCCGAAACAGCATTCATTTTAAGCAATAATATCGGCGTCTCTCACGCCCGTTTAAAACAAAAGTATGGAGACCATGACTACACCCAAGCGGGTTGGAAAACCATTCATGATTCTGCCATTATTCACGAAAGTGTAGTGATTCCCAAAGGAACAAGCATAGGCCCAAATGTAGTAATCGAAAAAGATGTGGTATTAGGAAAAGACTGTAGGATAATGGCAAATGTAGTTATTGAACATGGGGCAAAAATTGGCGATAAGGTAACTATTCACCCAGGCACCATCATTGGCTGGGATTGCGAAATAGGAGAGGAGTGTTTGATTTTATCAAATTCCGTTATTGGTGGAGAAGGATTTGGTTATGCTCAAGATCAATATTTTAACCATCATCGAATACCGCAAACAGGGAAGGTCATTATCGGTAATAAAGTAACCATTGGTGCTTTAAATACGATTGACCGAGGAACATACAGCGCAACCATTATTGGTAACGGCTGCATTTTTGATAATATGTGCCACGTTGCGCATAATGTGAAATTGGGTGAAAATTGCATTATTTTATCAGGTTTTTTGTGTGCAGGCTCAAGTATATTGGGCAATAGGGTAGTGGCGAGTGGTGGAACAATGATAAAAGACCATGTAGAAATTTGCGATAATACGTATTTGGTACATCGAGCAGGCGTGATAAATAATATCACCAAACCTGGAATCTATGCAGGTTCACCCGTTTTGCCGATGCAGGATTATGTAAAGAGTAATGCGATTTATCGAGAGTTGGGGGAATTGCGGAAAATGGTTTTGGAACTATCAAAGCAATTGGACATTAAATAATTTATGGTTTAAATAACTTTAAGAAACCCTTAACCGATATTAACATTTTGAAAGGCAGGTTTTTGAAAAATTTGCTGTCTAATAGGATGTAAACAAATTCTATCATCCAGACAAAATAATTGATTATGAAAAAGTTAATAGTATTATCGTTCTTACTAATGACCACCATTTTTGTAAATGCGCAAAGAAGAGGTGGCCCACCTTCACCAGAAATGCGAGCTGAAAAAATGGTTGCCGAGTTAACGACCGAATTAAATTTATCTACAGCGCAGCAAACTCAGTTAAAAGAAATCTTTGCGGAGCAACAGCAAAATAGAAAAGCGGGTGGCAAAAACATGCGAGACTTAAGTCAAGAAGAAAAAGAAGCTTTTCGAGCAGAACGTAAAGCGGGTAAAGCAGAAATGGATAATAAAATTGCCGCTATTTTAACGCCTGCTCAACTAGAAACTTTTCAAAAATTAGAGACTGAAAAGAAAGCGAATCGTGGACAAAGAGGAGGTGCTCAAGGTAAAGAAGGTCGTGGAAAGGGAAAGGCAAAAAATAAAGGGAAAGGTAAAAAGGGGCAAGGAAAAGGTAAGGGTAAAAACAAAGAAAAAGCTACTCCTGAAATGAGAGCGGAAAAAAGAACCGAAAAATTAACGGAGACCTTAGGGTTAGATGCGAACCAACAAGATGCGGTATATAAGCTGTTTTTGTAGCAAGCACCAAATCAAAAAGTAGATAGAAAGAAATTATCCAAAGAAGAGAAGGAGTTATTAAAAGCGGAGCGCCAGCAAGAAAAAGCAGCTTTTGACGCTGAATTAGCTCAAATTTTAACGCCTGCTCAGTTGGAGCAATTCCAAAGTTTGCCTAAAAAGGAGAAGGGAAAAAAAGGTAAGAAGAAGGGGAAGAAGAATAAGCGATAGAAATCTGTTGCCAGTTGCGAGTTACCAGTTTGTACAACGGGTAACTGGCAACTGACAACTGTTTTAATTAATAAAAGCAGAATCAATATCCAAAGTCAAGCGTTCTTCACTTACTAACCGATCTCGCAAAGCTTGAATTTTCGGTAACTCATACTCAAAATAATATTTCATCGTATGCACTTTTCCTTGGTAGAATAAATAATCATCCCCTTCCGCACCAGCGTCAATCGCTTTTTGAGCAACTTCTCCTTGCTTCAACCATAACCAAGCAACCGTTACAATACCAAAGAATTCTAAATATAAAGTAGCATCTGACAAAAAGACTTCAGGTTTGTTCTTCATCGCTACATCAATCAAATGCATAGTCGTGCTATGTAAAGTTTTGGCAGCAGTCTCTAGTTGACCCGCATAAGATTTTAAGGAGTCGATAGCATTAGCTTTAGCCATCGTTCCTTTCATTTCTTGCAAGATTAATTTTAAGGCTTTTCCTTTTTCCAACATCACTTTTCGACCTAAAATATCCATACCATGAATGGTCGTTGTACCTTCATAAATGGCATTCACTCGTATATCTCGGTAATATTGTTCCAATGGAAAATCATCAGTATAACCCGCACCACCCAATACTTGCATGCCTGCACTAACCGATAAATTCCCCCATTCAGAAGGGAAAGATTTAACCACAGGCGTTAATAATTCCAATAATAAATGGGCATCTTCTTTTTGTTGGCCTGTTGCATTTTCTGCAATATCCGAATAAGCTGCACAAAGTTGAACAATAGCAATGCTGCCTTCCGTAATCGCCTTTTGGAACAACAACATTCGTCGAACATCGGCGTGTTCAATGATTAAAACTTGTGGCTGAGTAGCATCTTTATTAGACGGATGCCGACCTTGTGGACGTTCATTGGCATATTGCAAACTAGCATAATAAGCCGCACTTGCAGTCCCTGCTGCCATTGCGCCCGTTCCAATTCTCGCTTCATTCATCATCTGAAACATATATGGTAAGCCTCGATTAGGCGCACCGACTAAATAGCCCTTACAATCATCCCTTTCCCCCATCATCAAATGTGCAGCGACATAGCCTTTCTGCCCCATTTTACCATATAAACCAGCCGTCGTTACATCATTTTTTACGACACCATCTACTGCTTTTCGATATTTAGGTACCACAAATAAAGAAATCCCTTTTGTTCCAGCAGGAGCGCCATCCATTCTGGCTAAAGTTAAGTGGATGATGTTTTCGGTCGTCTCATAATCTCCACCAGAAATGTAGATTTTTTGTCCTTTGATATTATACGATCCATCTTCATTCGGCGAAGCACTTGTGGTAATATCAGATAAAGAACTTCCTGCTTGTGGTTCAGTCAAACACATCGTTCCTTGCCAATCCCCTGCCATCATTTTAGGCACATACGCATCGTGCAATTCCTGACTGCCAAAGGCTCTAATTAAATTGGATGCACCATCCGTTAATAAGGTATAAGCCGCCGCATTGGCGTTGGCTGCATTCATAATAAGTTTGGCGGTATTAAGTAATAATTGCGGCATTTGTTGCCCGCCTTTTTCATAACTTGTATAAGGGCCTATCCATCCACCATCTCCTAAGGCTTTAATGGCTTTTTGCAGTCCAGGATGGACTTTTACTTCTCCATCTTTTTCCTCATAATAAGCTTTTTTCTTATCCATTTCGGTGAAAATAGGATAGAGATAGGTATCGGATAAATCCTTGATGGTATCTATCGCCATATCATAAGCTTCTGCGTCGTAGTCTTGATATTTTGGTAAACTATTAATGGTATTGAGGTCTAATACCTCATGTAACATGAACTTTAAATTGCGGATACTGATGTATTCTTTTGCCATATTAATTGCTGATTTTATATTGATTTTGGATTTTTATGTGGCTGCAAGATGCGGATTTTTTAGGAAATAATTGTTAGGATGAGGTCATTTTCTGCTTACGGATTTTTGCTTTCCCCACGAATTATGCTTCCCCACGAATTGTTTGTTACTTATTGTTTTGCTTTCCCCACGAATTATGCTTCCCCACGAATTGTTTGTTACTTATTGTTTTGCTTTCCCCACGAATTATGCTTCCCCACGAATTGTTTGTTACTTATTGTTTTGCTTTCCCCACGAATTATGCTTCCCCACGAATTGTTTGTTACTTATTGTTTTGCTTTCCCCACGAATTATG
>Ga0208544_10002819_pt1 | contig 11111 bp, 9 predicted proteins | sample DEB08_DNA_9_FD_184526 | JGI IMG/M metagenome (GOLD analysis project Ga0208544, IMG submission 184526) | Aqueous microbial communities from the Delaware River and Bay under freshwater to marine salinity gradient to study organic matter... | ecosystem: Environmental > Aquatic > Marine > Coastal ...
CGTCAGCAACATGTGCCAATGCCGCGAAGCGGCTTCGTCCCTGGGCTCGGAGCTGTCTTTCACCGACCGCTAATATGCTGCGGTACCGGCCCCGTCAAACCTGTCGTTCGTTACGTTCTGTATCAATAACCATCACGCCCGCTAAGCCGCAGATTGCAGTTTCAGAAGTCCGCATTGCAGGGGTGACGCCTAACCAACCTCTTCAAAGTCAGGAGATCCGAGCTGCTTATCGCCAAATTCCTTTTCCTTGTTAGGTGTTCAAAATAATGCAAAGCTTTGAACTTGGCTCTATATATTCAAGTATCAGGGAGACGAAAACCGCTTTTCAGTATCAGATTATTTTCACAAAGGAGCATTGAGATGCAGACCACTATCGGGGATGACGGCTTACCATTTTTGCCATTGGAAGATTACGTCAAATTGTCTTTGCCGCAGCTTGACGCGCTCCGACAGGAAATGCCGATCATCAGGACAACACCCGCGCGGGTCTCTCTGCTGCGTGATCAGGATGTGCGCGCGATGATGTCTCATCCGGATTTGGTGCAAATCCCGGGGCCAGAATTTTGTGATTTTGTCGGGATACCAGCGGGGCGATGCCGCACGTTTCTTGAGACATTTATGTTGATGACAAACGGGGAGGATCATAAACATCGCCGTGGGGCTTTTGGGCGCGTGTTTGCGCACCCGGTATTGCGCCAGAAACGCGATCAGGTTCGCGTTGTCGCCGACCGTGTCATTGCCGACCTGCCGCGTGGCACCAAATTTGATTTTCTGGCGCTCTGTGCGTCACGCCTGCCTGCGGAAATGATCGCCGAGGTTCTGGGGCTTAAGACCGAGGACAGCGCGTGGTTTGCGCAGCAAGTCTATTCGCTCAGCAATTGTCTGATGATCCCCTATGTCGGGCACGAGGATATCGAAGCCTCTGCCAACGCTCTTTACGACTTTGTTGCGGCCACGTTGGAAGATCGCAGGCAGACGCCACAAAATGACCTGATTTCGATGCTGGTGACGGACGAGAGTGACCGCGCATTGGAGAACGAGGAACTTATCTATCAAATCATGGGTCTTATCCTTGGAGGGAGCGACACCACGCGGTCAGGTTTCAACATGATCGTTGCACGGCTGTTATCTGACAGGAGCCTTTGGGACGAAGTTCAGGCGGACCGCAGTCTGATCCCCAGTGCGATTGACGAAGCCCTTCGTTTGGAACCCCCCGTCGCTGGCGTGGCGCGTTACAGTGTTGCCCCTATCGAAGTTGCAGGGGCGACACTCGCGGCTGGGCAGTTGGTTGGGTTGCACACGATGTCTGCAATGCGCGATGAAACCAAGGTCAGTAACCCAGAGGTTTTCGACTTGCACCGCAAAGATCGGCAGCTTCCCCATGTGGTGTTCGGTGCGGGCGCGCATCGGTGCCTTGGGGAAATGCTGGCCCGGTTGGAAATGGAAGAAGGGCTTACCGCCCTTTTGGATGGCGCGCCCGATATAGAGTTGATTGAAGCGCCTGAAATGGTGGGTATCCTAGGCTTGCGAAAGTCGACCCCTATGATTGTCCGTATTCCATAAACCAACAAAGCAGGATTCAGAGGGCATGAACCTAGGCAAATATGCAGAGCAACTCTACAAGATCCACGGTAGGTTGACCAAACTCAGGAGAATAGCTTTATCTGGAAGGCTCCAGGTTGAGCGCTGAGATTTCCAATTTTTTTGAACCAGGGAATGACGCATGACAGAAACTGCACAAGACGCCCCTCCCGCAGGCCCGCCGTGGATTCAGCGAGCAATTCAAAGCGAAATCGACTGGCGCGATGGGGATGTTGTCGTATCGGTGCCCTTCAAAAGCGGCACAACATGGACGATGAATATCGTGCATCAGCTGATGACGGGCGGTACAAAGGACTTCCGCGACATTTATGAAGAAGTGCCTTGGATTGAATTCCTGGGTTCTCCCGAAACGGACCCACAGAGCGTCGTGGACCGTGTAGCGGCTATGCCAACAGACGCGCGCCGGGCTTTCAAGACGCATTCTGCCGCGCCCGTTTTGCCATTCCAGGCCGCAGGATCAGGCAAAGACGTGAAATACGTCGTCATTCTGCGCAATCCAGAAGAAGCTGTCGTTTCGTTCAAGACCTTCCTTGAAAAACACGCCGACGAATGGTTCGCGCTTTGGGGTATGCCAAGAGAAGCTCTGTGCCGATCGGATTTTCCTTCCTTTTACAATGACATCATTGATGGCTTTGGTATGCAGGGTGGCCTCTTTGGCTTTCTCGCGGCGTGGTGGCCGCTGCGCAACGAGCCGAATGTTCTATTGATGCATTTTGCGGATATGAAGAAAGACCACGACGGGTCGGTGCGCAAGATCGCAGAGTTCATCGGCGAAACCCCGACCGAAGTGCAATGGGCGAACATCCTTAAATACACGTCGTTCCCTTGGATGAAGGAGCATCAGGACAAATTCGAAGCCAGTACAGCCGGTGCAGTGCCAATCCTAAAGTCTGGTGCCATGATCCGCAAAGGCGCTGTCGGAGAGGCGAAGGCCGACGGTATGACAGACGAGATTGCCAAGCACCTGCGGGACGTAGGCGAGCAAATGTGTCCCGATACCGCCGCTACGAAATGGTTCTACGAAGGCGGCAAGCTACCTTGATCTCGCGCCCGCCTAGTCGCTCTGTAGTCGGCAAAAGGGGGTGAATTCGGCTGCCCACTGGTCGCGGCTTGCCCTACTAAGGACTGTATCGCCTTGTGATGACGAGTGCGCCGAAAAATTTGAAAGGTGCGCAAGTGGCTGCAATTAAATGTATAACTCCCAATCTGAGGGCAGCTTTCCGAACTTAGTAGTAGCAAGGTTCACTCATATTGTGTTGTCTAACATAGCGCTGACCGCAGCATTCACTAATCTTGGCTCAAAGCAGACATCGGATGCGGCGCAGCATCGGCCAAAGAAGCCCCAACTTCCCTAGCATGAATGGCCCTATGCGGCCATTGGTCCGCGTGGCACAGCTTTCGCATTGCCGTCGTCCGCTGGCGAGCGAAGCTTGCAAACATCACAATTATCAACCGCCGCTAAGAAAAGCAGTGCGTTAGGTGATTTTTCTCATTCAGGCCGCGGCGGCGCGGCACAGGCAACTTGCACGGATCGGGATGTCAGCGCGCGCAATAGCCTGATCAAGCAAGAGCTTCACATGCGGCAGTTCGACACTCTCGCCGCGCCTTGCCAGACACTCATGCAAGCCGTGCAGCGCCCAGACATTGCGTGGGTGCTGGCTCGGACGCGGTAGTTTGCCATCCAGGCCTAGATCCGCGCGATAGGCTGCCTCGGCCTCGTTATATTCGCCTGCCTCCATGAGCAGCGCGCCTAAGGCGTGACGTGTAGGCTGCGGCCACGACCAAGGTTCTTCGTATTCCAGATTGTCGTCGAGATCGACCGCCTTGCGAAGATGCTCCAGCCCTTGCTCTCGACGGCCTGCTTTGAAGTCGATTTCGCCTTTCATCATCTCTTCGGCTAACGCAAGCACATCACGTGCCTTGTTGTTGAACAGCATTCGGCTTTCCGGGACCTGCGCATAGGCCGAGGTGAAATCGTCCATCGCTGCTTTAGCTTCTTGGTGTCGGCCGAGATTAGCAAGCGCTACCGCCTTGGCATAATAGATCAGGGCGTTGGTGGTTACATAAAGTTCTGTGTCTTCGGGCTGAGCGAGATCGAGGATCTCGGGCCACATACCGAAGCGGATATACACGTGCGGTGCAGCGGCCACGAAGGTTTCGAAGATATCGGGGTACGAACGGACCACATCGTCTGGAACTTCGGCACGCAGACGTACGGCTGCATCGACCGCTGCGGCCTTCTGGCCGAGAAACATCGCACCATAAAAGGCGAAATGCAGATTGTGAATTCGATAAAGCGCGTAGAAATTTGCCGGACCAGCGTAGGCCTTGAATTTTTCATCTACTTTGGCGGCGGCAAGGTTTCTGTACAGGACGTTCTGGTAATCACCGCACAGCACATCGATGTGGGTTCCCATATGCACCAAATGGCCCGCATCAGGTACCAGGTCCTTGAGGCGGTCGCCGTGGCGTAGGGCGCGTTCAGGATGCGGCGACATCTCCATCAGGTGGATATACATGTGCAGCAAGCCGGGATGGTCCCAAGCCCCGGCGGTTTTGTCGAAAGCCCGCTCAAGCACGGCCATCGCCTCAGGCGTCGAGGCATCAGGATTAGGAACGCCCCTATGAAAGTCCCACAGCTGCCAAGGAGTTCGGTTCATCATTGCTTCAGCATATGAAAAGGCGACATCCAGATCGTCGGCATTAGCCTCGTAAACTGGCTTCATTGCCGCTGCGAATCCGTCATTAAAGGGCTGGTAATCTTCAATTTCCGGATCAGTAGGGTAGCGCGACGCAAGCGCTTGGATAAGGGCTCTCTCCACCGGCTTGGCGTTTTCTAGGGCAAGGCCCGCCCGAAGCGCGGTATGTGCGCGTTCTAGGGCTGGGGCTTTCTCTTCCGGTGTAAAAAATTCCCATGGCTTGTTGTAGTTCGGACCGATGGCATAGGCGATCCCCCAGTGAGCCAAAGCGCAGTCTAGATCAAACTCCAGCGCCTTTTCGAAGCAGACAATTGCTTCTTCATGATTGTAAGCGAATAGCCAGACAAGGCCGCGATCAAACCATATTTGTGCATCAGGAACATCACTCGCTGGGCGACTGTAGTTACCTAAGTTGAAATAATCTGACATGGAAATATCCCCTATATAAGCCAACCCTGATACCACAAAATCAAGCTTCAGTCTGCCCCGGTTTGATTTTTCTGAAACGCTTTGCGGCGCTGTCGCCTTTGGATTCACTGCAGTCATGCGGTGTTGCGGCATGAACACCAAATCTGACAGCACTCTAAATGTCAGCTTCTAATGTTACGGCTTGGTTGGCTCGCGCTTACAGCGAATGACCGGTATTCGCCCTTCGTGAGGGATGACGCGAACGGCCCACAGCCGCCACTGGTCGACGCATCCGATGCCGCCTGCAGCTTCACCAGACCTGCCGTTCGGGCGGCGCGCAGCATTTTCGAGGTGCGAGTGACCGCCATGCGGGATTTCCCGCCTGACTCTGGTGCAGCGAAACTTACCTACGCGCGACAATCAAATTTCTCAACCAGACGCGGCGGCGCAGCACCGTTTTCCGAAAGCGGCCCTTGGACTGGTACAAATTGGCCAAAATCCAAACCGGTCGTACACTGCGCCGGTTGCGGACGTCGCACATGCGGACAAAGCCGCCTGATACGAGTGCAGCGAACGTATCCCGATACTGTCCTTAACGTAGCAGATTTGGTCCATCCGTGCCGCACTGCGCGGGGCATAGAGGTAGTATTTGCTAACGGCACATGGATGTGGAAAAATAGATGTCCCGTAGGCAAGACGCCGGGCTGCGCACTACGCCGTTCCTAACTTTCGAACGAGGGCGAACACTATGGCTACCTTTAGCAACGACCCAATCAAGACATCCGATGATCTCAAACGGTTCGAGGCGGAGATGCCGCTGGCTGACCGATTACCTGAACATAGTGTTCTGGACGTTTTCATCAACAGCGCAGCGCGGCATCCAGCCGCCACTGCGATCACCATGCTGATGACCGGTGCGCCCGATGAAACACCGCGCCGCGTCAATTACAGCCAGCTCTTGGGGATGATCCGAGGGACTGCAAACCTGTTTTCCGCCCTAGGCGGTCAGGCCCCCGGCGTGGCCTATATGCTACCCTCCCTAGTCGAGACCTATGCAACACTCTGGGGTGCGGAGACAGCCGGTTACGCAGTTCCCGTCAACTTCTTGCTGCAACCCGAGAGCATTTGCGAATTGATCAAAGCTTCAGGCGCGAAAATACTCGTTGCTCTTGGTCCGCATCCGCAACTGGACATCTGGGAAAAGGCACTGGAGTTGCGGGAGCAAATCCCCGGTTTGATCCTAATACGGGTGGCAGCCCCCAACGCCCCTGCAGAAGATGGGGTGATTGATTTCACCGTAGCTTTGGCCGAGCAGCCCAGCGATCATCTGATCTTTGACAGCGCGCGCGGCGACGATGATGTCGCGGCTTATTTCCATACCGGCGGCACGACAGGTGTCCCAAAACTTGTAGCCCATACCCATCGCAGCCAACTTGTGTCGGCCTTTGGCGGCGCGGTGATGTGTGGCTACACCTCTGATGACGTGCTGACAGCGACGCTGCCGCTCTTTCATGTTGCAGGTACAATCGTTGCAGGGCTTAGTGCCTTCATGGCCGGAACGCAGCTTGTCGTGATGTCGCCAGGCGGCCTGCGCAATCCCTCCATTATCGAGGGGTTCTGGCGATTGATCGCCCAACACAAGGCCACGGTCGTCGGCGGTGTTCCAACCGCAATCAGTGCGGTCCTGCAAGTGCCGGTCGGGGACAATGACATCAGCTCGATACGGACGGGCCTGACGGGAGCCGCTTTGCTGCCGCCAGCGGTCGGCGCACGCTTCAAGGAGGTCACCGGCCACCATCTGCACGAGATCCTTGGCATGACGGAATCCTCAGGTCTGATCAGCATCGATCCCCTTGGCGGCCCCGGTACGGTGGGTTCAGTTGGATGGCCGTTGCCCTATACGCAGGTTGATATTCTGCGGTTGAACGAAGACGGCAGTCTGGGAGAAGGCTGCAGGCCGGAAGAGATCGGCGTGATCGCGATTAGAGGCGATCATGTTTCGCCCGGTTACCGCGATCCGAAACACAATGCTGGGGTGTTCGATGAGGGGCGGCTGAACTCCGGCGATCTCGGCTACAAAGACGCTGATGACAGGATCTACATCGCTGGGCGTTCAAAAGACCTCATCATCCGAAGTGGCCATAACATTGATCCCGCGATGATCGAAAATGCCATGACCACACACCCGGCAGTCAAATTGGCCGCCGCGGTCGGGATGCCCGATGCCTACGCTGGGGAACTCCCTGTCTGTTTCGTTGAACTGGTGCCGGGATCGGATGTCAGCTTAGATGATCTGCAAAGCCATGCGCAGGCTTCTATTGATGAACGTCCCGCATGGCCCAAACAAATCCAAGTGATAGATGCCATTCCCTTGACCACAGTTGGCAAGATTTTCAAACCAAGCCTGAGGTGTGATGTGGCCAGAATGAAGGTGAATGAACTGGTTCAAGGTGAGTTCGGTCTGGACGATTTTGGGATCGAAGTTGTTTCTGGTGGCCCTCGGGGTATGTGCGTGACGGTGAGCCTTTCGCAAGATGACCGGGCATTGGTCCCCAAACTTGAAGAGGCCTTGGCGCGTTTTCTGTTTGAGGCACACGTGACCTTAGCCTAATCACCGCGCTTAGGCCTTGGCGGGCGATTGATCGGAGCCTACTGCTGGACCACTAAGGGGCAAAGGATAGGAGAAGGAACTCATCTGCGATAGGGTGAGCCCAGACCAACACCCGGAGGTATCATGGAACGCAGACTGGCAGCAATATTGGCAACTGATGTGGTCGGGTTCGCAGCCTTGGTTGACAAAGACGAAGGCGGGACGTTGGAGCAGGTGGAGCATCTGCGTCGTGACGTCATCGAGATGCTGGTTCAAGCCAACCGCGGTCGGCTATTCAAATCCTTGGGCGACGGATTCTTAGCGGAGTTCTCCAGCACATTAGAAGCCGTTAAATGCGCCATAGGTATCCAGCGCACGATGGCTCTGAGGAAGCCTGTCGCAGCGGCTGACGAACTAAGGTTGCGCGTCGGCGTGTCGGTCGGCGATGTAGTGGTACAGGGTGACGACTTGCTGGGTAACGGAGTCAACACCGCGGCGCGTCTTGAAGCTCTCGCCGAGCCGGGTGGAATCGCTATCTCTGGAGAGGTCATGGCACAGGTGCGGGGCAAGATTGATATCGAATTCGACGATGTGGGATACAAGAAACTCAAGAAGAGCGACGCGCCGCTGCATGTTTATTTGACACGCGCGAAACACGGTGCATCGGGCGGATTCATGGACATGGACCTCGACGCGCTGCAGAAAAAGCTGGTTACGGGCGGCTGTTTATGTGGTGAAATTCGCTACGAGATTAACTCGCCAGCACTGAGTTCTGGTTATTGTCATTGCCGGATTTGCCAAAAGTTTACCGGCTCTACAATGAGCGCCTACACCGCGTTTCCGGCTTCTTCAGTACGATTTACTGGTGCCGAGCCGAAGTACTTTACCTCATCCCCGATCGCCCGGCGAGGTTTCTGCGCTGTATGTGGCTCCAGCCTCGTCTACCATATGATGCGCCCGCATGAAGCGGCACACCTGGTGATTTTTACCACCAGTCTCGACAACCCACAGGACTATGCACCGGCGGCCCACAATGGGATGGAGAGCCGAGTGCCATGGTTTGAAATCCTTGACGATCTGCCGCGTACGCGGTCTGAAGACTCGCGCGTGCTACAGGAAGCATGGTCGAGCGCTGGTCTCCCCGACCCCGCGACGTGGGGCCCTTGCGCGAAGGTACCAGACATCTTCTAAGAGCGGTTAGGTCTCTTCTGAATCAGTGCTGTGGCAAGCATCCCGAGGCCGACATTTCATCCATGATGAGAAGCAAGAGCGGAAACGCGGCTTATCTTCTAAAGCTATCCTACCACAAATGACGGCTCAGTCCCACAACTCGGACATGGGTGCCTATAACTTCGCTGCGATTTGCATCAACGGCCGCTTTTCTCGCTGCATCGCAGCTGACGACCATGGTTGTTTTGCTTGCTGCGCCTACGAGCACCTGCACGTAGCACTTCAGCTTTGGGCTCACTGCCGACCTTCGCGGCACTTGCAAACGAAATCAGCGTCAAAACGGAGGACGAGCGGCGGCACAGCGGACATTAGTGCCATTTGTCGGGCTTTCAGGTTTCTGGCACGTTGGCCTTCCGTAAACCGTCGAAGAACCGTTCGCGGTATGCCGGGTCTTGTATCTTGTTCCGTATTTTCAACTCGGTCAGGTTAAGCTCGAAACCCAGGGCCTGCAACTCGTCTAACTGCCATTCCGTCTCGTCGACATCACCTAAGTGACCGAGTGTCGAAATTAAGAACCGATAGCTGGTTGGCCATCCGGGGTTGCGTTCGATGGCACTTTCAAAGCTGCTTCGCGCCTCCTCGAAGCGCTCAAGGTTGAACTGGTTCGCGCCACGCACAAAATGGTACCAGAACGGGAAGTTCGGGTTGAGGCGCATGGCCGCTTCAATCATGCCGAGCCCTTCTTCCGAACGCCCCACAAAATGAAGCGTATTGGCCAGCATTGCATAACCATCTGCATAGTTTGGATCGATCGAAATTGCCTTCTCGAGAGCTTCTATGGCTTTGTCGGTGTTCCAGGTCTCATCTCGCGTATAATATCTTGCCATAGCCCAGTAAGCGATTGGCAAGTTCGGATCTTTGGCGATCGCTTGTGCAGCGAGACTACGCGCCAGCTCTAGGCTCTCTTCCACATCTGCAACCCATCCATTGTCGACGGCCGCTGTGTAGGCAATAGCCAGCCGCGCTGTGGCTGACGCAAAGTCCGGATCGTGTTCGAGCGCTAGGTGATAGAGGCGTATCGCTTCGCGTGTGGACGCTTCTGTGAAGTAGCTTTCCTGCTGAAGCGCCCTTAGGTAAGCGTCATAGGCCGCAGAGTCTTCTGTCTTTGATTGAGAGATATTTTCCGCTTCCTCGGGACTGAAACGAACCTGAAGTGCGGACACGATCTGACCGCGCACGTCATCTTGCAGCGCTAGTAAATCCGCGGCATTTCGGTCATACCGCTGAGCCCAGATATGGGCTCCCGTTTCGCTGTCGACTAGCTTGGCGTTTATCCGCAGGGTGTCTCCTGATCTCCGCATTGTCCCAAAAACGACGTACTGCGCGCCGAGGTCTTCCGCAACGTCCGCAACTTCCGGAGATTGCCCTTTGTAGGGCAGAGTAGATGATCGTGAAATTACTACCAGTCCGGAAAGTCTCGCAAGATCCGTGATTAAGTCATCGGTCATACCGTCCGCCAAGTAATCGGCTTCTCGATCCCCTGAAAGGTTCTCGAAGGGCAGCACGGCCAGCGAAGGAAGCGTGCTGATATCTCGTAACTCGGTTTGCTTCTCTGGCTCCTCAAATTGCTTGGTCCACGGTTGCCATAGAAAAATGGCGATGCCCAAACAGGCCGTGATTGCGGCGAGAAGGCCAAAAGCGCGTCGGCGTTTCGGTTGCCTAAATATAGGCTCGGTCTGACGAAAAGGATCTAGGCTGTAGGTATGGATCGGTCTGGACAGGTTCTTAACTTTGCATCGACCTAAGTCGCTTCGCGCGACTTTGATCTTCGTCTCAATATGGTCAAGCACCTGCTGCGATATACAAACTGCCCCTGGTTCTGCCATGGCCTCCAGGCGTGCGGCCACGTTCACGCCGTCCCCGAAAATGTCGCCTCGTTTGACAATGACATCGCCGAGATGAACACCAATCCGTAGCACGAGCCGCGCATCTTCCGGAACTTCGGCGTTGCGCTCTTCCATACCTCTTTGGAGGGCCAGTGCGCACTCAACCGCGTCCACTACACTATCAAATTCAGTCAGCAGGCCATCACCCATCAACTTCACGATGCGGCCGTTTCCAGCTTCGATGGTCGGCAAGATGAAATCGTCTAAATGGGTCTGAAGCGCCGCATAAGTGCCTTGCTCATCGGCTTCCATCAAGCGGCTGTAACCAGCAACATCGGCAGCAAGGATCGTTGTTAGACGTCTTTCCAAGGAGGCCCCCCATGTTGCATTCAAATCAAAATAGCAAAAGTCTTGCGGACGATTCAAACCATTTCGAGGCACTATACCACATACTCAATGGACAGCAGACGAGCCGCTCGTTTGACCCGTTTCAGAAACCGAAAGTAACGACCACTTTGGGCTCACTGCCGACCTTCGCTGCACTTGCAAACGAAATCAGCGTCAAAACGGAGGACGAGCGGCGGCACTGCGGGACAAAGCTGCCGTCTGCCTTTTGCGAACCAAGGTCCGTTTCCATACTCAATATTCGATTGACTTATTCCGCCTTGGACGGGACTAATTTGAGTGGGATTGAGCAGTGAGGTGGTAAAATTGACCAATATTGTCGTGCGGATAGCCAGTGATGAAGCCGATATC
>Ga0208544_10002824_pt1 | contig 11099 bp, 9 predicted proteins | sample DEB08_DNA_9_FD_184526 | JGI IMG/M metagenome (GOLD analysis project Ga0208544, IMG submission 184526) | Aqueous microbial communities from the Delaware River and Bay under freshwater to marine salinity gradient to study organic matter... | ecosystem: Environmental > Aquatic > Marine > Coastal ...
CGTGGGAACCGGGATCTCGTCACCGAACCCCATCGTGATCGATGTGGTCTTTTGATGGTAGGCGGGGCCCATCAGGATGAGGCGGCGCAGCCCCCTCACCTGGTCCGGGCGCGACACCTCGATCCGGGCCGCCGCGTCGGCGGCCACGTGTCCGGCAACCAGCCGGTCGGTTATCTCCGGACTCATCCGGGCCTTCGCGGCGAGGGTCCGGACCCGATTCTCCAGGCCGCGATCAAGGGGCTGCTCGAGGAACGACTCATCGATCGGCTCGGGGCCGGTCCTCAACAGATGGGGGAGCGGGATCCTCGGGAGAAGTCTGAACATCAGGGGCCCTCCGGCGCGTCATGATCCGGGCCCTCGAGGCGGATCGCCTCGAGGACGCCCGGGTTATAGATCGCGATCCCGCCCACCGACCGGTCATAGACCCCGTCGATCCCGGCCCGGCGGGCCAGGGCCGCGAACCCGTCCTGCCCCACACGCCGTTCAAGTCCCGAATCGGTCCAGTTTTTCGCATCCGTCGCGTTCCTCAGATCAAGGATGCGTGCGCTGGCCCGGATCGTCATGGCGAGGACGGCCCCCTCCCCCTCATCCGAAAAATCAGCATAGTTCGACCAGGCGAGATCCGCCTCCTCAGCCACGTAAAACCCCTGCCCCAGATACCCCTTCCCGCAAACGGACATGTCCACCCCGTTGGTGAGGATGTCATTCGCCGCCTCCGAACCGGTTCCGTGAAAAACGTCACGCCCCGGCCAGCCGACGACCCCGCGCGGGATCCCCGCGTTCGGGTTCAGGCAGGCGAGATCGATGGCCGCATGAATTGCGGCCACATCATCCCGGGTCAGGTTCAGCCCCAATGGGACGCTCCAGCCGTCCGTTAGCGGGGTGAACTTGGCCGCCACGTCCTCAGGTAGCCCGAGCGTGAAAACGTCCACCGGCTGCGCGAAGGGGCCGGAGATCATCGCCTCCACCGTGTCATAATCCTCCAGCCGGTCAAACCGGCGCCGCGGGCTGCAGGCGTAGCCGGCCTTGTCCGCCTGCAGGGACAGGGACCAGCCGGTGTCCCAGACCCGGGGCGGGAACAGGCGTCCGGGCGCCTCATTCATGGTCCTGAATGTATTCATAAGATTTTCCTATTTCTTTCCGCCATACCTTGTGCGAAAATTGTGAAAATCACAAAAGGATATGGCAGTGTCATCGCTGATGTTTGATAAAAAGAAATCTCGTTCTGCCTCAGACTGCTATCGGACCGGGTTCCGTTTTTTGATAATCTCAAAAGCGCTGATGGCAGCTACCGCATTTTTAATTTTAACCATGATGTTCGCCCCCGCGTCTCAGGCCGGTCAGGTACGGATAGAGGGGGACCAGATCCGGATCAGCATCGGGGAGATGGAGGGCTACGGGGTTATGGCGGCGCTGAGCCGGCACAACCTCCTGAACGCCACTCGTGGCCGGACCCCGGATTATCTTGCAGAGCTCAGGCGGCTCGGGCCGCGCATGCGGAACGCGCAGGTCATCATCCGGGATCATCCGGGCGGATATCTGATTGGGACGATCGCCGACGTTGAGGACATCAACGCGCTCGGCCTCCCGGTCCGGATCGTCGGGCGGAGCTGTCTCTCCGCCTGCACCCTGTTCCTGGGGGCACGGGATGTCTGCGTCTCCCCCAGAACCTCCTTCGGCTTTCACCAGCCCGGAGCGGCGAAGGGGCGCGGCCCGATCGACCAAGGCACGCTTGACGCGGCGATCCGCAGGGCGGCAGATATGTACCGGCCCGGCCTGCGGGACTGGTGGCTGGAACGGGGGAGCCGCTCGAAGCGGCTCGTCCACCTGAGCGGCCGGGAGCTGGCCCGGTTCGGATACCGGTTATGCTGATGCGAAAAAAGGAATATTACAAATGAAACTGTCCGACATGAACCGCGACGCGATGCAAGCGCAGATGCATGCCGATCTCGAGGGCTCCCGTCGGCGCCGGGACAACCGGATCCGGTTCGTCCGGGAACGGCTCAGCCGCCCGGAACAGGTCGAGACCCGCCTCGGGGCGGGGGAGCCGGTCCGGTTCAACACCCTCTCCCTGCCCGGCTGGCTCAAGATAGCCGACCTGGCCCGCGTCCCCCATATCCCGGCCCGGGAGATCCTCTCCGTACCGACGGAGGCCTATTTCGACCTGATGGACGACAAGCCCTCCGAGGCGGGCGCGCGCATTCGCGAGATCCCCTCCCTGCTGCGCGAGGGGGAGGTGCTGCGGATGGAGCAGGTCGCCCCGCAGTCGGTCAAGTCCGCCCGCGCCTACGGCCAGCCCCTCGGTAACGGGCTGGACGAGGGCGTCTTCGACCTGATGGATATCCGGTTCATCGACACGCTGATGGACCTCCACGAGGACCAGGTCCGGTTCCTCGCCCGCCCGGTCGTCCCGACGAGGGACATGCCCGGTTCATACCGTGGACGGGACGGGTCCTTCCCGGAGGAGTACCGGGTTATCGTCCAGGGCGGACGCCTGATCGGGATCTCCAACTATTATCCGCAGACCCGGATGAGCCCGGAGACCCATGCGGGGCAGATGCGGGAGGCGGTCGGGATCGCCGCGCGCCTGATGGGGGTGATGCGGGATCGGGACATCGCCCCATTCAACCCGGGACTCCCTGAGCATCCGGAGGGGCCCAGCTTCACGCTGGACCTGCTGACGCGCGAGGACGGGGAGCTGCTGTTTCTTGAGGGCGGCCCGGCCGCGATGCAGGCGGCGCACCCGTGCTGCTTCCTGGATGAGGAGAGCCGCACGATCCGGGGAAAACCGCCTCTGCACGGCGCCGCCTTCTCGATGACGGACGAGGTTCTCCCGCTTGAGGCCATCGGGGTGGATATCTCCGCTCTTCCCGACTTGTCGGGGATGTCCCAGCCGGGGCCGGAGGACTGGGAGGGGTCGGGCCCCGAACAGGCCCCGACCGGCCCATGAAGATTACACCGTGATCGTTATTCTCATCTGACGCAGCCCGTCCATCTCGGCCCTCCCAAACAGGACCCCGGCGTTCTCCGGCGCGAGCCGAACGCAGCCGGCGGAGGCGGGTCGGCCGAGCCTTCCGACCTCCGTGGTCCCGTGAATCGCGAAGTTACCGTGGAAGAAGATCGAGAACGGCATCGGGGCGCCCCCGTAGAGGGAGGACCGGTGGTGCCGAGACAGGAAGTTCGGGGACCAGGCCCCCTTCGGGGTGACTTTTCCGGGCCGCGCGGTGGAGACGGGCCAGACCTGGTCTAGCCTCCCGTCCAGCAGGACCCGCATCTCCTGAGACCCGAGGCTCACAAAGACCTCGTGCCGGACCGGCCCCCTCACCGGGGCTGCCGCCTGCGCCCCGGTCCCGACGAGGAGCGCGGATCCTGCCCCTAACAGTGTCGTCCGTCTTGTAATCATTCTGAAGCCCTCTCTTTTCACATAAGGTATCCGAAGATTCGATAAATGGAATGCGAGCTGGAGATTTTTATCTCGGGCCCCGTTGACGGGGGGGCGCCGCCCTGACAAGAGGTGCGAAAAAGGGGTTAAAATTGCGTATCCTTCTCAACCACTCGATATCCGGAGCCGCCGACCTGATCGACCTGATGCGTCGGGCCCGCCCGAACCTGACCGTCATCGCCACCCATGAGCGGACGGACACGCCGATCCGGCTCAGCGCGGACCGGCTCCTCCCGGAGCCGCCTGAAACCCGGGCGATGAGCGACGAGGCCTATGCGGACTGGCTCCTCGGCGTCGCCGTGTCGGAGCGGGCGGACCTGGTCCTCCCCTACCGGCGTCGGGACACGCTGGCCAGTTACCGGGCCGCCTTCAGGGCCAAAGGGGTCCGCCTTCTGACGGCGTCCGATGAGGGGGTCATGGGCCTTCTTGAAGACAAACCCACCTTTTTATCCCGGATGGCGCCAATCGGGGTCCCGATCATACCGTTCCGTCTCTTTCAGGGGCTTCCCGCCTATGAGGGGCTCCGCGCGCGGGGGCGCCTGTTCCCGGATCATCAGGGGGATCTGTGCGTGAAACCCGCCTCCGGGATATACGGGGCCGGCTTCCGGATCCTACGAGATCAGCTCCCAGCCGGGTCACCGCTTGCGGCGCTCTCCTCCCTGGAGCTTCCGGAGCCCGCCTTCAGGAGCCTGCTCTCCGCCCTGCCGGAACCGGAGCCGATGATGCTGATGCCCTACTACACGGGGCCGGAGCGGAGCGTGGATTTCGCCTGTCTGGACGGGCGCATTCTGGGGACGGTCGCCCGCATGAAGGCGGGCACCTCCCAACGGCTCTACCATGACCCGGAGGGGGAGCGGCTCGCTGATCTCATCACACGAGATCTCGGACTGAGCGGGGTGCTGAACCTGCAAACGATCGAGGACGTGACCGGGACGCAGCGGCTTATGGAGGTGAACAGCCGCGCAGCGGGCGGGGTCGGGATGACCGGGCTCACGGATGTGAACCTGCCGGGTCTTCTTCTTAACGCGCTGGACGGCGCGTTCCCGGACGAGCCTGTCCGGGTGGGCCGACCGGTCCGGGCCGGGAAACGGGAGATCTTCTGGGAGGCCTGAGCCCGAATTAACCTTGCAAATCCGGTATCAGATGGGGGATCTGCAAGGTTACGATCAGGTCGGGGAGGGATCATCAGGCCGGTCCGGCCAACCGGACCGGCCGTAGAGGCCGCGGATCGCCCTCTCGTCGGGGTCAAGACCTCGCAGAACCCGGACAAACTGCGGGTCCTCCGGATCCTGCAGCGTCACCGGCTCGCCGGGCCTCTCCCGGAGAAGCACCTGTCCGTTCATCAGCGGCCAGAGCAGGGCCTCGTCCGGGTCGGAGATCAGGGTCGAGCGGACAAGCGGGAAGAGGTGCCCGATCGTTTCGGGATCGGAGCAGGGGGTCCCTATTCGGGGCGGGCAGATTCGCTCCGCCGGTTCCCCCGCCCAGGCGCTGAGCCCTTCGGGGTCGAGCAGATCAAGGATCACGTTCCGGTCCAGGTCGTAGCGGGCCAGGGGCCGGATCTGCTCGGGTCGGGCCCGCCCGTAGGCGATGCTCGGGGCCCGGGTCGCGAGCCGTCCCGCAGCGCAGATCGCCCGATCAACGAAGCTCTGCAGGTTCACGGCCGCGATCTCATTCCCCTCGAAGGCGAAGAGCACCGAGCCGTCCCGCTCCAGCGGTCGCCAGGCGGCGTCCGCCCGGCAGATCACGGCGCTGCCCGGCAGAAGGTCCGTCTCCATGAGCCGTCCGGTCCGGAAAGCGCCCAGGTCCTGAACCATCGCGTCCCGGTCCAGACCGATCAGCAGCGCGCCGCGTCCCGCGGACGGGCCGAACTCGACCGGCCAGCTCACGTCTCGGGCTCAGGGTTGGCCCGCTCATAGCGGCCGAACCCCATCGCCCCCCACATCCGGTCAAAGAACGCCTCCGTCTCCTCGAACCCCCGGAACGGGGTCGTGACGTTCGCGTAATCGCCCTGCTTTCCGTCCTCGTCGTGAAACTGGACGCTGGCCTCAAGGGAGAGCCGGGGCGTCTGCCCCCGGCTTACCGCCCCCATGTCCCAGGCGTCCACGTTGAGAAAATAGAGCGTATCCTCCCCATCCCGGACCCGGATCTGCATCGAGAAGAGGTAGCCGGACTTGCTCTTATGGAACGGATCCGTGTACCGACGATATCCGCGGGTCTCCGCCTCCGCCTGAAAGTTTTCAGGATCATGATCAGGATCGGAGGCGGTCTCGACCACCTCCACCGGGGAGCCCTCAACCTCCGGAGGCCCCGCCCAGGGGGCCGTCCGGGTCCGGCTCAGGTCTCGGGCGGAGACGGCGGCCTGATCTGCCGCCTCATTGCCGGGGTCCCCGGAGTGGCCACGCACGTGCCTCAGATCAAGCCCCCCTGACCGCTCCGCCTGATCCCGGAGATCGACAAGACGCTCCCACAGCTCCCTATTTTTTACCGGATCTCCGGAGGCCGTCCGCCAGCCCCTCCTTTTCCAGCCGGTGGACCAGTCTCTCAGCCCCTTAAGGACGTATTCTGAGTCGGTCCGGAGCTGGATCCGTGCCCCCTCCGACCCGCCTATCGTGAGGGCGTAGGCGAGACCGTTAGCCGCCCCGCTCAGCTCCATCTGGTTGTTCGTGGTCTCCGGAGCACCCCCCCTGAGGATAATCCGTTCCGTGCGCGCCCCACGAAGAACCTCCAGACAGGCGGACCAGCCCCCCGGACCCGGATTCCCGGAACAGGCCCCGTCCGAGTTGATAATGATCTCCGAAATCGGCTTGCTCATCAGATGTCTCCTTTTTTTCTTACACATATATTTTTTTTCGCAGAACTTCAATTTACAGTTGCTCTCCGGAGGACATTTGGGGAGTTTACTATCTCAGATTGTTTCCGAATCGGAAACGAACATATAGGAGTTGAGGATGACCGGACCACTAAACCGTGTAATTGACCTCTCAGAGGCCCGGAGACTTCGGGGGATCCCCTCGTCACGAGTCGAGAAAAAAGGTGAACCGGTTGTGGAGACCAAGGGTCAAACCGCTGCTCAGGCGCTTCACGAGGAGGTCCAGGTCCTCGCCGCAAAAGTTGCGGAGGCTTTTAGGGGTGAGGGGAGGTCTGAGCGGGTCTGTTCAGAAGGGTATCTGCTGACCACGCTCCCGCAGATCATCACTGACATCAGGGGGAGCCTCGGGATGCGTAAGCAGACCGATAACGCAAGGCTCAGGCGCGCCCTGATGGCACGTTACGGGGACGCGAGCCTCGCACGTGCGGCACTTCTGACGCCGAAAGAGCTCCTCTCCCTGCCTGATGTGGGGCAAACAACACTTGATCAGCTTCTTCAGGAGCTCGCAACTCACCGCCCGATGACGCTCCCCGTGCTCATCACCGGCCGAAAGGGGGCGCTCAAGGAGGTCCAGGAGATCCCGGACCTGTTTTTTGAGCTGTCCCGCGGTCTGCCGGGGCGTTCCGGGCGCCGTGCCGGGTGAGGCGACCTCCGGTCTGACCCTCAAATCCGTTTGCGATTATCTTTATATATGCGCTGGTCAATGGGACATTAGGCCCCTCCCCCCTATCCGGATGGGTAGGGCGCAGCCGGCAAAGGGCGGAATCGCGAATAATGAAGAGGCGTTTCCCCCTTATTGGGGGGACGTGTCCGCAGACAAAAGATAAGAAGCGCGCTATCCAGCGAGCTCGAAGCCGAAAACGGTTTGCGATTTTCGTTTTCACATGCTTTTCTCTTTGAAAATGTATTTATGTCGCGTGACCCGCATTATGCTTGCGGATAACGGCCGAAGAAGGAGAACATGAGATGTTTGAAAAGGGAGTCCCCCTTCGTGGCCTTCACGTGCGCAACGGCCGAATGGGCGGTTTGTGGACGATCGACGCGATACGTCTTGACACCGGTATGATGGTGAAACTGACCGGGGGGTTCGACGAAGTCGACCCGCTCAGGCCCTTCGTGGCTGACATCCTTCAAAAGCGGATTATGGAAAACGTCACTCCGGTCGAGATCGAATACAAGGTCGGCCCGAACAAGACCGGGCCGGAAACGGTCCTGAGCGCGGTGGAGCGGAAGCGCTCCGAGGCGGCCCCCCCGTACGCCGACATCCCGGCGGAGTTCAGGATAGGCTACACGGTGACAGAGACCTACTGCGTCAGCCCTGATAAGTCGGGCGGGCCGTACCGGATCTTCGAGGCGGAGGTCGGGTCAACGAAGCGGCTTGCGAAAATCGTAGCAAGGGTGCCTGATCCCGAACGGAGACGGCCGATACGGATGGCCCTGAAGGCCTCCAAGGACAGGAACGGGAACCCGCAGCGGGAAGGGATCTATCAGGGGGAGGCGGACACAGACCCGATCAGCGCGTTTGCCCCGGAGCTGCTCGCACCCCCGAAACGGAACCCCATGCCACCCGCACCTGCGGAACCCGTACCGGCCGCGGGTCCGCGCCGGGAGCAGACGAATGTGGACGGGTTTCGTCACGTTCAGGTCACACGGGAGGTCGTGCGCAAACCCGCGAAAAACGATCTCGTCTTCCTGCTCCTTGAGACGAGGGATAAGGATAACGGCGAGAGGCTTCGCCTGTACCTGGACGTACCGGAGCCGGACGCCGCGGAGATCGCCCTTTTTAGTGATTTCTTTTTTCGGGAGACGTCCCGGAATGATACGGGCCGGGCCGTTGAGCTTAGGGGTGACGTGATGCTCTCCATGCCTGAGGCGAAACTCTCAACAACTGCCTCAACTTCGACGTTGGCTGCGGCCAACAGCTCACTGGCGACACCGGATTCGGAAGATGAGCCTGACGAAGGTCGTTTTATGAGGATCAGGCACGCTCAAGAGAAAGACATCAGACCGTATCCCGGATACGCGAAGATTCATCGTGAAATCGGACCGGTTCAGTATTTCGCTCAATTTCTCGCAGAGGACGTCGACACCGGAGAGACGTACCAGGCGAAGCTTTACCTGCCCGAAAAGAGCGCACATCTGGAGCTTTACCTTCCGGTCAACATACGCACGGAGAAGGGGAAGCTCTGCATAAGGAACAGCTCCGCGCACCCGCCGCCGGAGATCGCAGCGATGGACTTCGAGGCGGGGGAATGGAAGCGGTATCGTGTAAGGGGCGGCAAACCGATCACAAATTTCAAAACGACGGATGGTTCCGGGGAGGTGTACCACATCTTCGACGCGAAGATCGTCGGCAAGGAAAGTGAGATGAAGATCATGGGGTACGTCCCGGGCGGGGACACGGAGCGCCTGATGACGGTCCTGGTTCGCCCGAATAAGTACCGGCACGGGGAGCTGCAGTATGAGGCGGCGCTGATCGAGCCGGACCCGGTGGTGAGCCGGGAGACGATGTGCGAGATGATCCGGAAGCTCAAGGCGCCGGGGATCGGGGCCGAACATGCCGAGAAGATCACGAACCGGTTCGGGATGGAGAGCCTGCACGTGATCCGGTATGAGCCGGAGCGGCTGACCGAGATCAAAGGGATCAGCGAAGGGACGGTCGCTCAGATCAGGAACGCGAACCACCTCGACCTGAGCGCCTCCATCCTGCAATCGATGGCCCGGAACGGGGTCCATACCCGGTATTTCAGCAAGATCCTCCGAACCTTCAATAGCGACGCCGTGGAGATCATCGATACGGACCCGTACCGGCTGACCGTGATCAACGGGATCACTTTCGAGTACGCGGACAAGATCGCGGTCGAAAATCAGAACCTGTCACGCCTCTCCCCGGTCCGGATCGCGGCCGCTCTTGACGCGGTCAAGAAATCACTCATGAACTCCGGGAAATGCGCTGACGCGTACACGTGGATCAGCAGCCTGATCTTCGCTGTAACGAAAGATGTTGGCTGGTCTGACAGCAAAGAGTTCGGAAGGCGCGTCCGCAAACACATTGAGGAGCAGTCCGAACTGGAGGACGGGACGGTTCGACTGGAGTGGGTCGACGGGGACGAGCTTGTCCGGTTCCAGGACGTGGTGCGCGCGGAGAGACGGATCGCCGAGGAGGTTTATAAGAGGATGAGGAACGGGCCGGACTGGATCGGTTTCGACCCGACCCAGTATCTCAGGACGTTCGAGAGGGTGAACAAGATGGAGCTCGGCGAGGAGCAGGCCCAGGCGGTCAGGATGGTCTGTAAGAACGGGACGAGCATCATGACCGGCGGGCCCGGGGTCGGGAAGACGACGACCCTGAAGGCGGCCGTCGGCGCGCTTGAATCCGTCGGAATCCAGGTCATCCTCGGCGCCCCGACCGGGATCGCGAGCAAGCGGATGCGGGAGTCGACGGAGCGCCCCGCCTCGACCGTCCACTCGCTGATCTCGCAGCTGGACCGGAGCAACGAGATGGAGCCGGTCATCTCGGCCCAAAATCCGAGCTGTCTCGTGATTGACGAGACCTCCATGGTCAACGTGTTCACGCTTCAGGACCTCCTGAAGGACCTGCCCGATAACACCTCGATCATGTTTTGCGGGGACGTGGACCAGCTCCCCTCGATCGGTCCCGGCGAGGTCCTGCGGGATTTGATCAGGTCTGAGTTGATCCCGGTGACCCGCCTGATCGAGGTTTACCGGAACGGCAAGGATAGCGGGATCGTTGCCGCCGCGCAGGCGATCAACCAGGATGAGATTCCCAAGCCCGAAAAGGACTTTCAGATCACGGACGCCAAAACGAATGAGGAGATCAGCGACGAGACGATCCGTCAGGTACAAATACTCCGCGATAAATATGAGAACTCGGACAAAAATCTCCTCGACAACCTCATGGTCCTGTCCCCCACCAAGAAGGGGCCGGCCGGCGTTGTCGCCCTGAACACCCGGCTGCAGAAGCTCCTGAACCCGGCCTCACGGATGAAGGCGGAGTTCTCGGTCCCCCGCCCCCCCGAGGACACCTATGACGATGATGACGACACCCCGACAGCGGAGGAGCTCAAAAAACGGAAGGTCCATCATGAGATCCTCCGGGTCGGCGACAAGGTGATCAACACGAGAAACGAGAAGTCTTCCGGCCTCGTCAACGGGGACACCGGGCTCATCACCTACCTCGACGCGGCCTCCCGGACCGTCTGCGTGGAGTTCGATGGGGCACCTCAGATCTTCGAGAAGGACGATCTCAAGGATATCCGGCTCGCATACGCAATGACGGTTCATAAATCTCAAGGGAGTGAAGCGAAAAACGTAATATTTCCGCTCCCGAACATCGAGATTCTGCTGACCCGTCCCCTCTTCTACACCGGGATCACGCGCGGGAAGGATAATGTCAGCGTGATCGGGGAAAGGAGTACGATCAGCTTCTGCGTCGGGAACATCCCCGACAACAACGCGAAGTTGCGGCGGCACAGCACGCTGGCGGCCCAGTGCCGACACCTCATGGAGTACGGGCTTGAGCAGGAGGCGGAACCTGATGAGGATGGAGACCCTGATCCGTGCTGATTTGCGAAAAATTATCTTGATGTGATACCGAAGGCGGGGTAAGGTGATCATATGAGACGTATTAAACTTTCCTCCCTGTTGGTTTGGCGCGCGGCGTAAGCTGCGCGGCCGACGTCTTACGACTTCCGGGCCGCCCATGGGCGGCCCTTTTTCTTTTGCTCCCCATGCGCGGCCCTTTCCCTCCCCTTGAAAGGACCCCCC
>Ga0208544_10002829_pt1 | contig 11090 bp, 9 predicted proteins | sample DEB08_DNA_9_FD_184526 | JGI IMG/M metagenome (GOLD analysis project Ga0208544, IMG submission 184526) | Aqueous microbial communities from the Delaware River and Bay under freshwater to marine salinity gradient to study organic matter... | ecosystem: Environmental > Aquatic > Marine > Coastal ...
ATTTCTCGTACTGTCTTTGCTTGAAGGGTGAAAATATTTCGTATCTTTTTTAATATACTCATAAGGCGCTTTTTTGCCCCTAAGTTAACTCTTTTCGCTAATTTAGTCCAACTTTACGTGGGTAGCCTAGACCTCCTCCAACAGAAAAATCACCCCATGACCAACTCATTTGTGGTGCAATTGCCAAATAAACCTCCTCTTCGTAGCTACCCAATAATTCAAACCCTACCAGACCATCACCAAGTGCATAGAGCAAACTTGCCTGATAGGCTAGTTCCAATTCGGCTTCTTCTTCTAGTTCAATTTCAGGGCTCAAGCCAAATTGAGAACTCAATTTTTCAGACCAAAGAAAAGCATAAGTAGCAAAGGGCGCAAAAGACCAAGCATCTTCCTTGGAAATAGGGGCTTCGGTCTCCAAACCTATGGCAAAAGCATTGCTCGTATTTTGCCAAAGGGTATGTTGAATCCCAAGTTCTACTTTACCAAATTTGCTTTCGCTTTCTCCAGTATTCAATTTATTGCTGAAGTGTGAAAATTCTGCTTCAATACCCCATCCTTCTTTTAGGGTATATTCGATTTCGATGCCTTCACTCATTTGATTAAAGGCATCGTTTTTCACCCAACTGGGGATAAAATTTAATTCGATACTACCTTGCTCCGAACCTATATCCGTTGTATTGTCTCGGAATAGGGGTTCTGCAATTTCCTGTTCTTCCGATTCAAAATTTTCTTGTGAAAAAGCCTTGTTGATGGAAATCATGAACAAGCATAATACTAATAATAGGTAATGTAAGAAACCTTGCATTTTGTTGAACTTAGGTTTTTAACCACTAATAGAATGTCTATAAGAAGAGAAGATATTCTAGAATGGGAGGAGGTAGTTATATAAAAAAATAGCGATTTATTTTAGCCGCTTTTTAACAGTCTCCAGGGTAGCTAAACTTTGTGTTCTAATTGTTTAATTTGACTAATGATTTTTTTCATTTCTTCCTTGCTAAGCGGCTTATGGATAAAGCCTTTTAATGATTTATTCGCTTGGGCTCTTTTCATATCCTTTTTGTGTAAAGAAGAAGTCAGCATAACAACAATTATGCTAGCTTGTAATTCCACGGGTAGTTGTTCGTAAGCTTCCAGAAACTCAAAACCATCCATTACAGGCATATTAATGTCCAGTAAAATCAGGCTAAGTTTATCTGCACCAAAAGAAGGCGTATCTTTTAAAAAATCAATAGCTTCTTTTCCATTCATGGCAACATATATTTTTTCTGTCACCTCCCATTCTTTCAAATAATGTTCGTGTAAAAAATTAGTTCCACGGTCATCGTCAACTAGGAGGATAGATTTAAATTTATATTCCATTATCAATAAATAGCTTGTTAAAAATAATTGTAGAAAAAAAACTTTGGGACGTATTGTAAGTAGATACAAAAATAAAGCCGATTTAAAATAGTTGAATTTAAATTATATGATTGATGAGAGAACTAGCCAGTATCATTTAAATATTTTACGGTAATTTAATATATGAAGGGGTAGAAAATCGCAATAAATGACCCTATAACAGAAAAAGCCTTCCCGAATTACTTCGAGAGGGCTTTTTTATAGCTCCGCTTATCGATATTTACTTTCTTAATGATGTCTTCCTTTATTCCCACCAAACTCCATCGCCTCTCCTTTACCAAAACCATAACTAAATCCAAGCGTAACAAATCGACCTCTTTGGGAGCGACTGTATAAATAAAAATTAGCTTGGGTGGTTTCACTTTCTCTAAATCTAGAGGCAAAAACATCTCTGATACTTAAATTAAGGACGCCTCTACCATCCATCATTTTTTTCCGAATACCTAAATCTGCAAATACATTCCCTGTAATTTCGCTTTGTACGGTTTGATATTTTGACCGATAACGCCCCGTTATTTCTACCTCAAATTGAGCGGGTAATTTGAGTTTGTTCGTCCATTTGGCAGACCATTGGTCGGCAGAAAAATCAAAGGAAGTTAACTCATATTCTCCTTTTCTATTAAAATAATTATAGTTGATATCCCCATTCATCGACCACTTTTTACTAGGACTATATTTACCATTAAATTCTACACCCGTTGCTTGATTGGTGCCAATATTAAGGGGCTTGGAAGTACTTATATTGTTTTCAAAAGTAGCAATTCGTTCGACCATATCGGTGGTGTAGCGATGATAAACGCCAAAATTCATAGATACTTTTCCTACTACATAAATACTAGTGATTTCATAAGAATCCGTATATTCTGGTTGTAAATCGGGATTACCTGTACGGATAGAAAAATTATTTCTAATATTGAAAAAAGGATTTAAGTTCCATAATCTAGGGCGGTAAATTCTACGAGAATAACCTGCTTGTAAAGAAAAGCGTTCTGTTAATTTATAGGAAGTGTGTAAGGAAGGGAAAAAGTCAGTAAATTTTTGGTTATTTCTTTGGTTGGTATTGGTCAATAGGGTCGTCAAATTGGTGTTTTCTAAACGCAACCCTAATTTTAAGCCCCATTTATCATCTTCGTAAGCACCCGTTGTATACAAACCTAATACCTTTTGGTCATACTCAAAAATATTGGTTAAATTAGGGTTTTCTATCCATTCATTATTCACAAAATCGGTAACTGCATAATCGTTACTCACATCATTTATGACGTATTGTGCGCCCGTTTCCATCGTCCATTTCTTTGAAAAAGGCTTGGTGTAATCTATCCCAAAAGTTTGTTTGGTTTCTCCAAAATCTGTTCTAGTTTGCTGTTGTGTATTTCTATTTTGACCAGTAATCGTCGTATTAAAAAAATCAGAAGATTGGTCTTTGGCAAATAAACGACCCAAAGCGCTAATCAATAAGGTATGCTTTTTATCGTCTTCAAAATCTTTTTTATACTGTAATTCGTATTGGTATTTTGGATTGGTTGCTTCGGTAATTTCTGCTCGATTCCAACTATCTATGATTGTTCCAGATGCCTCTTGAAAACTAAAAGCATTATCGGATAACTCATCTTCTATTTCATAAGCCAAACTTCCAGATAGCGTTATTACATTATTTTTATTAATATGGATATCTGTTCCTAATATAAAATTATAAAAAACTTCTTTTTTGGAACTGGTACCGTCCGATAAGATGGTATTATTGGTCGTTAAATCTCGATTAATGCTTTCTCTGTCATTCGGAAAATTTCTAAAACCAACCCCTACTTGACTGAACAAATTAAATTTTTCCGTACGGCGATTTAAACTCAAGCCAAAACTATGATTATCGGGTGTTCCAACATTCACGGTTGCTGAACCATTGATACCTTTTCGTTCCTCTTTTTTAATAATAATATTGATAATCCCTGAAGTCCCTTCCGCATCGTATTTCGCTGATGGATTGGTAATCACTTCGATTTGTGAAATCATTTCAGCGGTAATCGTTCCGAGTGCGCCACCTTGTTCACTTGCTATCACAGAAGGTTTACCATTGATTAAAATCTGTACCCCTTCACTTCCACGAAGACTAATAGCTCCTTCAATATCGACATTGACGGAGGGTACATTATTCAACACTTCTAAGGCACTTGCCCCTGTACTACTTAAATCTTTACCGACATTAAAAACTCGTTTGTCTAATTTAAATTGGGTGCTTGATTTTTCTGCTCGAACTTCCACTTCGTTCAACATTTGGCTATTCTCAGAAAGGGTAATTACCCCTAAATCTATTTTTTCATTTCCTGTATTAAATTCTGTAATCCTTTTATTCGCATAGCCAATAAAACTGATTTCTATAAAGAAGTCAGGAGTATTCGTTTGAATGCTAAAATTTCCATCTATATCAGTAGTTGTTCCCGTAATAGGTTTTTTAGTCGTTTTATTTCCAACCATAATCGTCGCAAATTCGATAGGTTGTTGACCATTCGATTCTATTACTTTTCCTGTGATTTCTATACCTGATTTTTGAGTAAAAACAAAAGTAGCGGTTAACATTATTGCTAAAAATAAATAGATTTTTTTCATCTTGTCAGGTGTTTAATTAGTTATTAATTTTCTGGAATTACGCTCGGGTACTTATATCCAAATGCATGGTACAAAAGTAAAGGAAGTCGGCTGTTTTTGTAGGATTAATCGTTGAACGACCGATTTTTTAGGTCAACTGTAATTTAGCAGGTATTCAACTTAAATGGTCGTTGACCCTACTAAATCTGCTGTTTACCGAATACTTTGCCTATAATATCAAAATCTTGGTATTTTTGAGGGTAAGTACTGTGACAAAAATAGACTTACAATATTTAATTTGTTGCGAGTTGCGGGTTACGAGTTGGTTTAGAGCAATTAGTTTTATTATTCAATGTTTCATTTAACTTTTGCTTCTTTAGATACAAAATTCACCTCTTTTAACCCGTAACTCGCAACCCGCAACTATTCTTAAAATGTTCGATTATTTATGTCCGAGTACTTAAATAGGAATAAAATGAATCCATCAATCTTCCAGCGAATTCCTAAAGAAGGATTTTTTCAAGTCCTCTTAATTCTCCTATTAGGGGCAGCTACAATATTTGAAAAAAATGAAGATGCGCTGAATGTAGCTCGTTCCCTTACCAAGCTCTCTTTTTTTTGTGTTTACGTTTTAGCCGCCTTGGTCATTAGCTATTTTTTATTACCCCATTTTTTTTACAAGAAACGCTTTTGGTTGTTTTTTGCCAGCGTTTTATTATTGCTATCAGGGGTTATTTTTATAGAAGAATTAGTCTTGGAACAAATATTCTACCCAAACTCAAGAGGTAAATCTTTTCCAGGTTTTATCCATACCTTATTAGAAATTTCTCCAACAATATTAATCTTAGTCGGTTTTAAATTTGCTTGGGATGCGCAGCAGAAACAAAAAGAATTGGAACATTTGAATACAATGGTTGCCGAAAGTCAATTACAATTTCTACAATCACAAGTCAATCCGCATTTTTTGTTTAATAACCTCAATAACCTCTATTCCTATGCCCTAGAAAATTCCCCGAAAACACCCAAAATTATTTTAGAATTATCGGATTTGCTCAGATATATGCTATACGATTGCAAAGAAAAATGGGTCTCTTTAACTAAAGAAATTGACTATTTAACTAATTTTATTCGCTTACAGGAATTACAAATTGAAGATAGAGGAACGGTCAATTTTAGCATCCAAGGACAAGCATCGGATAAATTAATTGCGCCCTTATTATTAGTGGTCTTTGTGGAAAATTGCTTTAAGCATAGTACTTCTAGTATGACGGAAAATATATTAATTAATATCAATCTTCAGATAACAGGCGACCAATTAAGATTTAGTTGTGCGAATGCCTATTCTGAAAATGGGAATACCCAAAGTTTATCAAAAGGGATAGGTTTAGAAAATGTGCAAACCAGATTAAATTTATTATATCGGGAGGCTCATAAGCTAACGATTAAAACGGATAATAATACTTACCTTGTTGATTTGAGATTAGATTTAAAAACACCACACCAATGATAAGCTGTATCATCATAGAAGATCAACCACCAGCTCAAAGAATATTAAAAAAATACATTGGGGATGTCAATAAACTAGATTTAAAAGGCACTTTCGGAGATGCTTTAGCAGCATTGGAATTCCTCAAAACAAATCCAGTTGATTTATTATTTTTGGATATTCACTTACCTAAATTATCGGGTATTGACTTTTTAAAAATACTTTCGCAGAGACCAAAAGTTATTCTAACAACTGCTTTTCCAGATTATGCGTTGCAAGGTTACGAATTAGATGTAATAGATTATTTACTCAAACCCTTTTCTTTTGAACGATTTTTTAAAGCAGTCTCTAAAGTCATTTATGAAGAAACAACAACGGTTTCGGCTGTCAATCAAGTCCCTTTAGAAAAAAATACGACCGCTCCTGAATTCTTATTTATCAAAACAGGGACTGATTTTCAAAAAATAGAAATAGCCGCCATTCAATTTATCAAATCTATAGGCGATTATACTCAAGTGTTTACTAAGACGGGTAAACATTTAGTTTCTCATCCGCTGAAGTATTGGTTAGAACGATTGCCTAATAAACACTTTTGTCAAATCCATAAATCTTTCTTGATTAATGTGTTGCATGTTGATAAAGTGTCTGGTAATGTGGTGTATATGGGCATTGAAAATTTGCCAATTGGCCGAACTTATAAGGAGCATTTTTTTAAAGAATATTTGCAGGGGTTTTCTGGTTGATGTTTAAGCTGTATTGATTACCCATAAGTTTGAAATGAGAAAATAAGGGCTTTAGTCCTGGCTCTGTCTGTAGAAATGTTGAATATTCGATAAAATTTCTAAAGGAGCATCGCTCCGACACGATTGGAATTACGGTGTCGGAGCGATGCTCCTTTAGAATCTGGTAAATCCGATAAATCTAGAGACAGAGTCGAAGCTAAAGCTCCTAATTCCATCAAAAAAGTATGGATAATCAGTACGATTCAAACATTACTGATTACCCACTCGTTTTGACTACTAATTCAGTCTCTTTTCTCTCCTCTCAACTCCCTCTTCTCAAAACAAAAAAGCCTTCCCGAATTACTTCGAGAAGGCTTTATATTTTCTAAAACGATTTGACTCGTTATTTTTACATCATACCGCCCATACCACCTGGCATTCCACCATGGGCATGACCGTGTCCACCTGCATCTGCTTCTGGCTTATCATTTACCACACATTCTGTAGTTAAAATCATAGCTGCGATTGAAGCTGCATTTTCTAAAGCAATTCTAGTTACTTTAGTTGGGTCAATTACACCAGTTTTCTTCAAGTTCTCAAACTTATCCGTTCTAGCATTATAGCCCATGTCGCCTTTACTTCTAGCAACTCTCTGTAAAATTACAGAACCTTCAACACCTGCATTTTCGGCAATTGTTCTTAAAGGAGACTCTAAAGATTTCTTAACGATAGCGATACCGATATTTTCATCTTCATTCACCCCTTTTAGGTTTCTTAAGCTGGCGATAGACCGAACTAAAGCAACACCACCACCTGCAACGATTCCTTCTTCAACCGCTGCACGCGTTGCGTGTAAAGCATCATCTACTCTGTCTTTCTTTTCTTTCATCTCTACTTCTGTAGCTGCACCTACATATAATACAGCAACACCACCAGCTAATTTAGCCAATCTTTCTTGTAACTTCTCCTTATCGTAATCAGAAGTAGTTGTTTCGATTTGTGACTTAATTTGGTTGATTCTAGCATCAATTTGAGTCTGCTCACCTGCACCGTTTACAATCGTTGTGTTGTCTTTGTCAACCGTGATTTTTTCACAAGTTCCTAAGTGCTCTAACTCAACGCTATCTAATTTATACCCTTTTTCTTCAGAGATAACCGTACCTCCTGTCAAAATGGCTAAATCTTCTAACATTGCTTTTCTTCTGTCACCAAAACCTGGCGCCTTCACTGCAACAATCTTCAATTGTGCTCTTAATCTGTTCACTACTAAAACACCTAATGCTTGAGACTCAATGTCTTCAGCGATGATTAATAAAGAACGTCCTGCTCCAACAACTTTTTCTAAAATAGGAACGATGTCCTGCATGTTAGAAACTTTCTTGTCGTGGATCAAGATATATGGATTCTCATATTCTGCTACCATGTTTTCCGCATTGGTTACAAAATATGGAGATAAATATCCTCTATCGAATTGCATACCGATTACTTCCTCAACGTAAGTATCTGTACCTTTTGCTTCTTCTACTGTGATAACGCCGTCCTTAGTTACTCTTTTCATTGCATCCGCAATCAAAGTACCAATTTCTTCGTCATTATTCGCAGAAATAGCTGCAACTTGCTGTACCTTTTTGAAGTCTTTTCCAACTTCTTCGGACTGACCAGCTAAGTGAATAACTACTGCTTTTACTGCTTTCTCGATACCTCTTTTCAAATCCATTGGATTTGCTCCAGCTGCAACATTCTTCAAACCAGCAGTTACCATTGCTTGAGCTAAAACAGTAGCCGTTGTTGTTCCGTCACCTGCAACATCTGCAGTTTTAGAAGCAACTTCTTTTACCATTTGTGCACCCATGTTTTCTACTGGGTCTTCTAATTCTATTTCTTTAGCAACTGTTACACCATCTTTAGTGATTGCCGGCGCACCGAAGCTTTTTTGAATAACTACGTTTCTTCCTTTTGGCCCTAATGTTACTTTTACCGCATTTGCCAAAGCGTCAACACCAGCTTTTAATTTTTCTCTGGCAGCTCTATCGAAGCTAATTTGTTTAGCCATGTTTTTTACCTTTTTGTTAATTTGAAAATTAAGTTTAAATGGGGGTGACAAGGTTACGAGGTGGCAGGGTAGAATAAGAATAAAATCCAAAACTATGCAATGCACCTTATATACCAAGTACCTTTCTTAAAGGATAACTAAAATGTCATCTTCTCGCATGATGAGGTAATCCTCACCTTCGTAGTTCAATTCTTGTCCGGCATACTTACCATAAAGAACGATGTCTCCTTTAGAAACAGTCATTGCGTTTCCGTCTTTACCTGGCCCAACAGCTACGATTTCCCCTCTTTGAGGCTTTTCTTTTGCTGTGTCAGGAATAATGATTCCACCCTTTGTCTTTGTATCAGCGGGTGCTGGTTTTACAACTACTCGATCGTTAATTGGCTTCATTGTAGTCTAAACTTTAAATAAGGTTTACAAATAATATTTAATTCACTCCTTGTTGCTTTTATTAAAAATAAAGTACAACAAATCAGTTGACTGTCATCAATTTCTATACCAGTCGCCTAAAAGTGACATTATTGCCGAAAATGTTAAATTTTGCAGGAAATACTGTCAGGCTATAACGAAATTATGTCAGTCGTACCCGAAATCGTTTCGAGAGGTCGCAAAAATAGTTGAAAGCTTAAAAACATGTGTTAAGAAAAAGTTAAGAAAAGACCTTCTTTCTGAAAATTGACTTTTAGAGGGCAGTTTTTTGTATGTTGGTGTGGAAATGATGGGCTTGGAAGCGAAAAATAATGTCGTTGGAGCTATTTTTTGAGACTGTGGTTAATATTTTGAGGTGTTTGAAGGGATTTTATAAGATTTTACCCTGAAATTAATGTCATTCCTAATTCTATTGCGTTTAGCTTTTTCTTAAACAAAATTTGATATGTTGAAAACATGAATGATACTGTTTTGAAGTTGAAAACTTCAAAAATCGATATCGTACAAACTTGGGAAATTGGGTTATATGACTATATCCAATGTTTTTAAGTGAGGCAAATAGAAACTGAAGAATGACAAAATTTGGAACAATTATCCAAAATTCTGTCATTCCTGATTTATTCCCAAAATATATCTCTATTTTCTTTGTGTTCAACTCCAATTCCACCAACTTCTTTTCCAATTTCTGACTCGCTGTATTCGTCAGGTTCTTCTCTAACTTTATTATTTTAGGAAAACTTATTGCTGTTTTTCATTAATTAAATGCCTATCTCTCTCTTTCTTTGGAAAATAGATTAAACAAAACAATAACCAAAAAGTGCTTAAAATTGCAGGAACGATTTGATTATAAGGCTCCCATGCAGAAAAGACGGTTCCTATACCTGCGGAAATTAATGCAGTAAAGGATGCCGTAATTTTGTAGATGTGCTCATATAGCCAGAACTTTTTTATCGTGATTAAATTTGGAAGGAAGAAACGCAGTATATCAAATCCGACTATTGCAAAAACATACCCTAAAAGGTAATAAATTACTTTTTTGTCCCATAGCAGATTTGCTGTTTTAATATTGTAAACGAAATAAAGGGCAATAGAAAAAACTAAGAGCATCACGCCAAAATCTACGCTTTGGAACCCCTTTTCTTTTGTTTTCAAAACTCTATAACCCGAATATGAAGTATAAAAACTCAGTAAAGTAACAACGGTGAGAAAAGGCCTATCTCTAAAAAAAAGCACTCCATTTAATGCGGTAAGCACTACGACGGCTATTAGAAATAAAAAGATACGACCATAACGCCGATGGACAATCCCCCCTTTTTCAGAGGCATATGGAATTATAGCAATAAAAATAGCAATAATACCGAAAAGGACGTGGATGAAAATGTTGATTGAATGTAGCATAAGTTAAATTGATTTTTGGTCAAATTAACGCTACATTTTTACAAAAAAAAAGTGATTTTTGGCGAATGGGGGCTATAAATTGGTGAAAATAGACCTCTAGATGGCGAATGGATTACTTAAAATTTATGGATTATAGTTTGATTATACTTTTTATCAAATTCATATAACTAGCACTACTTATTATTGATGTTTGATTTTTATCTTTAAACGCTAGAATATACCTTCCTTTTAGATGAGGTTGGATTTGTAGAATTTGATTTTTATTAATGATGTATTTTCTATGCACTCTAATAAAATTATTTGCTAGTCTATTTTCTAAAAATGATAAAGGATAATTACATAATAAACGATTACTTTCAATATCACATAAAAAGGAGTAATTATCATAAGCCTCGAAAAAGATAATATCTTCTACTTGATGTAATTTAGTTATTTCCCCTTGACGAATTGGAATTTCTTTTAATTCGGTATTTAGTAATGCTGCTTGTGAGTTAGCAGGAATAGCTGTTTTCTCTATTTGACGCTTTGGATTTATTAACGCGTCGTGTCCGAATCCAACTATTAGGGCTATTATTATATTAAAAATAAACACGCCACCTTCATTAGAAAAATCATAAGACTGATGATTGAACACTATATTACGAATGAATAAATCTACCATGGTGGCTATTACAGCAATAAGAGAAAAGACTACTAATAAGATGATTTTAGTTCTGAATAATGTCGTTTTTTTGCCTAACCATTTCGGATAATTATAGGTAGTTAACAATATTCCATACCCAATGATAAGACTGATAAGGACATGTTGGATAATGCTCTGTTCTAAGTTATTCCCAAGCCCTAAAGCAAAACTACCGATCCCTAGTCCTACACCAATTATCAATATCTGTATAATAGACTTGTTCGGGATTGATAATCAGCAAGATAGAGCTAATTGATAATTTGATAGTCCTGCACATATTCCAATTATTCTATTTTTTAACTCTTGACATTTTAATCGGCATCTATTTTTTAGGATACG
>Ga0208544_10002832_pt1 | contig 11082 bp, 11 predicted proteins | sample DEB08_DNA_9_FD_184526 | JGI IMG/M metagenome (GOLD analysis project Ga0208544, IMG submission 184526) | Aqueous microbial communities from the Delaware River and Bay under freshwater to marine salinity gradient to study organic matter... | ecosystem: Environmental > Aquatic > Marine > Coastal ...
CATCGTGAAGCCCATGCCACAACCCGTAATACTGCCAGAAAACAAGGAAATTAACCTGGACGAATCCAAAGGGGCCAAGCTACTCGGCGGTCTCGTTATCGTTGCCACCATCGCCCTCTACGCCATCTTCTGGTAACCCTAACAAGATCTGGCCACCCACTCAATACATGGCCCCAACACCCGTTGGGGCCATTTTTTCTCCCCCCGCCTCCCCAGAGGCGCACTCCCCACTTCCTAATTCCCACTTCCCAATCTCCAATGGACCTCAGCCACCTTATCAATGAAGCCAAAAGCGGCCTCCAAACCACCTTTGGACTAGAAGCCACCCACATTGCCGCGGCCCCCGGTCGGGTCAACCTCATCGGCGAACACATCGACTACTGTGATGGTTTTGTGCTCCCCTTTGCCCTTGAGCAAAACATCATCATTGCTGCCGCAGCCAACAACAGCTCCACGGTCAGGCTCGCCTCATCGCTCGGTGGTGACACCGTTGAAATAGATGTTTCAGGTGACATCCCCGAAGCCGAACCCAAATGGGCAAACTACCCACGTGGTGTGATGCAGTATTTCCGTGAGGGAACCGGCTGCACCCTGCCGGGTTTTGATGCCTACATCACCTCCAACGTCCCCTCCGGCGGTGGGCTCTCATCCTCAGCCGCCTTTGAGCTGGCTACAGCAACTCTGCTGGAGGGCCTCACCGGCATCACCCTCGATACCAAAACCAAGGCACTGCTTTGCCAGAAAGCCGAGCACAACTACGCCCACTGCCCCTGTGGCATCATGGACCAGTTTGCCTCAGCCTTTGGCGAAAAGGACCGCCTAGTCATGATCGACTGCCGGTCCGGCGAGCCTACCCTGGTCCCTTTTGAAAACCCGGATCTCACCGTGATTGTAGCCAATACCTGTGTTGAGCACGAGCTCTCCGACGGCGGCTACGCCTCTCGCCGTAAAGCCACCGAAGACGGGCTTGAAATCATTGGGAAATCAAGCTGGCGGGATGCCAGCATGGCAGACGTTGAGGCTAGCAAAGAACAGATGGGCGATGTTATTTTTCGTCGTAGCCGTCACGTCGTCGGCGAGATCCAGCGCACCATGGATGCAGCCAAGGCTCTTGAAGCTAACGATTTTGATACCCTGGGCTCTCTCATGTATGCCTCTCATGCCTCACTGCGTGATGACTTTGAAGTTTCTTGTGAGGAACTCGACATCATGGTCGAGATCGCCCATTCACTCGGCAAAGACAGCGGGGTCATCGGCTCACGCATGACCGGTGGTGGTTTTGGCGGCTCGACCGTTACTCTCTGTGAATCATCCAAGGCCGACACCATCATCGACGCCTTGGAACAACAATACACAGCACGAACCGGTATCACCCCCGACATCTTTACCTCCCGACCAAGCCAAGGGGCACGATTGCTCCAGTAAAATTGCCATGCCTGCCGACTACCACAGCCATACTCCTCTCTGCCAGCATGCGGAAGGCACCCCTATACAATATGTTGAAGCCGCACTAAAAGCAGGCATCTCCGAATATGGCATCTCCGACCACGCCCCCGTCCTTCCCGAACCCTTCGACGACTGGCGCATGCTCAGCAATCAACTACCGGATTATTTTCAATGGATTGATCGCGCCAAAGTTGCCGCTGCTGGCAAAATCTCCGTCCGCGCCGGACTTGAGTGCGACTGGTTGCCAGGCTGCGAACCATGGATCGAACAGCTCAAAGCCAAATACAAGTGGGACTACCTGATCGGCTCGGTGCACTACCTAGCAGGATGGGATTTCGACAACCCCGTATGGCTTGAAAAATGGAGCAAAACCGATGTTGATGACGCATGGGATCGCTACTGGCAAAGCTACACCGACATGGCCGAAAGCGGCCTGTTTAATATCCTCGGCCACCCTGACCTGATCAAAAAATTCGGCTATCAACCCATGGGCGACCTCTCCCGTTATTACGAACCCACCATCGACGCCATTGCCACCTCAGGTTGCGCGATCGAAATCAACACCGCCGGCTGGCACAAACCCTGCAAAGAAGTTTACCCTTCACTCGATTTCCTCGACCTCGCCTGCTCCGCCGGCATCCCCATCGTCATCTCATCAGATGCACACCACCCAAGTGAACTGGGGCGGGACTTCGACAAGGCCATCACTCTGGCCAAACAAGCCGGCTACAGTGAAACGCTGCTGTTCGATCAATACCAGCGCAGCTTCGAGGCATTATAAGGCCTTTTCTTTGCGTTGACTCCAAATGGCAAAGCCAAGGAAAGCTAAACCGGCCACAATCATGAAGATCGAATAAAACTGCCCCTTGGTCAAAGCTCCGATCATCGCAGAGTCGGGCTCGCGATAGCCCTCGGCGATGATCCGAAACACGGCATATAACAGAAAAAACAGACCCGTGATCACCCCCTTGGAGAGCTTGGGGAATTTGACCCGCATAAAAAACAAGATGGCAAACAAAGCCAAGCCCTCTAATAAAGCTTCGTAAAGCTGCGACGGATGACGCGCCTCGAGATAGCCGCCGAGGGTTTCCTGCAGTTCCGGATTCTCTCGAGCCCTTGCCACAAGAAAATCATACGACTGCCCAGCTACCGAAGGATCGACCGCCTGACAGGCTGCAAATGCCTGATCAAGCATTTCCGGCTGGTCTTTCAAATCCTCATAGAGTGACGTTGGAAACTTCATCGCCCAGCTGACACCGTTGGCAACCCGACCGTAGAGCTCGCCGTTGATGAAGTTGGCAATCCGAACCAGACCGATACCGATCGGAGCCACCACACATAAGCCGTCACCAACACCAGTCCAGGAGACCTTCTGTTTCCTCGCATAAACCCAGGTAAAGATCATCAGTCCAAGGATGCCTCCATGACTGGCCATGCCCCCATCCCAGACGCGAAATACCATCAACGGATCGGCAAGCAACTCATGCCACCCTTGAAAATGGTTTTTGGGTATTTGGTAAAACAGGATATAACCAAGCCGACCACCCAGAAACACCCCGAAAAATGCTGCGTAAGCAATAAAGTCAGCCACTTTACTCTCAGGCAAGACCCATAGCTTTCGCCTCGCCTGCCAGCGTAACAGGTAATAACCTAGGACAAAGGCCAGTAAATACCCTAAGCCATACCAACGCAGTTTGATTGGCCCGGCCACATCAAAGATGACCGGGTCCATATTATGAATATAGGTCGCTAACACGCTCTCAAATCACACCAATTAACCCCCGCATGCAAGGGTTTCATTACAAATAGGTCGTCAGGGCATTTATCTCGTCTTGGTCAAGACTCCCGACCAGCGCAATCGATAACTCCATCATTGCAAGATAATCACTGATATCAATGATGGAATTGTGGGTGTGAATATATCGGGACGGGACTCCCAGCACCACGGTTGGCACACCGGTTCCGGAAAGATGAAATGCCCGCGCATCCGTGCCCCCGCTGGTGCGGACAGCCAACTGATAGGCAATATCGTTTTCCTCCGCAACCTTCACCACCAGATCCACCAGTGCCGGATTCATCATTGCCGTGGGGTCTTGCAAACGTATCTGCACGCCCTTGCCTAGCGCCCCCTGTGCTGCTACCAAGCTAAATCCAGGGGTGTCATCCGCAGGGGTTCCTTCGAGTACAATGGCAACATCAGCATGTGCATAGACAGCTGCTGTGGTGGCCCCACGTACTCCCAGCTCCTCTTGCACGGTGCCACAGGAAATCAGCTTGTTCGGGTGCCCCAGACCAACCAATTGCTGAGTCGCCTGAATGGCACACGCCATCCCCACCCGGTTATCAAATGCCTTTGCCATGAACAAATCAGGGTCATTCATCTGAGTAAACTCGGTTAACGGCACCACCGGGTCGCCAATGTTGACCCCATAGTTATTCACCAAATCATCACGGCTCATTGCCCCTACATCGATAAACATCTGCTCAATAGTCAGTACCTTGACCCTCTCCGCTTCCGACAGGAAATGCGGCGGCTTGGACGCCACCACACCAAGTAATTTGCGTCCGTCCCGTGTCCTCACAGCCACCCGCTGGGCAAGTAGCGTATGTGGCCACCAGCCACCCAAGGCAACAAACTGGATAAAGCCCTCCGGGGTAATATTCTGCACCCGGAATGCCACCTCATCCATATGCCCGGTCAGCAACACCCTCGGCCCCTCACCCGTTTCACAGAATACCGAGCCATTGCCGTCTGTACTTATCTCTCCCACATCGGTAAGCTCATCTGCAAAGATCGCCCTGACCTCATCCTCAAATCCGGGTGCGCCATCCGCATCAGCCAGCTCGCGGAGTAAATTAATCGCTTTGTCTCGCATAACTCTCAAATTATCAGGATAAACATATACTTCAATCTTGATTCTTCGGCTACGTTTCTAAAGTCTTCCCCCATGGCTCAAGTCACCGACCTCCACATCTCCAGTAATATCCCGCTCCCGGCTCCCGCATTGCTTCTCTCCGAAGTCGAACGCTCCAATCAGCAGGCCGAATTCATGGCCAACTCCCGCCAGCACATCCGCAACATTCTCAACGGCGAGGACCACCGGATGCTACTTATCTGCGGGCCGTGCTCAATCCACGATAGCAAGGCTGGCATTGAATACGCCCAAAGGCTCGCCAAACTTGCCGAGCAGGTCAAACACCAGATCTACATCGTGATGCGTGTCTATTTTGAAAAACCACGCACCACCGTCGGCTGGAAGGGCTTGATCATGGACCCCCACCTCGACGGCTCAGACGATATCCCCGAAGGACTTCGTCAAGCCCGGCGCTTCCTGCGCGAGATCATCGACATCGGCCTACCCACCGCCACCGAACTGCTCGACCCAATCACACCCCAGTATATCGCCGACCTCATCAGCTGGTCTGCCATTGGCGCCCGTACTACCGAAAGCCAGACTCACCGGCAAATGGCATCCGGCCTCTCCATGCCTCTTGGGTTTAAAAATACCACTACCGGCGATTTGATAGCCGCGGTAAATGCTATCAAAGCGGCCTCTCAGAGCCAAACCTTCCTCGGTGTTAGCGAGCAGGGTGTCGCCTCTGCCGTCACCACCTCCGGCAACCCGGACTGCCACATCATCCTACGCGGTGGCGACAACGGACCCAACTACGGCGCCGATGATGTAGCCGTCACCACCAGCCTGCTCCAGAAACACGGCTTGTATCCCGCGGTGATGATCGATGCCTCCCATGCCAACTGCGACAAACAGCAGGGAAAAATGCCCGCTGTCTTCCGTGAAATCGTCCGCCAACGTGCAGCTAGCAACGAACATGTCATTGGCGCTATGTTAGAAAGTAACCTCGTTGCTGGCAACCAGAGCTTCCCCCAGCCACTCGAAAACCTGACCTACGGTCAATCGATCACCGATCAATGCATCGACTGGGAAACCACTGAGGCTATCGTGCTCAAGGCAGCAGCCGAGCTGAAGCAAGCGGGCGTTGCCGGATAAGGCGGCTACCCACTCGTCATGATCGCCAATCACAGCTTCGCCGCCATCGATTTCGAGTCTGCGGGTGCTGACCATGGTAAAACCGATGTTCCCGTTCAGATCGGCATGGCAACATGGTCATTAAAAACAGGTCACTCGAACCGTTTTGTCTCCTTCATCCGCGCAGACCAATCCATCACCTGGTCAGCCCAAAAAGTTCACGGCATCACCAGCGAGGATCTCGCTGACGCTCCGCCCATGATGCTGCTCTGGCCACAGATCAAAGCCACCCTCTCCGGGCGTATCGTTGTGGCACACGGTCACGGCACCGAAAAACGTTACCTCCGAGCTTTCCCTTCCCATGGGTTCGGCCCATGGGTTGACACCCTGCAACTCTCGCGTGCTGCCTGGCCGGAACTCAAATCCCACGCCCTCGGAGATGTCTGTGAACACTTTTGTCTCACCCAGGCCGTCACCGATCTGGTCCCTGACAAAACCTGGCACGATGCCCTCTACGATGCCACTGCCTCACTCATCCTGCTGAAACATCTGGTCGAACAATTCAACCTAGCCAATCAATCTATCGATCTTCTACTCCACCCAGACACAACCAAGTGGCATCGACTACGAAGATAACTCAAAACTCAACACTCAAAACTCAACATTTCTCTACTCTCCCTGCCACTCGCCATACTGGCGGAATTTGGCGTAACGTTGGTCCAACAAATCCTCCATGCTGAGTTTCTGCAGTGACTGAATCTGGTTCAGCACCGCATTGCGGAGATTTTCAGCCGCTATTTTGTGATCGTGATGAGCACCACCTCTGGGTTCAGGAATGACCTCATCAATCAGATTCAGTTCACCAAGATCAGGTGCTGCAATTTTCATCGCCTCGGCAGCCTCGGGGGCATGCTTGCGATGTTTCCAGAGAATGGCCGCACAGCCCTCCGGACTAATCACTGAGTAGTAGGCGTTTTCCATCATCATTACGCGATCGGTCACCCCGATTCCCAAGGCTCCACCCGAACCTCCCTCGCCTAATACTACGGCGACGGTCGGCGTTTTCAGCAGCATCATTTCGCGCAAATTAAAACCAATGGCTTCAGCAATATTTCTCTCCTCTGCTCCAATCCCTGGAAATGCACCGGGGGTATCTATCAATGAGATGATCGGGAGATGGAATTTCTCAGCTAGCTTCATCAAGCGGAGAGACTTACGATATCCCTCTGGATGGGCACTGCCAAAATTACGCATCAAATTCTCCTTGGTATCGCGACCTTTCTGATGCCCGACAACCACAACTCTCTGCCCGCCCAAAGTTGCAAAACCACCCGGCATGGCATGGTCGTCCCCAATGTGCCGATCTCCGTGGAGCTCACAAAAGTCTTCAAAAACATGGGCTATATAATCGAGCATAAATGGACGGCTGGTATGACGTGCTATTTGCACACGTTGCCATGGCGAGAGGTCGTCGTAAATCCGGTTTCTTGTATCAGACAATTTCCCCTCTATCGCCGCAATCTCGTCAGACATGTCGATGTCTTGATTTTGCGACTTATCTTTGAGCTTTTCGAGCTCGTGTTCAAGCTCGGCGATGGGTTTTTCAAAATCAAGAGGTTTCATCTAGTTAGTTACTATTTATCGGTTAATTTAATTTCTTATCTCAACATCATTTCCAGGGCGCAAGAGAAGAGGAAGTTCCTCCATATCCGCAGGAGAAAGGAGAAATCCAAAGCTGAAGCCTTCGTCATTGTCACTGGAAACCGCCCTAATGGCGAGGGATTTATCAGACAAGATAAAGACCTTGCTGGATGCCAGGTATTCATCGGCATGACTAGGGTAGAGTTTGCCGCGATACCGGCCGCGAATCTGGTCGATTTTACAGCGCTTCACCGCCTTCTTAGCTTTGTAGGAAACCGCCAGTAAGGGATACTCCTTGATATACTCCCCGCCATCCCAAAGTGTCAGTGTCTTACGCCGGGCGTCAATCACCACCCGAAGATCTAGAGGCATCACAGTGAGCCGATCACCCGGATGCAGACTGCGATGATCCGCACGCATCAGCCTGCTCAGATGCACTAAACTGTCCATCGTTGTTTTGTTCTGGCTGAGAATACGGCTGAAGGTGTCGCCACTTTTGATGGTAATCACTCTTTTGCCTTCTTTCAAATCCGGGTCAAGCAATCGGTCCACATTAATTTCCCCCAGGATACGTCTCACCTCTGCTGCACATTTTGCAGAGGGGTAGAAACTTGCGATATACTTCAACTTTTCCTCTGCCTCGACCATGGATTCCATGGCCAGAAGTTCCTTCACCCTCTGGAACGCCTTTTCTCCCGGTTCATTGTCGGCTCTGATCCCCTTCTCTGCCTTTGCTTTGAGTTCAAGCTCCAACTTTTGCTGCTGCACCATGATCGCACTGGGCATATCCTTGCCCGTGTCTGCATACTCCTGCAACAGATAAGCCGTGCCGCCCATCGCACCGAGCACCAATAAAGCTGCCACCGCCTTGATGATGAGCATGGTTCGCATGTTACGGATGATACCCAAAATTAAAGCTCAGACCACCGAAAAGAGACACCAATAATGAGTGCCTTGCTTGTTACTAGAGAAGGCCCTTTCGCTTAAAGTCGAACACATTGATATCAGCCGACTTGCCAATCATATCAATAGCAAACTTCAACAGGCAAACCTCCCAAGCATCATCAACGCCCTCCATGACCGCAAGCATCGGGTCACCAGTCGCTTTGACGTCCTCGAGCACTCGTTCGCGCACGGTTAGCATGTTCTCATTCAGCAAGCCCTCAGTGACGTGGCTACGCTTAAAAACAAAACCATACTGGAAAAAAACAGGCTCCAGCTTGTTTTTCTTGAGCCAATCGAGAAACTCATCGGCTTTCTCCTGAAAGCCGTCCAGCTCGATTCCGCTCATCGCATCCGGTCGAATGATCTGTGGTTTTTGCGCTTCCATCTCCCCTTGGCGGATGCGCACCTTACCCACGGAATCCATCGGCTCGCTAAGCATGGTAAACTTGAATCTGGTAGCACCAAAGGTATCAATACGCCGATCCGGCTCATGTAAAAGTTGAGCTGTTTCCATCGCATACTGGATACTGTCTGGGGAATGTTCCATAGGTCAATCTGGCTGTTCTCGTTGTCTGGTTAAATACTCGCACCTATCAGTGAATTTGCAACGATAAGCAGTATCTGGACCAATCCAAAACGATAACCATGAAAAGCTATTACAATGACAAAAAGAAAGGCAGACCCATCACGAGCCTGCCTTTTTAAATTGGATCTGCAGATTCTATATCTTGCGTCTAGGAAGCTGAATTCACATAACTAACGACATCGCCAACGCTTTGCAGCTTCTCGGCATCTTCGTCAGGAACTTCAATTCCGAATTCTTCTTCAAAAGCCATGACCAACTCGACTGTATCGAGTGAATCAGCACCGAGATCTTCGATGAACTTGGCTTCGGGCTTAACTTGGTCGGCACTAACGCCGAGTTGCTCGACGATGATATCTTTTACTTTGGATTCGATGTCAGACATTACTGCTTGGTATAATAGGTTGGTTGGTGATGATTTAGCCTCGTGGGGAGGGATTGGCAATACCGAAAGTTATGTTTTGTCGATAAAAGCTCATTATTTCAATTGTCCTTGCCGGATTCTCCACCGTTATCGTCACTATCGGCAGATTCATCCTCATCAATATATTCGATAACTTCCCCCCTAAAGCGCTCCATGACGTAGTTGAACAACCTTTCTGCTGGTGCCCCGTCCTCTTCTTTAAACTGTCCAAAAACCATACCATCAATCTTGGCTTTTCTCTCTTGGCCTCCCTCGTTGTAATAGATCAAGGCGATTCCCTTGGTATCCCATTTACGCTTATCAATACGGACCATATCGGCATAAGCAATGCGCCTTCCGTCATGAGTGTAAAGAGCCTCATTATCTGCACTGATACTGCGACCTATCGTTCGTAGCAGTATGAACAAAGCAATGCAGATCAGCACACCTGTAACTCCGGCAGCATAGAACTGCTCGCGGATTTTTCCTGCATCCATTGGGTGTTCAATCGGAGACGCATCCCATTTCCTGGCTGCCGCGTATTCTTCCCACAACTTAATGGCACCATTTTGCCCCCCTTTGACAGTCATCACATCATAGCCATTTACCAGGGACTCAGGCCACGTCATTTCCAGATCGGCATCTTTCGGCATGGTGGCATCCTTAGACTCGGGAAACTCACACTTCTGTGCTGAGGAAAAATCCGTCCATTTTTGTTTGGAGAAACCCTCCTGCTCCTGCATCTTCTCAAATTCAACCCCTGCATTCTTAAAGTTCTCATGCACGTAATACTGCAAATTTTTCTCACGATAACCCCAGATTCCATCTTGCAGAAAAAGCACCGTGAACACGATGAACATCGCCAGCACCGCCATGACTCGCCACAAAAACCACTTGGTGAGTTTGCAAACAGGGCAATCAGGAGTATTCTGCGAGTGTTTTGTATCCGGGGAGTCTGTCATAAGCTTTCTAAAATGAAGCTTGCATGGAAAAAGCCGAAGCTTGAAGTAAAAAACTTGGCAATATGATCTCGCATTCTTTGCCCACAAGGGCGAGACTCCGCCGTGCCCGCCACCAAGCTAGGCAACACCTACCTAATCACCATGAAAAGCGACGATATTCGCAGACTCACCTCTCTCGCATCCTGTGCCGGATGAGCGTCCAAGCTCGACCCGGAGTCACTCGCGCAGGTTCTGCATGGGTTACCCCAACACCACGATGCCCGCCTACTCGTTGGCTCGGCCACCGCTGACGATGCTGGCGTATTTAAAATCGATGATGAACGTGCTCTCGTTCAGACCACGGATTTTTTCACGCCCATCGTAGATGACCCCGTGCTCTACGGACGTATCGCTGCCGCTAATGCTCTATCTGATGTTTACGCCATGGGAGGGCGTCCCATCACAGCGCTTGCCATTGCCGGCATGCCGATTGAACACTGTGATAATGATACCATTCAGAGCATTTTCAGGGGCGGGGCGGAAATGTGTGTCGAGGCGGAATGTTGCCTGATGGGAGGACACACGATCAAAAATCCCGAACCGATCTATGGTCTCGCGGTCACCGGTATTGTTCATCCTGATCGCTACCTCGGAAATTCCCTTGCACGCCCTGGGGAACTACTTGTCCTCACTAAACCCCTTGGCAGCGGCATTGTCTCAACTGGCATCAAACGCGGTCTCTGTAGCGCGGAGCTCGCCGAGACCGCCAGCCAACTGATGGCGACTCTCAACAAACCGGGCGCAACCATCGCCGAGCGCGGGCTGGTGCGCTGCTGTACGGACGTCACAGGCTTTGGCCTCAGTGGACACCTCATCGAGCTATGTAATGGCAGCAATGTCAGCGCAGAAATCGATGCCTCAGCCCTACCCTTGATGTCACCCGAAGTCCTCGAGCTCATCGAAGCTGGATGCGTTCCAGGCGGCAGCCAGAAAAACCTTGATCACGCCACTCCACACACCAACTTTTCCGATCAACTCTCCGATGCTCAGAAACTGATCTTTGCAGATGCGCAGACCTCTGGTGGATTACTCTTGAGTGTGCCCAAGAACAACATCAATGCGCTCATGGACACA
>Ga0208544_10002839_pt1 | contig 11065 bp, 7 predicted proteins | sample DEB08_DNA_9_FD_184526 | JGI IMG/M metagenome (GOLD analysis project Ga0208544, IMG submission 184526) | Aqueous microbial communities from the Delaware River and Bay under freshwater to marine salinity gradient to study organic matter... | ecosystem: Environmental > Aquatic > Marine > Coastal ...
TGAGCCGGAGGGGCCGGTGATGACGGTGAATTTTCCGAGAGGTATCTCGAGATTGAGATTCTTCAGATTGTGTTGTCGAGCTCCCTGAATGCGTATGGCATCCTTATTGATGACGAGACTGGTTTTTTGGTTCCGCTTCTTTGGCACGGGGGCAATATGCTACCCGCTGGGAAAATTGCCAACCACGAGTTTGCCGATGACTTGTTTTACCCGGCGGAGTGGAGCCAAGGCGCGATTTATCGATCCTTTAAGATGTAATCGACAAATGCCTGGCCAGGTTTGCTGGCGGCATCGATTTCTTGGTCAACCAGCAGGATTTTGTTGTCGGCGAAGACATCTTCTTTGAGTTTTTCTTTCATGGTGAGCAGATGTTTCTGGTAATAATTACGCGTTTTTTCCGTCTTATTGAGGAAATCGGTTTCAATTTCCTTTTGTTGTTCGAGGCGTGTATTGAGAATTGCGCTGAGTTGTGGCGACATACCTTGCTTGCGAAAATCATCGGGGATTCGGTTGTTGATGGCAATTTTGAGCATTTGATCGATCATGGGGCCATGTTTTCGCTCTGCCGCGGCGGGTAGACCACGTCGCAGGAAATGAAGCTCAGACTTGTAACCTTCAATGTTTTTGGTGAAACGTTTCTCGTGGCTTTTTTTGACACCGTCTATGAGGTCGGCGCATGTTTGGTGAATATCATCGAGTTCATTAAATTTTTCAGGTTCAACGGGTGCTGGCTCTGCGACCTCGTTGATGATTTCGGGTATGGGTTGCTGTTGCGGGATGGGTTTTATTGCTGGCGGTTTTGGGGTGCTGTTTGCGCGGCGGAGTGCGTTTTCTCGATCCGCTGCTAATTTTTTTTGTTTGTTTTGCTCAATGATGCCGGCGTTTTCGATTTCCCGCTCGGTTTTGCTTGCCTTGTAGTTTTCCCAAGTGGCGTAGACGGCGCCGAGCAGGACGATGATAATGATGAGGTTGCGGAGTAATGGCCTGCTTGAGCTGGTTTGAACAACCGGAGGAGGTGTGGGCCTTCGGTGAGAGGTGCCGATGCCAGGGGAGGCTGCGGTAATCAGGCGGTTGGCCGCTGAGGATTTGTTTTTGTCATTGATGATCTCCTCGATTGCCTTGGCCATGGCTGTTGCGCTGCGGTAGCGCAATGCAGGATTCGAGTTCATGGCCTTGCGGATGATCTCGTCAAAACGTGGATCGCATTTGACGAGATTGGCCGCTGGCATGTAGGGTTTTCCCGGGAGTTTGCTGGTCAGAAGTTCGTAGAGAATAGCTCCTACGGAGTAGAGGTCAGTGCTTTCATCAACCGCTGCGGGGTCATGCACTACCTCCGGGGCGGTGTATCCAGGGGTGCCGAAGGCGGTGTCCGACTCGTGATCGCCCACCGGGCGGGCGAGGCCGAAGTCGCTTATTTTTGGCGATGCGTTGAGGTCAAGTAAGATGTTGGCCGGTTTGATATCGCGGTGCAGGATGTCTTGCTCGTGGGCGTTGGCGAGGCCGCGGCAAATTTCACAAACGATACGTCCGGCTTCTTCAGGGTCGATGGTTTTTCCGTAGGCTGAGAAGTAGAGAGAATTTCCATGCACCATTTCCATGATGATGTAGAGCATGCCGTCGACCTGACCAAAATCATAGATGCCGACGAGGTTAGGGTGGTTGAGCTTGGCCATGCTCTTGGCCTCGGTTTCAAAAGATTTTCGGAATTCTTCATCTTCACCGAAGTGGGGCGGCAGGATTTTTATAGCAACTTCACGGTCCAGTGATTTTTGCCGGGCAAGGTAAACGGCACCCATGCCGCCCTTGGCGATGAACGAGATGATTTCATAGTTTGGCAGTAGCTTGGCTATTTCCTCAAGTTCCGGAGGTGTGAAGTCACTGTCTGTGGGATCCGTGCTCATGATGTTAGTTGATGATATAAATGATAGAAGTTAGCTGCAATCAATATATTATTAAATTACCGTGATTATATCCTATTGATAAGGTCCTGCAAAGAAGGATAATTCTTCATTGTGAGCTGAAAATTTGTTGTTTCCGAAGCTCGATGCGTTCACGAAGAAGGATTGCCAGTGGGCATGGGGAGAGGTCCTCTGGGGCGTTGGCTGAGTTGGCGAGCATCACTTTTGATGGGTTGATTGATTCTCCGGGATCCGAGGTGTAGCCGCGGCCGATATGGATACCGGTGCTGTCTCGCATTTCAAGGTGCAGATGGGCAGGGTAGTTCAGGTTGGCGGTGCCGACCGTACCGATGGTTTCTCCGAGGTGAACCAGCTTGCCGTGCGGGGCAAAACTTTTATCGAGGTGGGCATACATTGATTGCAGGATGTTGCCCTTGAGGTCGCGGTGGGCGAGGATAAGCGTTTTTCCCCAGCCCGTGGAGGGTTCTCCGCGATAGATGACGAGGCCGCTGGCGATGGCAAAGACGGGGTCACCGAGATCCGTATTCATACCCCCGATGCCGTTTAAGTCATCGCCGGTGTGATGGCCGCCGCGCCGTGTGTTCTGGTCCCAATAGGCTTGGGCGTTGTAGGTAAGAGCACCCTGCCGAGTGCCCATTGGGGCGGCCATGCGCGTGGCGGTGGGGATGGCAGCTCTCTCAAAGGCGGTCAGTTGGATGAAACGCGAGTCAAAGGGTGGGGGGCGCTTTGTCGAGGGGAGGGGGAATCCGAGCGGAGCATCAGCTTGCTGCGGTGAGTCGAGCGATTTGACGGGAACGCCGTGTTCGCTTTTATTACGGATATAGCTGAGGCTGACCAGGCCTATGACTACGACGAAAATGGAGACAACAAGGCAAAAAAACAGGCGATGAGATGTGCTGTGGGGCAAGCTCCTGGGCATGATTAGAAGTCGAGAAGTATTTCCGCGCGGCGGTTAGCACGGCGTCCCTCCGGATTATCGGAGCCGTCGCCAGTGGTGTTTGGCAGACGCGGTTTGGCTTTGCCGTAGCCTGCGATGCTCATTTGTTTCCGGTCGACATTCTTTTCCGCAAGGAATTGCATTACCTGATTAGCGCGCTCTCTGGATAGCGAGAGATTGTATTGGTCGGTCCCGAGGGCATCCGTGTGTCCTGAGATAGTGAGTTTCTTTTCTTTGGCTGTGCTCAACAGGTTTGCCACGATGGCCAATTGGCGCTTCGTGCGGGGGGTAAGATCTTTTGCATTCAGGTCAAAATAGATGGCGAGAGAGTCTCCGCCCTTGGGGTTTTTGATCAAAGGGCTGTAGTGGATATCACCTCCCAGAAGGCGGTTGGAGTAGTCGGCGAGAAGATCGTCGAGATTGATCTCGGTGATTTGCCAGGGTGATTGGATGTCCTTTCTCTTGCTGTTGATGGCAAACATAGCGGATGTCTCTTTATTTTTAGACTGCACCCGGACAAGCCATCCGGATGTGGTTTCACGAAGGAACATGTTGCGCAGGGCTTTTTGCTCTGGCAGACGATAGTCACCTTCTTCGAAAATAATGCAGAGTCCGGCAAGTGTGGAGTAGGGCACCTTGGTTGCATCGATATATTGGCGCGCGCCTGCAGGGTCGAGCCTAGTGATGGCGTCGATAAATTGACGAACCGCCTCAGCAGCAGATGAATTTTCAACCGGCTCGGCTAGTTTTTTAGCCTTATTTGCATCGGCTAGAGCATTGGCAGCGAGCGCTTGCGTTGTGGGCAGGGTAATGCCGGCTATCTGCCATTTGCCGTCAGCTGTCTTTGAGAGATCGATATGAATTTGAGTGTTGTCGGAGAGATTCAGTGACCATCGGTTGTTGGTTGCCGGCACCTGAGAGAACGGTTTTGAAGGATCGGGTTTGAGTCTGGACTGAGCGGCGAGTTCCGTGAGTCGGCTGATTTGGGCCGGGGTAAGCTTGTTTTGTCCAAGCAGTTTGATCAGATCCTGGGCATTTCTGGAGTCGTTGGCTTGGATGGCAACTTCAATGATGTGTCCGACCAGTTCTTCCGGCGTGTCGCTGTGGCCTGATTGGGCGTCATTGATATCGTTGTCGCCTAAGCCGTCATCTGGCTTTGAGTTACCATTATTTTTTGCCGCTGTTGAGTCGCCGCCAGAGCCTTGTTTCTCCGATGAGCATTTATCGACGAGCAAAAAGACTGCTGCAATGCTGAGGATGAGAACCCCGACAAAGAAAATCAGAGGTTTTTTGGAGCGTGCTTGTTCCATGGTCGATATGATAGCGTCAAAACAGAGAACTCCAACCCAAAAAGCCTGTTTTTGGGTAGCTTTCAAGAACCTATCATGACAAATAGAAAGATGGTTTAAATGACCAGGGTGGCATATTCAGGAAGGAAGATTTTTGATGGCCGGCTTCAAGCTTGCGCAAAGTTCGTTGAGTTTCTGATGTTCGCTGGGTGCGGCTCCAACGGGATCGAAGCGGATAGCAGAGTGAAGCGCGATGGCTGAAGCGAGTAGTGTTCGCAACTCGTTCTGGGAGGGCTGATCCAGAAAAAGAATACCTTGCAGCCACTGACACAGTGGGGTGCCAACGGGGCGAGGGCCGATTTTTTTTGCGGCGAGGTGCTCGAGCTTGTGCAGGGCAGTATGTGGAGAGTCTTGTGGGCGTTGGTAGTAGTGGGCTTTGGAGTGGATATGGCGTTGGCGAGTCTGCCAGAGGCGCCAGAGTATCCAGAGTGCCATAAGGGTAATGATAGCTCCGATAGCCACGTAAACCCTATTTTTGTTCGCCTCGCGGGTGCGCCAGATCAGGAAGTCCTCGCTCAAGCGTTGCGACCAATCGGCAATTTGTTGATTCCAACTATCGGTATTGCCCAGATCCATGGATTGCCACGAAGGAGGGGTGAGATCAACATTCTCCCAGTATCCAACGAGCTCACCCTTGGAATTGTTCTGCTCGATCCAAGCCCGGCTCCACGCATGGGCGTGTTGGCCGCGCATCACCCACTCCTCGCGTGTGGCATTCCGTTCGCTGACGGCAAAGCCGATGCAATAGCGAGCCGGGATGCCGGCTTCACGGAGCAGAAGTGTGGTGGCGGTGGCGAAGTATTCACAGTGACCGGTGCGGCTTTCTTCAAGAAAAAGGCTGATCGAAGCATCGCGCTTGCCACGGTCAAAGCGGGGAGTTGTCAGGTGGGTGCTATACTTGAACTCGTCGGAGAAAAAGCGTCTGATCTTCTGGATCTTGGCAGCTGTTGTGAGTGCTGGGTTGTAGAGATCAAGCTGCTGGCAGACGCGTTTCAGAGCAGCTCTCTCCTCGGAAGGAATGGCGAGGTCGAGGTTGATTCGCGGGTCTCGTCTTTGTTCCGGGGGTTCTTCCGTGGTGGAGAAATCACCGGGCCAAATCGCATATTCCACCACGTTGTAATTGGGGTTTGCCATGCGCACCGTGCCAAGCCTGTTGCATTCGATAAAGGCTTCCGCATCGAGGTCGCCAATGGCAAGAAAGCGATGAGGCAAGGGTAGCGGGTGTTCTTTGCGTTTCGCATCAACCTCGCCGATGATGGCGATGGGTGCCGTTTCTGTCAGCGTGGGCGGTTTTTCAGTGAACCAGCGGATATCACGATCCTCGGGCTTGCTTGCCGCGGCACTTTGGTAGCCCCGGTAGCCGGATTCGTCATACTGACTTTCTTGGCTGTCTCTATATTCGTGGGACCATATTGCACCGGAATAGTGGTTGTAAACGGCAGAACTTAGCAGCTTGGGGATTCTTCCACCGTTGACTTGCATGCGCCAGAAGATGTGTGGGCTGGACTTGATCCGGCCCAGTCTGCCGATACTGGTTTTTGCCTCGTTGGCCGATGGGTGCTGATTAATGGTTATATTTTCACCACCCCGGTAGTAGCGGCGCAATTTATACATGCCCCATTGGCTGATATGGGCGAAGAGGATGACCAATAGCAAGGCACTGGTCCATGCCCATGGCCGATATCCGTTTTTGCGCATAGAGCCATAGAAGCATGCACCGATAAGCAGGCTGAGCCCGATGAAGTGATACAGTTCGTTTTGACTGGCTTTGGCCGTGGCCAGAAGCACGATGGCTATGTAAGGGTAGCTGGTATTGATCATGCGCGGCGAGATGTCTCGCCCCTCTTCAATATCCTGCAGCATTTTCCTATGGGCAAAGAAGGAGAAACTATTGAGCGGGATTTTATCGGCATTGCCGAAGCGCTGGGCCAGCTCCATGGGCATCATGATAAAGGGCGCCCAGACGAAGATGGTGTGGGCGTTCCATGCAGTCATGCCGTTGAGCCAGGCAATCGCAGCGATAAATACGCCGCAGACAAGGCAGAAATGCCAGGCCCTGATGTAAGATTTGCGGGTTAAGTCCCAGCGTAGATTCAGCCAAGAATTCGATTCTAACAAAATAGCCGCTGGTAGTGCTGCCGCAATATGTCCCGTAAGGTAGCCCCAGTATAACAGGGCAGCACCGGCGAGTAGTTTGGGTGGGGCTATGGACATGCGCGGGTGGAATTAGGACGCGATCATCAGGTCTTGTTGCACGTGGCTGGCGCGGAGCCATTGAATGGGCAAGGGTGAGGGGTAGAGCTGGTGTAATTTTTCTGCTTCCTCGAGGCTGTGGCAGACACAGAGGATTTTCAATTCCATACCCGCGCGATGAAGGCGGGAGATGGTATCACGTCGTTGTTCACACCATCCGGTGAAAACGCAGATACAGGCAGTGAGCTCGTCATGGTATCGCAGAATGAGTTGTTGCAGGGCGACAAAATCTGCGTTGGGTTGGCAATCAACCCCGGCAAGAATCTCCAGCATTTTATCGACACGTTCCTCGCCCCGGCCGGCGCTGAAGACGAATGCTTCGTCATGAATAAACATCAGGTCGAGCAAGCTTTCCCGGGTATCGATACTGGCTGCGAACGATGCGGCTACAGAGACGGCTTCTTCAAAAAGGTCTGCCTGTTCTGCGGGGGCGAAGGTGTCAAGCACGAGGCCATAGCGTGGGAAAAAGACATCTTCGTATTCCTTGACGATCGCTTTGCCAGTGCGGGCCCAGCTTTTCCAATGAATGTGGCGCAGCGGATCGCCTGGGCGGTATTCACGTACCGTGGTGAAATCTCCTGATTGTCCGATGGTATTGTATAGCGCTTCGCCGCCAAGCTGGAAACGGGCATTGCCGGGGATGTTGAGTAGCGGGAGTCGGTAGCGGTGCGGCAAGACGATGAGTTTGTCTGGGCTGGAGTTTGTCCGGCGGCATCTTTGAAACACGCCAAGTGGGTCAGGCAGGCAGATGCGGAGATCATTGAGGATGATCACGCCCCGTTTTTTGGGGACGAGTGAGAGTGCGATGTTGGTTTCCTCGCCGGGTTGTAATCGCCCCGTGTAAGGAGATGGCTGGTTGGTAAAGAGGGTGAGGCTGTCTTGGAGCCACTCCCATCGGTAGTAACAAAAGGTGCGGTCGAAGATGTTTCTCTTTTCCTCACCGGGTTCGTGGGAAGTTCGGAAGATCTGCAGGCTGGGTCGGTTATCGGGCACCATCTCGAGAAGGTTGGCGCCGGCGAGGCTTCTTTTACCGGCATTGAGTAGTTTGACGCGGTAATGCAGTTCTTCTCCCGCCGTGGCTACCCGGGGGAGGTGGCGGCTTGTTTTGACCTTGGCTCTTCGGCAGAGGATCCAGAGGCAGCTGATCGCAAGGATGGCAAGGATCATGCCGCGAACTTGGTAAACAGGACCCAATCGGTAGATGGGCATCAATGTCCAGGAAAGAGGAATGAGTATCATCATCAGGGTTCCCGCCGGCCGGACCCTTTGGCTGACGAAGTGCACCAGAGCCTCGGTGTTGTAATAGATCCTGTGGATCAAACGCAGGAAAAGGGGAGATGGTCCGATTGATGCCATAGAGAAATACCAGCTTAGACGGGGGCAGGAGTCTGCTCCAGGATCTTCTCGACAATGGCGCGTCCTGTCAGGCCGTTAAACTTGGCCTCTGGTGATACCACCAGCCGATGCGCGATGACATCGGGCGCAAGTTGTTGGATGGTCTCAGGGGTTACGAAATCACGGCCCTCGAAGAGTGAGAGAGCCTGAGAGGTTTTCATCAGTGCAAGTGAGGCGCGGGGGCTGGCCGGCAGATGGACATCCTCGATGTTGCGGGTAGCGTTGCTCAGGGCGACGATGTAGTCCCTGAGTTCGTCACTGATGCGGATATCGGCAACAGCCTTGGAGAGCACCAGGATTTCATCAAGTGAAACGCAAGGTTTCAGTTGGTCGAGGGGGTGGCCATTGTTCTGTGCGCTGAGCAGCAGAGATTCTTCTTCGGGGCTGATATAGCCTAATGAACATTGCATGGCGAAGCGATCCATTTGGGCTTCAGGGAGGGGGTAAGTGCCTCGGAACTCAACTGAGTTCTGAGTAGCTATGACAAAGAAAAGCCCATCGAGGGTGTGGCACTTGCCCTCGATGGTGGCCTGGCGTTCTGCCATTGATTCCAAGAGTGCGCTCTGTGTCCTTGGTGAGGCGCGGTTGATTTCATCTGCCAGCAGAATGTCAGTAAAAATAGGTCCCGGATGAAAGTTGAATTCACTGGTTTTCTGGTTAAGGATCGAGACGCCAAGAATGTCAGAGGGTAACAAATCCGGGGTGAACTGGATACGGCTGAATTGTGCGCCCCCAATAGATTTGGCGATGGTCTTGGCCAGGGTTGTTTTTCCGGTTCCGGGGTTATCCTCAAGGAGGACATGCCCGCCAGAGATCATGCATGCGAGGATATTACGTATTATCCCATGATGTCCCTTGATAATACTGGAGATGGACTTTTCGAGACGTTGGGCCGTATCCAAAGGTGTCGTATCGAGAGAGGTCATATCGTGAGATGCTGTTGCAGGGGGATTACTATGTTCTATGATCCTTGTCATTGGTTTGGCTAGTCTTGTGTTTGGGAAACCTTCTCAATGTCCTTGTTGCTGAGCTTGATGTGTTGCTCAAAAATGGCTTTGAGAGCATCAATGGACTCCTTGGGGAGGATTTGTTCGAGGAGGTTCCAGTTTTCAGTGTTGAGCAACTCGCGTCCTTTGTTGGAGGCATGTCGAAGATCGATGTCGATCATGATGCGGGCACCTTTGGCTGTATTTGCAACAAGGTAAAGCGGGTAGTCGTTGGTGCCAGCAAGAGTGGACTCGGTCCTGACTGAAATGCCAAGCCAATTACCCTTCTGAATAGTGTCGAGAATGTGATCGTGGTCAGTATGGTCTGCAATTCCGCGCCGTGCATAGCTCAATACCTTGAGTGCCTGGGTTTTACTTCCGCCCTTAAGAATGGCGCAACATGAGAGCGCAGTCTGGGTGTCCTTGGCTCGCAAGTGATTGCGGAAGTTTGCAAAAACATGGCTGGCATCTTTTTCGGTAGGGGCGCCGAGATTGAGTGGGGGGGTGATGGTAACGGTATTGCGGAGAAAGTTGCGGGCGGATTCGTCCTGGTGTTTTTCTTCGAAGTCGGGCAGCATTTTTTCGAGCTTGTCGGTGCTTGGTTTCTGCTTATCATTGACGGATTGCTGGAGTATTCCCGGGCTGATAAGATGCCACCCTTCATTATCTCTCAGCATCCAGACTTTGATGGTTTTAAATTCTCCGGCTCGATTGATTTTTTGGTATAGAAGAGGCGCGAGCGCGAGGTTTTTTTCCACGAGGATATGATGTTCCTGACGAGGGATGAGATTGAGCTCGCGGATGTTGCGCCAGAAACTGCTGTGGTCGGAGAGGATTGTTTTTTGGTTTTGTTCACTGTTGAAGAGGTCGTCGTCGCGTGGAACAAGACTCAGAAAACTCATGAAATCGTTTTTCTTGAGGGAATCAAGCAAGTGGTCGAGCAATTTATCCGGAGTCACATGACTAACAGTCTTTAGATTTTTGAAAATGGCGGCAGGTATTTTATTGAGTAGTGCGTTCTGATCGTGGCGCTGCCGTAGGGGTGCATGCATGCCTTTTTTCTTAAAATTCTTACGATCCTCCTCGGATAGCAGGGCGATATGGAACAATGGGGGAAGGTGGATAAAGGTTTTGCCCTCTGTATTATGGACGGGAAAGTGAATCACCTTGAAAGACTTCCGCTGGAGATTTTTCATTGGGTTGTAGAATCCGACTGCTATTTCACTGTTTTTTTTGTCGAATCTGAGGATCTGAGCGATGACGGCACGATTCGTTAGTAGGAACCAATCACTGTCTGAGTTCTCTTTGTTGTTCATGCCCGTGGTGATGAGGTTCATTGTGGCATCCAAATGATCGGCCAGGGCATCCGAGGCTCCACCCATGCTGGTGATAATACCTAGGAGATGTTTGTTGCGGAATTGCTCAAGGAAGAATGTCGTAGCTTGCTCTGGGCTCATCTTGTCGAAGCCAGCTTCTTTTTCCATGGACAGGAGCTTGGACTTGATCGAAGAACTGGCTTTATTGCGGTATTGGGATTCACGGAGGACTTTTTCCCCCGCCATCCAATGTTCGAGCATACGCACGGATTGCTCTATCTTATCACCATAACCATATCCTGTGTTAGAGAATGATCCGGGCAGCGGGGCGGGCAGCCAGACTTCTTTTTTTCTAATCAGGGCGATGGCATGAACCCTCGGGTTGAATGGTGTGGCCGGATTATTGGCCCGGATGAGGACCCCAGCGAGGTTAGTATCTGTTTTCTGGGTTTCAATACTTAGTGAATCATTCTCACGGAAGCCGTTTTTTCTAAGAAACTCAATATGTGCGCGTAGCTCATTGAACCGTTTGGGCCCACAATGTCTTGAGAGAGCGGTATGTTCTGTAAGGTCAAGCTCACCCTTGGATAGACGTTTGAGGTAGGTGATGGCAACTTGTGCCCGCTCAGCATCTTGTGATTTGGAACCCTTGTCCTGATCCAATGCCATCGCCATGGTAGTGAACATGAAACCAATGAAGGAGATGATGCTGGGGGTTCTCATGGTGACGTGCCGGACTCTGGCGACTTTGGTGGAGGTAACCGGAGATCTTGGCCAAGGCGGGGCTAACGTGTCAACTCCTCGAAGTCCTTTTCCTTCTGACCCGCTTCTTGTTTGATCTTTTCCATGGGTGTCAGTGGTTTTTGAAAGTCCGTCTTCTTAAGAGTGGAAGGCGTGCTGCCCCTGACTT
>Ga0208544_10002840_pt1 | contig 11065 bp, 14 predicted proteins | sample DEB08_DNA_9_FD_184526 | JGI IMG/M metagenome (GOLD analysis project Ga0208544, IMG submission 184526) | Aqueous microbial communities from the Delaware River and Bay under freshwater to marine salinity gradient to study organic matter... | ecosystem: Environmental > Aquatic > Marine > Coastal ...
CCCCAAAACCCCAAAACCCCGAGTGAAGGCTTGAATTATAGCAATTAAACTTTGTTGGATAAAGTTAAGAACAGTGAAATGTTTGAGTTCTGAGAGCTTCTCAAAGGTTGGGAACTACTCAGGGAGCCGTTTGCGAGAGCCTAGCAATCTTGGTCTTGCTCTTGAGGTAGGCGCCGGCACTCTTGAAACTGAATTCCTTGGACGGGTCTCTAGCGTAACCCATGAACAGAACCTGGGTGACAAGGTCACTAGTCCACTCCTCCTGCTCCGTGTTCCTCGTCGCAATAGGAGTGTACCCAAACTGAGCTGCGTACTTCCCGTTACTCAAGATTTCGTAGTTAGGACAGGTTCTGATCACCTTGTTCTTACCCTTAGTCGAGCGAATGAGCTCTTTAGAGTCCGCGGAGATAGTCTGGACACCAAGCTTGTGGTTGCTATAGAGTTCTTCAGCCATCCACCGCTTTCTGTCGTAGCTCGAGACGCACTCGTAGTAGAGGCCAAGCTTCTCGTCAATGTCTTCTTCTTCAGCCTTGTCAACGCAGCCCATCTTGACGAAGCACTTTAGGAGGAGGTCGTTGAAGAAAGTGACGATGAGCAGAACGCACCCGACGATGAAGAGAGGCAAGGCTTGGTCGACTCTGACCGAGTTGACGGCGCTGTGATGCGTCTAGGTCGGTTCGTTCGCGAATTACTTGGGGTAGACTTCATCAGCGAAGATCTACTTGTTACTCATGATCCAAGATCCGAAGAACATCATCAACAGGGGAGCCCACTTGAGCAGAGAAATCGCGGCTTTGTTCAACCTCTCGTCGTAGACAGGAGGCTTCTGATAGTAGTACGTAATCAGAAGCTTCTCAACGAGGTAGTAGTTGAAGAAAGTGAACGCGGCGTAGGCGAACAGGATGGGAAGAGCGAGGCCGTACATGAAAGTCACATAGATGCAACTCAGAATACCGGCGTACTTGAAATGCATCAAATGCTTGGGGCCACTGTAGAGGTTGACGAATTACTGCTGGCTAATCTTCTTCGTGTAGTCCTTCTTCTTGCAGCACCAGATGCCACTGTCGAGGCATCTGAAAAGCAACTTCATGCCATAACTGATGGCAAAGTCCACGTAGATGTAGACCGAGTTGATTTGCATCGTGTAGACGAGGGAAGGGGCAACAGAATTGTACCAGTTCTCGGTCAAGTCAGTGTAACTACCGTCCAATGGCAAGAAGGAGAGGACAGTTTCACTCAAGTTGGCATTCGTCAGCAACAGCAGAATAGCTGTGTTGAAGAATGTAGCAATGAAGATACTAGTCATGACAGCCTTGATCTGCTGGGACTCAGTGTGGTAGCCAATGATGCCAATCAGCCTGATGTTGACTTCTCTGATCACGATGTTGAAACCGATGATGAAGTAGGAGACAGCCTGTCCGAGGAAGAAACCATAGAAGTGCTGCTCCAACCACTTTGAACAGATGTCTGCGTCATCGTCCCACAAAATGTTTCTAGGTTTAGCATCATTCTGCGCTTTACAGTAGCACTGGTAAACACCGGTTCCTTGAGTCTCAAGTGTAAACGGTTTGTCAGCTGTAGCAATCCGTTTGTAATTAACCCAGTCGACTTCACCTTCGTCGTCCAAGAATAAATTTTAGACATCGGCTTCACAGTCGGTGGTGCCGGGGTATCTGGCCTGGTTCTTCACCGAAATTTGCTTCAGCACGACAAAGATGACGAACGCGATAGCAAGGATGAAGAAGATGATGACCCACACACCCAATGCACGCCACATTTGCTGTTTACGAGTGACATGACGGTTTTCCCAAAGGATGTTCGAGGGTTCGGGAGCGGGTTTGAACTTGAGAGGCGTTCCCAAGAAATTTTCATCGGTGCTGTCGAGATTGTTATCGACAAAATCTCTCTCAGCAGAGTAGTGCTTCAAAGCTCTTTCATAGCCTTCTTGAGTTCTGAAGGTGATGAAGGCAGTAACAGGTCTGTTCAACTTCTCCTTGTGCTCTGTCTTGTAAGCATCGATTTGGGCGTCGACTTCTGCGACCTTGCCAAACTTGCCAGAAGTGATAAAGGAACCACGCTTGGTGAGCAGGGCGAGGAGCTCGGGGTTGTCGAACGCGAAGGTGATGTTCGAGACTTGAACTGGGATGTCGTTGATCGCAAACGGACAATTGTCCAGCTTTCTTTCAATGCCGTCCTCAATGTACTGCTCGAATTTCATCAGCTTGGGAGGATTGTGGCCAATGTTCTTCCTGGCTTCGGAGTCTTGAGGTCCAAGGCAGTCTTCGTCTGAGAGGTCGCTGAAGTTGTCCCAGATGGTCCTCTTGATAAGGTACTCCACCGTGAAGTCACTTGCAGTCGTGGTCTCGATATCCCAAAGCTTCAGGTTGACGTTGGCAGCTTCGGACAAGTACATGGTGGAGATCATAAACATGAGAGCGCAGAGGATACCGATGCAGGAGACGAGCAAGCCTTACGTTCTCTTCTTGTTGACCTCTTCATCTGGCTGGGTGCACGAGTACTGCATGTAGACACGTGATCCAATATTCGAGCATTCGGGGCTCAGGTTTTTGAGGTAGTCAGAAAACTCGATTTGGCACTCCCCTTCCAAACCAGTTTTACCTCTGCAATTGAAGTTGAAGTCCTACATCAACGATTCTCGGTCGAAATTGTCTTGTTAGGAGCAGGTATCGATACCACCCCAGGAATCATCTACTTCTGCCGCCTCCCTCGAGTCGCCACAGTAGGAGTTGTAGGAGTTCAAGGTTGGATTCTGTGCACTGTCAAAAGGGATGACGCCACTGAAGAAGATTTTGTCGAGCGTACCGGTATCGCAAGTGAGAGTACGAGTACCCGCGAGTGCAGTGTACTGCTGGAGGCAAACGGCTTTCGAGAAGCCCAAGTTGCCCAGAGAACCTGAGGCCCGACTGTCTCCTGTACCTTCTCCTGAATAGATCGCGTAAGGCACAACCATGAACACGGACATTATGATGAACACCCACATGAAGGTGAAGAGCATCTTGAAGTAGGCGGTGAAGCCAAAGCCGAGCTTGTTGTAGGGGTCTTTGTGCTCCTCCTCATCTTCATCGTCACTGTCGTTTCCAGGGCCACTAGGAGCGCCGCCAGGGAGGAAGGGCTCACTTTGCTGGTTAACAGTCTCGATATCATTCTGGTTGAGCGAGGATACTGAGTCTTCAGACTTGACCTGGCTCGGGATGTTCTACGAGTCCCTGATCGTCTTCTTCGTTTTCAGTTTGGCATAGACGTCAATGCCTGTTCCTTCGTAGCTCTCGCCGTACTTGGCAAAAATTGTGTCCTAAAAATCAAACAACAGTCAAGGTGTAACGCCTCCTCTACTTACCAGGTACTTGTTCTGATCTTTGAACTCCTTGCGGATCAGCTTGGCGAGGGGCTTGTTGGTGCGGCCCTTGCACCTGAAGCACATGCTGAACCAGGGGAACACTTTGCCGAGGGGCAGGTAGGCCAGGGGGTGAAGCTTCACGATCTTGATGCGTGCTTCTTCCATCTAACAAACAGCAAAGGAGACAGTTAGCATCACGATTATGACTTTCTAAGACCACTTACTTCTTCGAGATCGAGAGGGGTCTGATCGTCATCACGGACGCCATCGTTATTTTCGTCTACCATCTTGTTCTATTAGAGGGTGCTGGAAAAATAATAAAAAATTGATTATAGAAGGACATTAACAAAAATATCTTTACATCCTACAAGAACTTTATTCAGAGTCCTTTAGAATCTGATTATTTTTACACCCAGTTGTTTTTAATTAAAAATTTATTTAAATATGGGGTGCACGCAGGCTAATAGCAGAAAAATTTATCCCGTCAGTCCTGGCTCTTCTTCGGGAGGGCGTCTTCGAAGTGGGAGCGGCACAAAGCTGGCAGAGGAGGAGAAAGTTCTTGCCCAGTCATACCGCTCTGAACAGATCAAAGCCTCGGAGCGACTGCCAAAGATCGTCCGCCAAGACCTCAGTATGCAATAGTAGAACTAAGCGCCGAAGAACAATATCAATTTGATTCAAGTGAGCGATTCGCTGATGCCAATTTTGACGAAGGCGTGCGGCAATGAAGAGGGTTAGGTGAGCCGGATCAGGTAAATGATACAGATGTTTAGTAATTCGAAGATGGATGAAGTCAGCTACTGCTAAAGCATGGCCAAGGAACAGGTTGGGGTCTTCATGACATTTGGACTTATCTTGGAAGTCTGCTACGACATCTGCTCGATTTTCAATGAGCTCCATAAACAGATAGTGACTGAAAAGCTGGTCTTGGTCGAGCAAAAGAGAGCCACGACACCCTAACAACTAACACAGACGGAGATAATGATGCTCGAAGGCCATTCATTTTGCCATGAGTGGACCGAGAGCTGGTACGAGCGGTACGCGTTGATAATGTTGGCGGAAGTGGCCAGCTTCAAAGAAGTCTTCAAGCAAGTCATCCTCTCCAAGAACAAGACTGTTGCCAAGAGCCACGAACTTGTCGTCTTCTACGCTTGCTTGTTAGGTGTGATTCGCTTCTTAGAGGGTATCAGTTGGGGCTACTCCGAGATGCTCATGCACCAAACATTGGAGAAGGACCATGTCTTGGGCGTCTAAGTCATCTTCAACCTACTCCTCAGGGTCAAGCAGCACTTCCGAGAAGACAAACAGTTTGGACCCCTAGTGGCGGTGAAGGAAGATGTACTGGCAATTTATCATCCTGAGCCCATTTTCTAGTAAATTCCAACTTATGGAGTACTTGATCGTCTGATCACAGTGTCACACAAAGAAGACGACGTGATAGTCCAGGAAGTCGAGAGAAGTCTTTACAAGTGTCAAAACAGCATTTTCCTTACAAACCAGATCTTTAGAAAGACGTACGTTGCTGCGAAGAAAGAAATCGATGAGTGGCTTCGAGCCTACACTTACCATAACTCCAAAAAAGGCAATGCAAGTGACTCCAAGCAAGCGCTATTCAACGCCAACAACGCAAAAGGAACATCGGTTTTGACCGAAATCAGTGTCGATGAATTCAAAAGCTAGTCCTACTTGACCAAGACACTGACACGGTAGTACTTGAGGACTTTGAAAAACCCCGAGCTCAAGCTGGATGGCACTCCAATTCCTCAAACTTCAAAGAAGGGCGCAGGAAGATCTAAGCAGCATGGCACTGTGTAAAGAGAAGGCATTTAGAATGACTTGAGTACTTAAATTGGTAGTCTTGGCGCCAAAACTGCTGCCGACGCCGAAAAATCTATTAATGATGGAAAGGCTACCTTCGAGATTGACAACTCTCGTAACATAATGATCTTGACGGGCGCGGCAACGGACACACGTATCATCGTGGAGTCCTTCTTGCAAGCAAATCTGAGGATCAGGTCCAGGTACAAATGCTGCGCGATGCATTCTTGTGTCCGAGAGAACAAGTTGACGCACGACTCATACTACATCGTGAAGCACATAATCTTCCAAGTGTTGCGAACGGTGCCAAGTCTGCGCAACCTGATCATGCTCCAGAACCACGACTACTTCTCTGAGCTGCTCACACCAAAATCTAACGCCAAGTTGCAAAGCGAGTCGGCTGACTTACTGTTTGTCAAGTTCTGCAAGATCTTGTGCAAGATCAAACTAGATTTCAATATTGCCATCTTTGTCACCGGAGTTGAAAATCTGTTTGAGCAAAGTGACTTGCAAAACTTCATCTACCTACTTCGAGCCGCATCACTCTACTTCCCTCCATATCTCAAGTTTGTTCTCACTGCGGAGAAGCGCGAGTCCAAAGAACGCATCTTTGACAAGACAATCAAGATCCTTCAGAACGTGAAGATAGTGGACGTCTAGGATTCCAAGTTTTTCGACACGGAAGGCAAGTCGTTCCTAGACTTCGCCTACACCTACACGCAACAAAGTAATCTTAAGTCGCTCGAGTCCAGGCGCAAAAGCAAGATCAAGAAAAGGCTCGATGAAATTAAGATTAATGACGAACAGGCTGTAGAGACTACCTCTGGAAACATTCACAAGCCTGAAGAAGAGTAGAAGCTGTTGTAATCGGAGAGTGATTCAGCCGATGATGTGGAGGAAGAGTTAGACCAGAATGAGGTCGAACGACAGAAGAAAGAGATCTTAGAACTCTGCATGAATCAAAGTCACCTTTGCTATCGTAACTTGATCGACATAATTCTGAAGCTACAGATCAAGAACATCAGCTTGTCAGATTACGGCGAAGTCAAGAAGTTCTTGTAGAATTCTCAGAGTGACCACATCATGCTTTTGCCCAAGATGGAGCAAGCGTTGAAACTTGACCCCGTTCTTACCAATGTCATCTTGAGTCTCTTGACACAGATCAAGGGGCCAGTCTCTGTCACTCTGTTTGAACAAGTAGCCTACTAGTTCTGGCGTAATGAACAAGAAGCTATCAAAGCTGAAAAGGCTAAGTCATCCGATGCCGATGCCGATAAGTCAACTGAGAACAAAAAGGAGAAACCACGTTCCCTAAGTCCCTCAGCTCTGCCTGAAGCAACCGAAATCATTTTTGGCGATGAGAAAAAGCAGACTGACAAAAAAGACGTTGAAGAAGTAAAGGAGCAACCTGAGTTCGGCGAAAAGTCGTTTTAAACATCGAACGTCGGTTAGACAAAGTCACCAAAGAGTAAATCACCAGTGAAGGTTGAGAACGAGGAGAAGGCGACAGAGGAACGCTAGAGCATTAACATTGAGTGTTTCACTTCTTTTAAAGTGGCACCGGCATTCAGAACTAAACTTAACCGTTTCTTGCTTCTGTTCCACGACTTCGTGTACTTCGCGCACCGTGGGAACCTCGACGCACATATGGCAGAGCATTGCTAGAAGATGGCAAAGCACTACGTGAGCAAGGTGATCGAGTAGTGGATCAGTGTGGATGACATTGACGAGTCAGAGCGTGCCAAAGTATCGATTGTGCCCAAGAAACGTAAGATGCTCAAAGCATGCAAGAAGGTACTCAAGATCAAAGTCATCAAAGCCAAAACTGATATCCTGTTCTCACGAGCCTTCAGCAAACAACATAAGGAACTCCTCGATAACTCCGACTAGGCGTCGAACACGTATCTGAGAAACTTTGGCTACTACCATTTGGCCAAACTGCCGAAAAATGACCGATACGAGTACTTTAACCTGTTGAAAGACTCCTTCACTGCCAAGTAGATTTTCACTCAGATCGTATCGTTGAACAGTTATGACAGATACAGAAAACAGCTACAGAAGCTCATCTTGGCCCCATCTTGCACACAGAAAGACACCAAGACAGGACTCATTTATTTATCTAACAGTCTCTACCTGATCGAGCAGACGCTGAAGGGGGAAGAAGCCTCCTTTGTTGACTTTTGTAGTCAGCTTAGAGGTCGGTTTATTGGCGACTCGGCTGCACTACTCCTCCCTGACTTGAAACTTAACATCCAGAAGAAGGTAAAGAAAGGAAGCTTTACCAGCCAGGAAGGAAGCCAGGACGAATTCAACGCAACCTTCTTTGAAAACTTCCATCACACGCTGCGCGAGAATCCTAGAATTGATGTAATAACAAGAATGCCAGGAAGTCAAGTTCTCGCCATCAAGTTCTTCTGCGACAAGAAGAAGATCATCATTTCGCTTTCATGTGGCCTCATGCTTCTCTACAACTCTGTCGATTGCTAAGTGCTCAAAGTGTTTGTCAACAAGTCTGCTGTCATTGACAAACTGAAAATCATCGACGACAAGTACTTGGTAGCAGCAGGAATTGACCCGAAGATGAGGATCTGGAACATTGAAAACGAAAAGCTGGTCTCCAAATTCGAAGTCCACAAATACTGCACCATTCACTTGCTCTTCTTCAAGGAGTTCCTCTATTCCTACGGTTATGACAAGACCCTGATGAAATACAACTTCATGACCAAGAGTAAAGACTGTTGGATCGATGTCCGCTCCCACATTTAAGCAATCAAGCTTCTTCGAACGGGCACAACCACGTCTTCAGGTGGAACCGCCGCAGCAGATGACCGAGCAAGCAATAAGATAATATGCGCCTTTGCCGACGGTGACATCATCCTCTACGACTTGGACCTCAACGTGCTGTGTCACACGACACGATCGATCACCGATGACGTGCTTCGCATCATCTCGTTGTCCCGCAGCGAAAGTCTCTGCTTCTACAAAGAAGGGTAGATCAGTGTGCTCGATAACATGGTTCTTGATGAGAACAAGTCTGGAAGCATCTTTAGTCTCAAGAGTGAAGACTACCTCGACATGATTTTGATTAAGTCCAGGGAGTTCTTCCTGTTCACCATCGAGAGGCAGAAGATTGAATTCTATAATGCTAGCTCCTTCAAAAGGTCAGATTCCTGGGACTACTTTTTCGAACGAGACATCGTTGGGTGCGACAAGAACAGGGAAGGCTCGAAGATCTGCATTTGGGACAAAGGCGGCGTTCTCGTCCTATTCAACTTCTTAAAACACCTCGATAGTCAAAGCAAGGAAAGCCACATTCCTAGTCACAGACGCTACGACCCTGTAGTTTGCATCGACGTGACAGAGAAGCTAGATTCGAATCAGATAATATCGTGTTCGCTGGACAGAGACTTGAGAGTCTGGGATCGCGCTACTGGTGTTTTTGTCAAAAAGTATGACTTGAGCTCGTTCACTGCGGAGAATGTGTCCGCTATCAAGCTTGCAAAGACTGAAGGAATGCTTTTCCTTGGCTCAAAGGACATGAACGTGTACCTGATCGATGTGCAGAGGGGCAAACTTTGCGTGGTATACGAGGGCCATTGGTCTCGCGTGACTTCAATTTACACGATTCCGGGCAAGGATATCTTGGTCACACTGTCGGAGTCGAACATCAAGGTGTGGGACTTGGAGTACGATGAATGCATCAAGAACATGAATGACCACAGCTCGCTCATCGTTTACTGCGCTATATCGCATAAGTCGGATCAGCATATCTTGACGATTAGCCAGTCGTTAGAATACAAGGAGTGGAACTATGTGACAGGTGTCGTCTCTCGTGCTCTGACCATCAACCTGGGCGCTGTCGTCAAAGCACGCAACTTCACAGTTAACACCCACTAGAAGAAAGATTCACTGACTTCGCTTGGAGACTTCCGATTGTCGTAGAATAGCTCTGTTAAGGACTAGGCAACAACACAGCAGTCATAGAGAATACCGGGGCAAACAATCGATCCCATCTCTGGGAACTAGAAACACTTCAACCTTGTGGCTTGTCACATCAGTAACAATGACATGGCCTTCCTGGCACTTGACACCAATTAAGTCGTCATCTACAGTCTCACTGCCAATGAAGTCCTCTGCGCTTTCGATTCGCACAAAGGTAAGTGCAAGGGTTTGCTCACCAACTTTTATTTTTGCTTTATTTAGAGGAGACTGTTGTTGCGATCAAATCGATTGAGACAGACAAAGCAGATTACATCCTTGTGGTGACTCGTACTTCCTGCATTTTGTATTTAATCAAACAAAGCGGAGTTGAACGGATGTGCGCATACTTCATCAACACGAGGAAGAAGCCTAACCGAAAAAAGCATTCAAACCGGTATTCTTACGCTGTCAGATACTACTTCACATCGGCAAAGATATTACATGTGGACATCAATGAAGGAAACGTCTAAGGCGAAAGTGCTGATAAGAAAAAGACATCATCGAGTCCAAAGAAGGTGGTAGACGGGCCATAGACATAGCAAAGTACAGCTAATGACAAAGGTGGTGTCAAGTTCGAGGACGACGACGATTCCGAGGAAAGACAGAAGGTCGAGGAAAAGGGAGGTCCTTCTTCGATTTAAGATGCCTACTCTACAATCCTTGAACAGAGTCAATAACAAGCGGCATTGATCTTGGGCTTGAGTCAAGAGGCTGCGAAGACTCCTCTTGATACGAGTACTACTCAAGAGATGACCACCAAGATGGGGGAGACTATCACCTCGGTCACTGGGGCCAACATTAATGCAAAGTAAAACCTCATGCCATAAAAGGAAGAAGATACTCGGAAGAAGTATTTGGTTTGTCTGGGGGATTCCCGAGGATGCGTCCACATGACTCACTTAAAACTTTAGTGACCAACATTTTATTACAAAAATAACTCTCTTACTTTTAACAATCAAATTATTTATAACTACCTTAACCTTAAAAAACTTTTTTCATTGACTTTGACTGGCACCGGCCTTTTCCTTTTGCTGCTTTCTAATAAAAGCCGGCACTAACTAGAACTGTGTGATCTAGTCAGGGTTGAGGTACCCAATCGCGGGGTATGTGGTAATGGGCAGGTCGTCCACAATGGGAATGATAGCATATCTGAGGGTAGCAGGTTTTTTAACGGCTGCTAGCTCTTCAACTATATGAGTGACTGCAGTGTCTCGGATCTGATTCAGTTCCGCCTGGTCGATCTCGTGCGAGCTGTCTTAGCGTACATCAGCTGGTTTCTAGTTTGCTGTAGTCATCGTGCCTACTTGGGACAAGACCGGGGGCAGTGGCGGAAGGTTGTCAGCATTAACCTACAACGTTGCTTCGACTACCTGTAGAGCAAGCGATTCTTACTGTTGAGATACATGATTATCGTGTGGCTCACTCTGCTAAGGCTCAGGGATGTGACTCTGTTCTTACATCGTCACATCTCCCATCAACTACTTCTTCTCCGACTCTCTCATATCTTTGATTTTCTCACTAAGTGCACTCTTTAATGGGGTTGGCGCGGTGTTTGTGACGTTGAGCACACCTGACTGCTTTGATTAATTGGAGTCGCAAGTCGATGTACTTGTACTTGCCAAACTACTCTCTTATTCAGACTTCAGCGGTGCTGATGCTTTCTGTACCGTATTCGACTGTTGTAAACTTTCTGGATTGTGAAGAGGAAAGCCACTTGGAAGAAGGTGAGGTGCAGTGGCGTTTTTGAGTTGCTACTTCTTCTTTTTACCTTTTAGATGGAAGGGCAGCACCGCAACCTTGGGGCCTTGCCCGCTCGAATATGTCATGAAGTTGTTAGTCTCGATGGTCTGTCCTTTCTTGCCCTTGCCTTTGTGTTCCCGGGGGCCTCTTACATCCTCGTAATACCAC
>Ga0208544_10002841_pt1 | contig 11060 bp, 10 predicted proteins | sample DEB08_DNA_9_FD_184526 | JGI IMG/M metagenome (GOLD analysis project Ga0208544, IMG submission 184526) | Aqueous microbial communities from the Delaware River and Bay under freshwater to marine salinity gradient to study organic matter... | ecosystem: Environmental > Aquatic > Marine > Coastal ...
CATGCTATGCCCCCCCTGTTCATCAGCCCGCCAGCAAAGCCTGCGCTGCCGCACGCGCGGCATCGGTGATCGTATCGCCCGCCAGCATTCGCGCCACTTCGTCAATCCGTTCCGGCGCGGACAGCGGCACCACGGTGGATGTCGTCATCCCCTTTGACACCGCCTTTTCAACCCGCCAGTGATGTGCGCCCAAGGCAGCCACCTGCGGCGAATGGGTCACCACCAATACCTGCCCGCCCTGTGCCAGGGCAGACAACCGCCGCCCCACGGCATCGGCTGTTGCCCCGCCAACACCCCGGTCGATTTCATCGAAAATCAGCGTCAGGCCAGACTGCCCACGGGTCAGGCAAACCTTGAGCGCCAGCAAAAAGCGGCTCAGCTCGCCGCCCGAGGCGATCTTGCCCAAGGGTCCCGCAGGGGCACCGGGGTTGGTGGCCACGGTAAAGCTGACCCCGTCGCGGCCGTCAGGTCCGGGCTCTTCTGCGGTGATCTGCGTCTCGAACACCGCCCGCTCCATCTTCAGCGGGGCCAGCTCTGCTGAAACCGCCTTGTCCAGATTGGTGGCGGCCTTGTTCCGTGCCGCGCTCAGCGCCTCTGCCGCCGCGTCATAGGCCGCTTGGGCATCGCGCACCGCCTTTGCCAGGGCGGCCTGCGCCGCCTCTCCTGCATCCAGGGCGTCCAGCTTGATCCTCAATGTGCCCGCGTAACCAGCCAGATCATCAGGTGCCACATCATGTTTGCGCGCAAGGGCGCGAATCGCAAACAGGCGCTCTTCGGTCTCTTCCAACTCAAGCGGATCGAATGACATCGTATCAATCGCGGTGGCGACCCCGCTCAGGGCCTCGTCCAGTTCCAGCATCGCACGGTTGAGCGCGGCCATCGGGGCCTCCAGCGCACCTTCGGCCCGGTCCGCCGCGCCATCCAGCCAGCGCAGCGCATCGCCCAAATTACGTTCGGCACCGTTTTGCCCCATGATCTCATAGGCGTTGACCACATCGGTCCTGATCTTTTCCGCGCCCTGCATCAGGCGGCGCTTGGTGTCCAACGTGGCTTCTTCGCCCTCTTGAGGGTCGAGTTTGTCCAATTCGGCCACCGCGTGACGCAGAAATTCCTCTTCGGCCTTGATTGCCGCGCGTTCGGCTGCCGCAACCTCTGCCGCCTTGCGCGCCTGGCCAAGCGCGCCCCAGGCCGCGCGGACCTTGGCCAAGGCCGGCGCAGTGCCGGCGAAATCGTCCAGAATGGCCCTGTGGCCGCGCGGGTTCAGCAAACCGCGGTCATCATGCTGACCGTGCAATTCCACCAGCGTCTCGGACAGGGCACGCAGAACCTCGCCAGAGCAGCGCCGATCATTGACCCAAGCGGTCTTGCGCCCATCGGCCGTATTGATCCGCCTGAGGATCAGCTCATCCTCGACAGGCAGCCCCGCCTCCTGCAGCACCTTTTTGGCGGGATGATCGGGCGACAGATCGAACCATGCGGTGACCTCACCCTGTGCGGCACCTTGTCGGACCAGATCGGCACGGCCGCGCCACCCCAGAACGAAACCCAATGAATCCAACAAGATAGATTTGCCTGCGCCGGTCTCACCAGTCAGCACGTTCAGGCCCGGCTGAAACCCAAGTTCCAACCGATCAATGATCAGCATGTCAGAAATATCAAGCCCGCGCAGCATCAGATCAGCCCGTAGGGTGGGGTTTTACCCCACCTGTTACAACCACTCGCCCTTGATCGTCTGGCGATAAATCGCACCCAACCAATTGTCCTTGAAGAAGGCAGGTTCCAGCCCCTTGCCGGTCAACAGCTTGTAGCTGTGCTCATACCATTCGGTAGACTGGAAGTTATGCCCCAGAATGGCCCCCGCCGTCTGTGCCTCTTTGTTCAGGCCCAGTGACAGATAGGCCTCAACCAATCGGTGCAAGGCTTCGGCGGTATGGCTCGTGGTCTGGAAATCCTCAACCACAACGCGGAACCGGTTGATGGCAGCGGTATAATGATCACGGCGCAGATAGTAGCGGCCGATTTCCATCTCTTTTCCCGCAAGGTGGTCAAAGGCCAGATCGAATTTCAGGATCGCGGCATTGGCATATTCGCTGTCGGGATAATTCTCGATCACCGCGCGCAGGGACTGCAGCGCCTGAAAGGTCAGCCCCTGATCCCGGCCCACTTCGTCAATCTGGTCATAATAGCTGAGCGCCAGAAGATATTGCGCATAGGCCGCGTCGTCATCATCGGGATAGAAATCAATGAACCGCTGTGCAGCGGCGCGGCTGTTGGGGTAATCCTTGTCGCTGTGATAGGAAAACGCCTGCATGATCAACGCACGGCGCGCCCAATCGGAATAGGGGTAAAGCCGTTCAATCTCAGAAAAGTAGAACGCCGCCTCATCCGCCTGCGAGCGGCTCAGTTCATATTCGCCCCGCTCAAAGATCTGCTCCGCCGTATAGGTCTCAAGCGGAATTTCCTGCGGATTGAAAAGGCTGCCAGTCACACGCCCTGCATTCCGGTTGCCCCCGCACGCCGCCAGACTGGCCACGACAAGAACCAATGCTGTCATTCGAGCGGCTGACCTGGTCTTGCTCATGCCTGCACCTTTTGCATTCTTACACCCATGGTCTTTGCAACCTTTGTTGACAGCCTTGCTAGCACATTAATCTGTAATGCAAAACGCCGATTGCACACTCCCTTGCCGACATCCCTGCAAAAGCCGAAAAGCCGTGCAGTTTCGAAGGCCCACACAAAGTGAATACATTGGTGTTGGATTGGGTTCAATGGCTGGCCTGCCTGATCTAGGCCACAGATTATGGTCTGTCAGGCGACTTGGGGGATTTCATCCCAAACCAGCCCATAGCCCGGCAGACGGCGTGTCATGAAAGGTGTGCATTCAACCAGCCGCACAGCACCCGGTGTGGCAAACAGCTTGCGCAGCAAGGTGTTGGTCAGCGAATGACCGGCCTTGTATCCGGTGTAATGGCCCAGCACAGGCGCGCCCGCCAAGGCCAAATCGCCCAAAGCATCCAGCATCTTGTGGCGCACGGGTTCATCCGCATGGCGCAGGCCACCGGGGCTGACCACATGATCACCGTCAAAAACCACCGCATTCTCGCCGGAATTGCCACCCAGCGCCAGGCCATTGGCCTGCATGGCATCCACATCGGCCTGACGGCAGAATGTGCGGCTGTCGGACAATTCACGCGCAAACGACCCGTTGTTCATCACCAGGGATTTCTTTTGCCGCCCAATCGCCGCATCGACAAAGTCGATCTCGAAATCAATCCGCAGCGTATCCGAGGGGGCCAATGTCGCTGTCGCATCACCTTCGGTCACGCGCACCGTCTGCAGCACCTCAAAGGCCATCACGGGGGCCGTCAGCCGCCGCACGCCACGCTGCATGAAACCGCGTACGAAAGGCACCGCAGAACCATCAAGGATCGGCACTTCGGGGCCGTCAATCTCAATCAGGGCATTATGGATGCCGCATCCCGCCAGCGCTGCCATCAGGTGCTCAACGGTGGACACGGACAAACCGGAGGCATTTTCCAGCTTGGTACACAGCGGTGAACGGTTGACCATATCCCAGCGCGCGGGAATCAACGTATCGCCCATCACCACATCGGTCCGGCGAAACCAGATCCCGTGATGCGCGCTTGCGGGTTTGACAGTGATGGACGCAGGTGCCCCGGTGTGCAGGCCTTTGCCGCCGAAACTTATCTCGGTTTTTATGGTGGTCTGCACAGGAAATCCTTGGAATCAGAAACAGTTTTTTAACTGCTTGTTGATTTAGGTGTCTGGGTCAGATTGCTCAACTCAATCTTTGTAACGGACTGAAACATGTCCGTAACAAACTGGCACAATTACGCCTGCTGCCTTCTATGCCCCTGTTATAAAATGAAAAAGGGCCGCCAGATGGCAGCCCCTTTGTCTCAATAGTGAAGTGTTTAGTTCGCTTGGCGGCGCAGGAATGCCGGGATTTCGATGCGGTCTTCTTCTGCATCGGGCTGCGGGCTTTGCTGCGGCGCAGCGGAAACGCGCGGCTGTTGCTGCACCGGTGGCTGCTGCCTGACCGGGCGCTGCTGGGGCTGCGCGTCACCTTCTGCATGACCTGTCATACGGTTGATCAGCGAGTTGATCCCAAAGCGCGGCTTGTCTGCTGCCTGCTGTGGTGCAGTCGCCTGCGTGACCGATGAACGCGCCTGCTGCTCTGGTGCGGCCTTTTGGGCTGCGGCACGCAAACGGGCCAGCGCCTCTGGGGATGGCGTGCCTGGTGCGGGTGCGCGCGGGGCGACAAAAGTCTCTGGCTCCGCCTCGATATCCTCCTCATAGCGCGGCTCGAATGCAGCGACCTTGGGCTGATAGGCGGGCGGTGGCAGATCATCGGCCTGCTGGCCGCGATCATCCCCGAAAACATCATTGTCGTAGTCTTGGACGACAGCGTTTTCTTCTTCCATCTCTTCGAACAGCGGCTGTTGCTGATGCGATGCCGCGACAGTGGCTGCGATGGCCGCTTCGGGTGCGGGTGCTGGCTCTGCGACGGTCTGCTGTTTCAGCGGCTGGCTCATGGAGCGACGCGGCACCGGCATTTCAGTGTTCACATCCGTGGCATCAATTCCTGTCGCCACGACGCTGACACGCATCATGCCACCCAGGTTTTCGTCCAGCGTGGAGCCGACGATGATGTTGGCTTCCGGATCCACTTCTTCGCGAATGCGGTTTGCGGCTTCGTCCAACTCGAACAGGGTCAGGTCGTGACCACCGGTGATGTTGATCAGCACGCCCTTGGCACCGCGCAGGGAAATCTCGTCGAGCAGCGGGTTGGCGATGGCCTTTTCGGCCGCCTGGATCGCGCGATCTTCGCCCTCGGCCTCGCCTGTGCCCATCATCGCCTTGCCCATCTCGTCCATCACGGCGCGCACATCGGCAAAGTCGAGGTTGATCAGGCCGGGACGGACCATCAGGTCGGTCACCCCTTTGACACCTTGATACAGGACGTCATCAGCCATGGAGAAGGCTTCGGTGAAGGTGGTTTTTTCATTGGCCAGACGGAACAGGTTCTGGTTCGGAATGATGATCAGCGTATCGACAACCTTTTGCAGCGCCTCGACACCCTCTTCGGCCTGGCGCATGCGCTTGGCCCCTTCGAACTGGAACGGCTTGGTCACGACACCGACGGTCAGCACGCCCAATTCACGTGCGGCCTGCGCGATGATCGGCGCGGCACCCGTGCCAGTCCCGCCACCCATACCGGCTGTGATAAAGCACATATGCGCGCCCGCCAGGTGATCGACGATCTGTTCGATGGATTCTTCGGCAGCCGCCGCACCGACAGAGGCCCGCGCGCCCGCGCCCAGACCTTCTGTGACCTTGATGCCCAGCTGGACCCGGTTTTCAGACTTGGCCTGCTGGAGCGCCTGCGCATCCGTGTTCGCCACGACAAAATCGACGCCGTCCAACTGTTTGTCGATCATGTTGTTGACCGCGTTGCCGCCTGCCCCGCCAACACCGAAAACAGTGATACGTGGCTTGAGATCTTCTTGTCCTGGCATCGATAGGTTCAGTGTCATGTGCTGTCCGCCTGTTGTTATAGCCCACGTCCCATGAGCGCTTGTCGTCACAAATTTAGCCAATATTAGCGACGAAACGCACCAACGTCACCTATTAATCAGCATTTAGACGCTAAATATGGGCAGATTTTTGCCCAATTTACCGCATTTTGGTCACCGCACTTCATATTGCGGTCACCAGTTGTCCTTAAACCATTTCACCGCCCGCTTCAAAGAACGGGACGGGTATTTCTCTGCCGGGATGTCAAAGTCCCACCATTCATCCTGCGGATGCGCCGCAAACAGCGACAATCCCACCGCAGAGGCAAAGCCGGGGCCCGTCGCGGCCTGTGGCAATCCATGCACCCGCAGCGGTCTGCCCAGACGCACCTGCTGGCCCAGTATCTTGCTGGCCAAACCGTCAAGTCCGGGAATTTGGCTGCCGCCGCCGGTCAGCACGATCTGCTGGCTGGGCAAATGGTCAAAGCCTGCCGCATCCAGACGCACACGCACCTCTTCGAGAATTTCCTCGACCCTTGGCCGCATGATACCTATCAGCTCTGCACGCGATGCGGTGCGCCGGTCATGTTCATAATCGCCTGTGTCGCCGCCGATTTCGATCATCTCGCGGTCGTCCATACCGGTGGCATGTACCCCGCCGTAAAACGTCTTGATCCGCTCTGCGTTGGCGGTCGGCACCTGCAGGCCCAGTGAAATGTCCTGCGTCACATGTTCGCCCCCCATGCGCAGGCTATCGGCGTAGATCATGTGCTTCTTGATAAAGATCGAGATACCGGTGGCACCGCCCCCCATGTCGATACAGGCGGCCCCCAGTTCCTGTTCATCCTCGACCAGCGCCGAGATGCCAGAGACATAGGCAGAAGAGGCAACGCCGGCCAGTTCCAGATCACAACGCTTGATGCAATGGGCCAGATGCTGCACGGCGGCGGCATCCACGGTCAGCATATGCATATCCACCGACAGGCTTTGCCCCAATTGCCCGCGCGGATCGCTCAGCCCTGATCGGTGATCGAGCGCGAAATTCACCGGCTGGGCATGCAAGACCTCGCGCCCCTCACCGTATTCGGGCACATCGCAATGGGCCAAAACGCGGGCCACATCATCTTCGGTGACCCCTTCACCGTCCAGATCAATCTGGGCGTCCAACCCATAGCTGCGCGGCTCGGCACCGGCAAAACAGGCGATGACGTGATCCACACGAATGCCTGCCATCTTCTGCGCGGCCTGCAAGGCAGTGCGAATGGCGCGCTCCGTCTCGTTCATCGCGCAGATTTCGCCAAATTTCACCCCGCGCGACCGGGTCGTCGCCGCCCCGATCACCCGAAATCCGGATTGCCCCGCCAAAGACCCGACACCGCCATCATCAGCCAGTTTGTCTGCCCCATCAAAGCGCAGCACAAGACAGGCGATCTTGGAACTGCCGACATCCAGGATCGCCACCACACCTCTTTGCATGGCAATCTTGCGCATATGGCGCATGGACCGCTGGCTTTCATAAAGGTCGTTCATGTCTCTCTCGCTCTCAATACCATGGCCTGCCTACTGACCAGTCACTTGTTTAACTTGCCACCACTGCTGGGTAGCTTCTTCACTCATCTGGATCGTGGGCCTGCGGCGCAGCCGCATGTCCACCCGCACAACGTCGCGTGTCAGAACCTCTTGGGCACCTTCCAGGGCAATCACCCGCTCCAATGCGGCCACGGCCCCGACTTCGGGCAAAAGGATGCGCTGATCACGGTCCAGAACCACGTCCCAGCGCCGGTCGCCCATACGCACGAGTCCGCGCATTCTGTCACCCAAGGCCTGACCCGTCTGAACCAGACGCAGGGCCTGCGGCACATGGCGCGCAGCCCCTCCGCCCGCCAGCAAGGGCAGCTGCGGAAAATCCGCACGCGCATCAATGCTGGCGACAAAGGCACCCCCCTCATCAATCAGCATCAAACCATCGGCCGTTCGCCAGATCGCGACGGGCACACGGGGCTCTGCATCCACCTGCAGAATGCCGCCCGGACGAATGCGCACATTCGCAGCCTTGATGCCGGGCAGTGCGACGATCTGGCTGCGCAGCAGCTCCAGGTCCATATCGAACGAACTTTGCGGCAATTCAAAAGGCATCAGCGCGCGGATATCAGCGGCCAGCTGCCCTTTGACGCCATCAATGGCCATCAGTTTGACCATGAACTCGGGGCGCTCTTGGATGCTGGAGCGGGTATCGGCCACCGCCTGTGCGATCGCGGCACGCCGGTCCGCATCCGAAAGATAGATCAACCCCGCCATCAAGGTGACGCAAAACGGCACCCCTGCGCGCAACGCCAGACGGAACCCCGGCGTCAGCATCAGCCGCTGCATCCGCCAGGCCCAACGCGAAGGTGCCGGATCAGACTTGGCCGTGCTGCGGCGAGGCATCAACGATCGCATGACGCATCCTCCACCATCCAGGCGCATAAATCGGGAAAGGATATGCCGCAGGCTTGCGCTTGCTCTGGGGCCAGCGATGTTGCGGTCATGCCCGGTTGGGTGTTGGTCTCAAGCAAGATCAGCCCGGCCGCGCCCTTGCTCTCATCCCAGCGAAAATCCGTGCGGCTGACACCGCGACACCCCAGCGCACGATGCGCCATCACAGCATAGCGCATGCACAAATCGAAAATCTCTTGCGGGATATCCGCCGGCACCACATGGGAGGACCCGCCCTCTTTGTACTTTGCGTCATAATCATACCAGCCGGTGGTGATGATATCGGTGACCGTCAGCGCACGGTCCCCCATCACTGTCGTCGTCAGCTCGCGGCCCGGCGCATAAGCTTCAACCATGACCTCATCCGGCATCTGGTCATCCAGTTGCGGCGGGCCGTTGTTTTCGGCCGCCACCAGGTAAACCCCCACCGAAGACCCTTCGTTGTTGGGCTTCACCACATAGGGCGGCGGCATCACATGGGCCTTTCGGACATCTGATGCCTTGGCAATCACACTGTCGACCACGGGCAACCCATGGGCGCGATAGACGTCCTTGCTGCGCTGCTTGTCCATGGCCAGCGCCGAGGACAGGACACCCGAATGCGTATAGGGCAAACGCATCCACTCAAGCATGCCCTGAACGCAGCCATCTTCGCCCCAGCGCCCATGCAGGCAGTTGAGAACGACATCAGGTTTCAGATGATCCAGAACAACAAAAAGGTCGGGGCCTGCATCGACCTCAACCACATCATATTGTTTTTCCCGCAATGCAGCAGCACAGGCGCGCCCGGTATCCAAAGAGACCTCACGCTCTGCGGAGGGCCCGCCCATCAATACTGCAACTGTCGGGGTTTGCCTGCTCGACGTACCCACCGCTTTGCCTTTGTTCTGAGCCTTTTGCGGCCCTTAATTATTGGTCTTTGCCGTTTTCCGGCTTTGCCTCAACGCCCAGGGGATCCAACGGATCACCCAGCCGCATTATTTCCCACTCTAGCGTTATACCTAAGGTATCGTAAACCTTTTTTCGCACCTCTTCACCCAATCCTTCCAGATCAGCAGCAGTCGCGTCACCGGTATTGATCAAGAAGTTGGAATGCATGGGCGACATCTGTGCGCCGCCTCTTGTGGCACCGCGCATTCCGGCGTCATCAATCACCTTCCATGCCTTGAGATCATGCACATCATCCGCACGCCCCGTAGAAGAGAAACCAGCGGGGTTTCGAAAGGTGCTTCCGGCGCTGCGGTCCTTGGTCGGCTGGGTCTCATCGCGCTTGCGCAATTGCTCTTCCATCCGTTGATGCAGGACCTCCGGTTGCCCCTGCGGCGGGGCGAAACTGGCCGACACCAATACCGCCCCCTCGGCCAGATCGCTTTGGCGGTAGCGGAAATTCAAATCATCCGGGCCCAAAGTGACAAGACGGCCATCGCGCAGCACCACCTGTGCGGACACGAAATGATCCGCGGTATAGCTGCCGTAGCAGCCCGCATTCATCCGGACCGCGCCGCCGATACTGCCCGGAATCGTGCGCAAAAAGGTCAGGTCAAGCCCCGCATCCGCCGCCCTGCGCGCCACATGCGCATCCAGTGCCGCAGCACCCGCTGTCACGCGGCCCTGCCCGATCTCGATCCCGTTGAACCCGCGTCCCAGCCGGATCACCACCGCACGCAGCCCCCCGTCCCGTATGATCAGGTTGGAGCCCACGCCCATCGGGAAAACCGCCACATCCTTGGGCAAATCGCGCATGAAATCGCGTAGATCATCCAGATCTGCCGGCTGGAACAACACATCCGCAGGCCCCCCCACACGCAGCCAGGTCAATGCGCTCAGCAGCTTGTTGGGGGTCAATGCGCCACGGGTCTGGGGAAGTGAAATCTCTGTCATACCTGCCGCGTAAAGCGAAACGGGCCCTGCGTCAAACGTCAGTTTCCGTCACGCGGCTGTCCAGCCATGCGCGCCTGATCCGGCCCGCAAACCACCCGATGCACCCCGCACAAAGCCCATAGACCAAGGCCGCCGCTTGGGCGATCATGACATTGACCTCAAAGGGATCGGCCCGCAAACCCCAGACCATCCAGCCCAGGTTCAGCAAAAGCCCCACCAGCAAAACCACGACAAAACGTCCCGGCCTGCGGACGTATCCACAATGCGCACAGGCCAGCATCCATGTCACCAGCACCGCGATCAGAACATAGACCGTCCCGCTCACTCTGCCGGCCCTGTGCTATGCCTCAAGCTTTGCCTGATCCAGCGCGCCAGATACATCACCGGCCAACGCAGGATCGAACAGCCCCCCGCCAGCACCAAAAGCGCGATCCAAGGGCCATGTTGCAGCGTGACATAGCCCAGCAAAGGTATGCCAACGGCGATCAGAACATAGGCATTGCGCCAATGCTGATCCTTGCTGGGCATCATCGCCAGGATATTGGCCACGACGGCCCACAAACAGGCAAGTGTCAAAGACAAGCTCATTCAAAGCCCTCCACCTGCAGCGCGCCGCGGCACTTTCGATCATGCCGCCTTGGCACCATCAAGCCGCCGCACCCTTCATGGCCGCAAGCTTGTCAGGCAATCCGTTGGCCCAGGCGCTGATCGTACCGGCCCCCAGACAGACCACCATATCGCCCGGCCCGGCCTGTTCCCGGACCAGCCGCGCCAGATCGTCCTCGCTGGTGACAGCGCGGGCATGGCGATGCCCGTGGCGGATCAGCCCCGCCACCAGATCATCGCGGGATGCGCCTGCGATGGGCTCCTCTCCGGCTGAAAAAACCTCGGCGATGCCCACGACATCCGCGTCGTTAAAGCAGGCGCAGAATTCATCGAAATGATGGCTCAGGCGCGTATAACGATGCGGTTGATGCACGGCGATCACACGCCCTTCGGTGGCCTGACGTGCAGCTTTCAGCACGGCGGCAATCTCAACAGGGTGGTGGCCGTAATCATCAATGATCGTGACGCCATCAACTTCGCCAACCTTGGTAAAGCGTCGGTTCACCCCACCAAACGCCGCCAAAGCGGTGCGGATTTCATCCAGTTTCATCCCCAGATGCC
>Ga0208544_10002848_pt1 | contig 11045 bp, 7 predicted proteins | sample DEB08_DNA_9_FD_184526 | JGI IMG/M metagenome (GOLD analysis project Ga0208544, IMG submission 184526) | Aqueous microbial communities from the Delaware River and Bay under freshwater to marine salinity gradient to study organic matter... | ecosystem: Environmental > Aquatic > Marine > Coastal ...
AGATATTGCGACCTTCGTCGTCAACGCATTGCAGCCGGCGACGGTCAGCCGTGTGGTCATTGACGAGGAAGAAGGGCGGATCGAAGTGGTTGTTCCCGACGACCAACTCAGCCTCGCCATCGGCCGTCGCGGCCAGAATGTCCGGCTGGCGTCGCAGCTGACCGGCCTCGCCATCGACATCATGACCGAAGCGGATTCGAGCGAGAAGCGGCAAGCCGAATTTGCTGCCCGCACCGAGATGTTCCAGGAAGATCTGGATGTCGACGAGACCTTGTCGCAGCTGCTGGTTGCCGAAGGCTTCAGTGAGCTGGAAGAAGTCGCCTATGTTGCGCCGGAAGAAATTTCCAGCATCGAAGGCTTTGACGAAGAACTGGCTGCCGAACTGCAGAACCGTGCGCTTGAGGCGCTGGAACGGCGCGAAGCCGCGGCGCGCGAAAAGCGCACCGAACTGGGCGTCGAGGACGCCATTGCCGAATTGCCGCACCTGACCGAAGCCATGCTGGTGACGCTAGGTGAAGCCGGCATCAAGACGCTTGACGATGTCGCCGATCTGGCAACCGACGAACTGGTTCTGAAGCGGAAATCGGAGCCACGCCGCCGCAATGACAATCGCAAGCCCGAACCCGATGGGGTCCTCGCCAAATATGGCCTGACCGAAGAGCAAGGCAACGAAATCATCATGGCCGCGCGTGCGCACTGGTTCGAGGATGAAGACGAGCCGGCACCGGCCGCTACCGAAGAAACCGGGGAGGACGCAGATGCGGAATCTCCCCAATGAGACGCGGTCTAAACCTCTAGATCACGCGCCATATCGTAAATGCATTTTGACTGGGGAAAGCCTTCCTCAGGAGCAATTGATGCGTCTGGCGATGGGGCCTGACGGACAGATTGCGCCCGACGTGCGTGCGAAGGCACCGGGTCACGGGGCATGGATTGGTGTGGATCGTGCGGCGCTGGAAGCTGCGCAGGCAAAGGGGCAGCTGAAAGGCGCGCTGGCCAGGGCGTTCAAGACCGGCCAGTTCGATCTTCCGGATAATCTCGCGGAACAGCTGGAATCCGCACTGGAACGCTCGACCCTGGACCGACTGGGTCTGGAGGCACGGGGCGGAACGCTGCTCACCGGTTCGGAAAAGATCGAGACCGCAGCCCGGCAGGGGGATCTGACCATGCTCCTGCACGCGTCGGACGCGGGTCGCGATGGATGCGCCAAACTGGATCAGGCATGGCGGGTCGGGAGCGACCGGGAAGGCGAAAATATTCGCGGTCTGATATTGCCGGTGGACCGGCAGGGGCTTTCTGTGGCATTGGGCCGCCAGAATGTGGTGCATATCGGGATAACCGACAAGCGCGCAGCGGCGCGAATTTCGCACAGCCTGAATAGATGGCTTCACTTTATCAGTTCTGATAAAGTCGAGGGTGATGCCGCAAAGAACGTTGCGTGATCCGGTGAGAAAAGCCGGGTAGGAAATTGCAGTAATATATATTTTAAGGATTAAGTCTGTTCGATGAGTGAAGATACAAAAGATACGCCAAAACCTGCACGCAAACCCCTTGGGTTGAAGCGTTCGGTCGAACCTGGCGAAGTCAAACAGACTTTCAGCCACGGACGCACCAACAAGGTCGTGGTCGAGGTTAAACGCAAGAAACTGGTCGGCAAGCCCGGTGCACAGGAAGCGGCGAAGGAAATCGTCAAGGAAACCCCTGCGCCCGCTCCGGCCCCGGCTCCCAAGCCCTCTGCGAAAAAGCAGCCGGCCGCGCCAAAGGCGGATGCTGGCCTGACTCGTCAGGAGCTGCAGGCAAAACTGCTGCGCGAGGCCGAAGAGGCTCGTCTGGATGCCATGCAGCAAGCCCGCAAGCGCGATACGCTCGAAAAGAAAGAGCAGACCGCAGAAGAGAAGAAACGGGCCGAGGAAAACCGCAAGGCCGAAGAAGAGCAGGCGCGCAAGGCGCAGGAAGAAATTGCTGCCGCGGAAACGGCTGCTGCCGATGCTTCGGCCATTGTCGAGGCTGTCAGCGACGAAACCGCTGTTGCCAAGACCGACGCCCGTCCGCCGGCTCGCAAATTCACGCCCGTGGAATCGCCCAAACGGCCCAAGCCGGAGAAGGAAAAGCCGAAAGTTGGTCGCGAGGATCGCACCGATCGCCGGCAGTCCGGCAAGCTGACCGTCAACCGTGCGCTGCGCGGCGAGGATGGCGCTGCACGGGCCCGCTCGCTGGCCGCGCTGAAACGCGCCCGCGAAAAGGAAAAGCGCGCCCAGCGTTCGGGACGGCCCAGCGAGCCGCGCGAGAAGCAGATCCGTTCGGTCATCGTGCCGGAAGCCATTACCGTGCAGGAACTGGCCAAGCGCATGGGCGAAAAGGGAGCCGATCTGGTCAAATCCCTGTTCAACATGGGCTCCATGGTTACCGTCAACCAGACGATCGACCAGGATACCGCCGAATTGCTGGTCGAGGAATTCGGCCACAATATCCAGCGCGTGTCCGAGTCCGATGTCGAAATCGATACCCAGGCCGATGTCGATCCGGAAGAAACGCTGAAGCCGCGTCCTCCGGTCGTCACGATCATGGGCCATGTCGACCACGGCAAGACCTCGCTGCTTGACGCGCTGCGCGGAACCGACGTGGTTGCCGGCGAAGCGGGTGGCATCACCCAGCATATCGGCGCCTATCAGGTGACGATGAAGAACGGCGACAAGGTCACCTTCCTGGATACGCCAGGCCATGAAGCCTTTACCGAAATGCGGATGCGCGGTGCCAATGTCACCGATATCGTGATCCTGGTGGTGGCAGCCGATGACGGCCTGATGCCGCAGACGATCGAGGCGATCAACCACACCAAGGCGGCCGGCGTGCCGATGATTGTGGCGATCAACAAGATCGACAAGGAAGGCGCGGACCCGACAACGGTCCGTACCCGCCTGCTCGAGCATGAAGTGATTGTGGAAGAAATGTCCGGCGACGTTCTCGACGCCGAGGTTTCTGCAACCAAGAAAATCGGACTCGACGAACTGATGGACAAGATCCACGTCCAGGCCGAACTGCTGGAACTGAAAGCACGTCCCGACCGTCCCGCCGAAGGCGCTGTGGTCGAAGCGAAGCTGGATATCGGACGCGGTCCGGTGGCAACCGTTCTTATCGAACGCGGCACGCTGAAACGCGGCGATGTCTTCGTTGTCGGTTCGCAGACCGGCAAGGTCCGGGCGATGATCGACGACAAGGGTCAGCAGATCAAGGAAGCAGGACCATCGACTCCGGTCGAGGTGCTGGGCATCTCCGGCGTTCCGTCAGCCGGTGACAAGCTGACCGTGGTCGAGAATGAAGCGCGGGCCCGCGAAGTCGCGGCCTATCGTGCGGAGCAGCAGAAGCTGAAGCGCACGACGCAGGCGCCGACCAGTCTGGAGAACATGTTCTCTGCGGCTGCCAACAGCGCTGTGGAATTCCCGGTACTGGTGAAAGCCGACGTCCAGGGTTCGACCGAGGCCATCGTGCAGGCGCTGAACAAGATCTCGAACGACGATATCAAGGTGCGCATCCTGCACAGCGGTGTCGGCGCGATCACGGAATCGGACGTGACCCTGGCCGGGGCCAGCAAGGCGCCGATCATCGGCTTCAACGTGCGTCCGAATGCCAAGGCGCGTGAAATCGCCAAGCGCGATGGTGTACGCTTCAAATATTTCGATATCATCTATGACCTGACCGACGATATCCGCGCCGAAATGGCCGGGGAGCTCGGTCCCGAGAAGATCGAGAATGTTGTCGGCCGGGCGGAAGTCAAGGAAGTCTTCAAGTCGGGCAAGAAGGACAAGGCAGCCGGCTTGCTGGTTACCGAAGGATCCCTGCGCAAGGGCCTGTTCGCGCGTCTTACCCGCGACGATGTCATTGTCAGCGCCACGACCATCGCGTCGCTGCGCCGCTTCAAGGACGATGTCGAGGAAGTGCGTGCCGGCATGGAATGTGGTGCGGTTCTGGAAGATACCAACGATATCAAGCCAGGCGATATGCTCGAAGTCTTCCAGGTCACGGAGAAAGAGCGGGTTCTCTGATAATATTGTCATCCCGGGCCTGTTGCGGATCCTGCGTGCGCAGCAACGAAACAGGCTCGGCCTGACGAATTTGAGGCTGTAATATTGTGGCAAAATATAACGACACATCCCCCGAAGGCCGTTCGGTCCGGCTGCTACGCGTCGGCGAGCAAGTGCGGCATATATTGTCGGAGCTGCTGATGCGCGGCGAGGTGCATGATGTCGTGCTGACTTCGCACAGCGTCAGCGTCACCGAGGTGCGCATGTCGCCCGATCTGCGCCATGCGACGGTGTTCGTGAAGCCCTTGCTTGGGGCCAACGAGGCGGATGTGCTGAAGGCGCTGCGGACCAACACCGCCTTCTTCCAGAAGGAAGTCGCGAAACGTGTGCAGATGAAATATGCGGCCAAGCTTAAATTCCTCGCCGACGAGAGCTTTGACACGGCGGAACATATCGAGAGCCTGCTGAACAACCCCAAGGTGGCGCAGGACCTGGCGAAAGAGGCCGACAAGGGCTGACATCCCGTCATTCCAGCCAGGGCTGGAATTCAGGACCAGTTTGTGACATGCGCTAGCCGGATATTCCCCAGCCTTGGCAGGGGCGACGAGTGAGATTGATGACAGAGAAACTCTCCAAAATATTGGCAGATGGGCCCGTGCGGCTCGAGCCGCTGGCCGAACATCATCTGGAACCGCTGCGCGCGGCCTGCGCGGAAGATCAGGAAATCTGGGAGATATACCCGGTTTCGATGCTGGACGAGAATTTCGACCAGGCGATCCGGGCGTTTCACGACACCAGCAACTGGATTCGCTTTGCGGTGATCAATGCCGACACCGAAAAACTCGTGGGCATGACCAACTATATCAATCCCGACCCCAATACCAAAGTGACCGAAATCGGCGGCACCTATATTGCGCCATCGGTGCGGGGCAGCGGTTTAAACGATATCATGAAGAAGCTGATGATCGATCATGCCTTTGCCCAGGGCTTTACCCGCATCGAGTTTCGGGTTGATACCCGCAACAAGCGATCGATGGCGGCGGTGCTGAAACTGGGCGCGCAGCATGAAGGGACGCTGCGCAAGAACCGGATTACCTGGACCGGCTATGTGCGGGATACGGCCGTGTTCGGGCTGCTGAAGGACGAGTGGGCAGGGTGAAGCGACTCATTCCAATTTTGAGTTTCATCCTTTTGGTTTCGTGCGACGCATTGGATTGTCGAATTGTCAGCGATGATGCGCGGGTCGATACCGTCCTTTTTGAAGCAAATTTAAACACATGTTCATGCGTTGATGTGCAGGAATTCAGATACCCTGATCCAACCAGCCAAGCTCCGGGTTTGCTCCATAGCGAGAACTTCAAGGATCCAAAAATCCAAATTGCTGTCGCCAAAATACTAGCTGAAAAACCACCCGGACAAAAAATCGAAGTGTCGACCAGTTGGGGAGAAATGCCCAGTTTTGAAGACTTCTGTGGAATGGGAGTTTCCTATCCAGTCGAATGGGAAGGATATTCACTTATTCAATATCACAGCCCCGGTGGACAGATCGGAGCTTATGTTTTCCGAAAATCCGGTAACAATTGGGTAAAGGCTGAACATTTGCTATTGGGATATTGGTAATATGACCAAACCCCACGGCTGGATCATTCTCGACAAACCGCTGGAACTCGGCTCGACGCAGGCGGTTGGGGCGGTGAAGCGCAATTTGCGCGAGGCTGGCTTGCTTGGCAAGGGCAAGGACAAGCTGAAGGTCGGGCATGGCGGTACTTTGGATCCGCTGGCGACCGGAGTCCTGCCGATTGCGATCGGCGAGGCGACCAAGCTGTGCGGACGGATGCTGGATGCGTCGAAAATCTATGAATTCACCATCGGTTTCGGGAGCGAAACCGAGACCCTGGATGTCGAGGGGGCGGTTACCGAGAGCTCTGACCACAGGCCAACTCTGGCTCAGGTTGAGGCGGTCCTGCCGCAGTTCACCGGGCCAATCGAGCAGATACCGCCGAAATATTCGGCGCTGAAGATCGATGGCAAGCGGGCCTATGATCTGGCGCGGGCAGGAGTCGAGGTGGAGATGAAGCTGCGGGGGGTGGAGATATACAGTCTTTCCGTTCGTGCTGAGCCTGTCGAAGGACGGCCCTCGGTCGATAGAGGTGCTTCGACAAGCTCAGCACGAACGGAGTTGCTCGACAGCGTCACCCTCACCGCCAAAGTCTCCAAGGGCACCTATATCCGCTCGCTCGCGCGCGATATCGCGCGGGCCCTTGATACGGTCGGCCATGTCACCATGTTAAGGAGGACCAAGGCCGGTCCCTTTACCCTGGAAAGGGCGATTTCACTGGACAAACTCAACGAAATTGGTAAGGGCGCGGACATTACAGACTATCTTTTGCCGCTGGAGGCAGGGCTGGACGACATCCCGGCTTATGACCTCACTCCTGATCAGGCAAAACTGCTTCGGCAAGGCATGACGCTGGACGAACGGGAAATGATCGGGAACCCCGCACTCAACGGGCTTTTTCTGGCGACAGAGAACCATGGTTCTCCGGTTGCGCTGGCCGAGCTTGTTGATGGCACCGTCAGGGTGGTTCGCGGGTTCAATATGTGAATGATGTTCGAAGGAAAAATTATATGACGATTACTGCAGAAAAAAAACAGGAACTGATCAAGAAATTCGGCCAGACCGAAGGCGATACCGGTTCCCCGGAAGTTCAGGTTGCCGTGCTCACCGAGCGCATCGTGAACCTGACAGAGCATTTCAAGGGCCATCACAAGGACAATCACTCGCGTCGCGGATTGCTGATGATGGTCAACAAGCGGCGCAGCCTGCTGGACTATCTTCGCAAGAAGGATGTCGAGCGCTATGCCAAGCTGATCAAGGACCTTGGTCTGCGTAAATAAGAGTTTCGAAAGCGGCTCCCGGGTGGGGGCCGTTTTCACTTTGTGCACCTGTGTAGACAGGTGCCCATCTCCAGAAATTGCCATTAGACGCAAGCTTGGGAGATGGACCCCTGCCTTCGCAGGGGAACAGACCGGCAAATCTCCGCAATAAGGTGAGGATAAGCCAAGCAAGGGGGGTGAAAGTCACCCCGAACCGCTGTTCAGCCGGATTGCTGGACACAAGAAAGCCCCCGCACTGCATAGGGCAGGCGGGACAAAGGAAGAACTAAATGTTTGATATCAAGAAAGTTGAAATGGAGTGGGGCGGACAGACCCTCACCCTCGAAACGGGCCGGATTGCCCGTCAGGCTGATGGCGCGGTTCTCGCGACCCTCGGCGAAACGGTTGTGCTGTGCGCAGTCACCGCCGCCAAATCGGTGCGCGAAGGGCAGGATTTCTTCCCGTTGACCGTCCACTATCAGGAAAAATTCTCAGCCGCCGGTCGTATCCCTGGCGGCTTCTTCAAGCGCGAAGGCCGTGCGACGGAAAAGGAAACGCTGACATCGCGTTTGATCGACCGTCCCTGCCGTCCGCTGTTCCCCGAAGGTTTCTATAACGAAATCAACGTGATCTGTCAGGTGATGAGCTATGACGGCGTCAATGAGCCCGACATTCTGGCGATGGTTGCAGCCTCTGCTGCGCTGACCATCTCCGGCGTTCCGTTCATGGGTCCGATCGGTGCGGCTCGCGTCGGTTACAAGGAAGGCGAATATCAGCTGAACCCGTCGATGGAAGAAGTCGCCAATGGCGAACTCGACCTGGTCGTGGCCGGCACGATGGGCGCCGTGATGATGGTTGAATCGGAAGCACAGGAACTTTCCGAAGAAGTCATGCTCGGTGCCGTGCAGTTCGCGCATGATGCTTCGAAGCAGGTTGCTGGTCTGATCATCGATCTGGCCGAACAGGCTGCGAAAGAGCCCTGGAAGCTTGACGCTGGCGAAGACAACAGCACGATCAAGGAAGACCTGCGCAAGCTGGTCGGAAAAGATATTGCTGCGGCCTACAAGAAAACCGACAAGTCCGAGCGTAGCAACGCCCTGAATGCGGTTCGCGACAAGGCCAAGGAAAAATATGCCGATGCAGACGGCCAGACCCAGATGACCGCCGGCAAGATGGTCAAGAAGCTGGAAGCTGAAATCGTTCGCGGCGCGATCCTCAAGGATGGTACCCGTATCGATGGCCGCAAGCTCGATCAGGTTCGCCCGATCGAAGCCATGGTTGGCCTGCTGCCCCGGACCCACGGTTCGGCTTTGTTCACCCGCGGTGAAACCCAGGCAATCGTGACCACGACCCTGGGCACCAAGGATGCGGAGCAGATGATCGACGGTCTCGACGGTCTGAGCTACACCAACTTCATGCTGCACTATAACTTCCCGCCTTATTCGGTCGGCGAAGTCGGTCGTTTCGGATTTACCAGCCGCCGCGAAACCGGTCACGGCAAGCTCGCCTTCCGCGCGCTCCGTCCCGTATTGCCGACAGTGGAAGATTTCCCGTACACCATCCGCGTATTGTCCGACATCACCGAGTCCAACGGTTCGTCCTCGATGGCGACCGTCTGCGGTGGTTCGCTGGCGATGATGGATGCCGGTGTGCCTCTGACGCGTCCGGTTTCCGGTATCGCGATGGGCCTGATCCTCGAAGGCGAAGATTTTGCGGTTCTGTCCGACATTCTTGGTGACGAAGATCATCTCGGCGACATGGACTTCAAGGTTGCGGGTACCGAAAAGGGTATCACCTCCTTGCAGATGGACATCAAGGTTGCCGGCATCACGCAGGAAATCATGAAGTCTGCTCTGGAACAGGCCAGTGGCGGTCGTGCGCACATTCTTGGTGAAATGAGCAAGGCTCTGTCATCGGTTCGTACCGAAATGTCCGAACATGCTCCGCGCATCGAAACGCTTCAGATCAACAAGGAAAAGATCCGCGACGTTATCGGTACCGGCGGCAAGGTGATCCGCGAAATCGTTGCGGAAACCGGCGCGAAGGTCGATATCGACGACGAAGGCCTGATCAAGGTTTCGTCTTCCGACAAATCCCAGATCGATGCGGCGATCGCATGGATCAAGGGCATCGTCGAAGAAGCGGAAGTCGGCAAGGTCTATGACGGCAAGGTCGTCAACCTGGTGGACTTTGGCGCATTCGTGAATTTCATGGGCGGCAAGGACGGTCTCGTCCACGTCTCCGAAATCAAGAATGAGCGCGTCGAGAAGGTTTCCGACGTCCTGAGCGAAGGCCAGGCGGTCAAGGTCAAGGTTCTCGAAATCGACCAGCGCGGCAAGGTTCGCCTGTCGATGCGCGTTGTCGACCAGGAAACCGGCGAAGAGCTGGAGGACACCCGTCCTGCACGCGAACCGCGCGGCGACAAGCCACGCGGCGGCCCACGCCGTGATGGCGGTGGTCGCGGACGCGATGGTGGCGGACGTGGTCGTGACGGCGGCGGACGCGGCCGCAGCAATGACGGTCCGAAAGAAGGCGGCGGTGATATTCCATTGCCGGCTTCGATCACCGAAGACTAATTTTTCGCATAACCAATTTCGAAAGAGCCTCGTGAAAGCGAGGCTCTTTTTTTGTCCACTTGGTGGTTGATAAAATTGGCGCTACTCTGGTCGCGTCAGTTCCATGGAACGAGGGGGCCACGTCATGCGGTGCGTTTGGTTATTCAGCTTAGGCCTGATGATTTGGGCAATCGATTGGGCGCCAGCAACGGCAAGCGCGGATTATTATCGGGAGCGCACCTGGACATTGGCCAATCGCGAGCTGACGCCCGGCAGCAATCTGGCAGTCCTGCAGCCGGGCAACGACACTAGAGTCAATCTGATGCTACTGTTGCAGGAGGGTCATGGCGGCTCAGCGACAATCGGTCAGGGACACGTTTTCTTCGAGTGGAGCGAGCTCAGCGCCTCGCTATATCCCGAACAGTCGCGCCCCGAATTCCAAGGTGCCTATAGTCATTCGCGCTGCCAGACCAATGAAACGGGCCGCGATGCCTTTGTAAAGGCCGTCAGCCTAATCAAGCGACTGCCGGAAACGGAGCGTGATCTGCTGATATCCGTTCGCCAGTCCATTTCTCCCGATTGCGAAGACCGCGACGCCGGCAGCGAAGAGATCGCCCGATTGGCTGCCATACAGACTCCGGCAGGCCGCGATTTTGCGGTCTATCTCCGCAGTGCCCTGGCTTTTTACAATGGCGATTTCGATAGCGCTACCAGAGGATTCAGTGCCTTGGCGACAGCGAAAGACGACTGGCTGAAGGAGACGGCCCTCTACATGATCGCCCGTTCCGAGCTCAATCGCTCGCAAGTCCAGGCATTTGACAATTATGGATATTTTGAAGGTCCGAGAACGACGGATCAAGGCGCCATCCAAAATGCCGAGCGCGGCTTCAATCTATATTTGAAATTATATCCGAGGGGAGCCTATCGGCAATCGGCGAAAGGATTGCTTCGCCGGTCCTACTGGCTGGCTGGCGAGACCGGAAAACTGTCCGATGAATATGCGGCGGTTCTGGACAATCCGGAATCCACGGGATTGCCATTGCCGATCCTGATTCAGGAAGTGGACGACAAGCTGCTGGCGACCCTGGCGCGGGATGGCAACAGCAGTGATCCGGAACTGTTGGCCATGATCGCTCTCTACCGGATGCGCGAACCTTATGATCCATATGATGAACAAGAGGCCAGGCCCACGATCAGCCGGAATGAAATCGAGGCGATGCGGGATTCCCTGGCAGGCCGGCCCGGATTGCTCGAATTCCTGCTCGCCGCACAGGCATTTTATGTCGAGAAGGATGCCGGGATGGTGCTGAAATTGATTCCGGATGACGCCCGGCAACCGCATCCTGGCTATCTCGCCTTCAGTCGGCAAATGCTGCGCGGGCAAGCACTTGAGGCCCTCGGTGATCGCAACGCCCGCAGCTTTTGGCAGCAACTGGTTTCCGGTTCCGATCCGCTTTACCAGCGAGGTTCGGCCGAACTGGCACTGGCTATGAACCTTGAACGCAATGGTTTGGTCGACGCTGTCTTTGCAGCGAATTCTGCCGTTAGAACGCCGGTATTGCGGGAAATATTGCTCCAGTTTTCGGCCGGG
>Ga0208544_10002854_pt1 | contig 11031 bp, 8 predicted proteins | sample DEB08_DNA_9_FD_184526 | JGI IMG/M metagenome (GOLD analysis project Ga0208544, IMG submission 184526) | Aqueous microbial communities from the Delaware River and Bay under freshwater to marine salinity gradient to study organic matter... | ecosystem: Environmental > Aquatic > Marine > Coastal ...
ACGACATCTAGAGTTCGTGCAGCTTGGGATCATTTTAAACATGCAGGAAACCAACCAACAGGATTTGGTTATGGAGTTGAATATGTAACACCAACAGAATTAGATGATGCAAACTCTGACACGGCAGGAGATTATTACGATTATGCAACACACGGAAATCACGTAGCAGGAATTGCCGGAGGAAGTGGAGCAGGATTAAAATATAGAGGAGTTGCTTTTGAGTCTCAATATTTGTTTAATTCTATCCAATTAGATGCAGGAGCAGCAATTGATGCTTTTGTTTGGATGAAAGGCATTGCAGAAAATGATTGGAAAAGATTGGTGGTAAACATGAGTTGGGGATTGTATTACATGGGAACAATGGACGGAACTTCTTTAGTAAGCCAAGCAATTGATTCATTGAGCGCACAAGGAGTTACTTTTGTTACTTCTGGCGGAAATAACGGGAATGATAATTTTCATATTAAAAAGACTTTTACAAGCGATAGTATTAGAACAAGAATAGGATTTTATTCATATTCTGCAAATCCATCAATGTGGGGACAATGTATTTCTATGTGGGGAGAGGTTGCTAACCCATTTAATTCCAGAGTTGAAGTTTACAATTCATCTAACCAATTAGTTGCAAGTTCAAGATATTACAACACTAATTCGGATAATGGATATCACGACACTTATTTATTAGTAGGAACAGATTCTGTTTTTTATAATTATTCAATTGATTCTGCTCACCCAAATAACAACCGCCCTCACCAAAGAATGAGAGTTAAGAATACGAACACAAGTTTGAGAGTAGTTTTACATTCTTATGCAACAACTGGAACTGTTCACTATTGGAATGTTGTGGAGCTAAGTAATGGAGTAGGAAACTGGGGACTAGAGTTTTATGCTTATGGAAATGATGGAGTTACAGGAGATAATTTATATGGATTAGGAGAACCAGCTTGTACAGAAAGCGCTATCACGGTTGCTGCACACAGTCCAGAAGTTGTAGCAGGAAATGGAACTGCATTCCCAGGAAGTATTGCTAATTTTTCCAGTGTAGGACCAACTTATGACGAACGAAGTAAACCAGATATTTCGGCACCAGGAGTAGGAATAATTTCTTCTATCAACTCATACACAACTAGAAGTTATACTTCGGCAGCAAGCACCACTTTTAATGGAAGAACCTATCATTTTTCAGCTTTTTCTGGAACAAGTATGTCATCTCCAGCAACCGCAGGAGTTGTTGCTTTATTGCTTGAAGCAAGTCCAACTCTTGAACCAAGACAGATTAGAGATATTTTAAGAAATACTGCAAGAGAAGATACCAGAACAGGAGTACTCCCCGCAAACGGAAGTCCAGTTTGGGGACATGGAAAAGTGACTGCTACGGCAGCAATTCAAAGTGCTTTGACAACAGTTTCGGTGGGGGAAACAGAATTAAAACTTTTAAACATTACTCTTTTCCCTAACCCTACAAACGGAACTTTTACTCTAGATTTAGGAGAACAAACTCAGCTTAACCGAATTTTCATCACAGACATTAACGGACGATTAATAAAAGAAATCACACCACAAAATGCAGCTCAATACGAAGTTAATTTTGATGGAGCTCCAGGGATTTATTTACTGAATGTAGTTGGCGAAAACGAGAGAGCAACTTTGAAAATAATTAAAGAATAATTGAGAACTAAGTCAATTATATCACTTGTCTTGGCTTTATCGCTTTATTTAAATTGCTATACTCAATCAGCTCAAGCTAAAACTTGGAAATATTCCAAAATTACTGATTCAACAGATAAGTCCAAAATAGAGTCTTTAGCTCTAGGCCCTTATAGATCTTCTGACCCAAATGATTTAGACCAATTTACTAACTTAAAATCATTAAGTTTTAGCGGGAGGTATATCTCTAATTCACTTTTAGAATCATCTTCACTGGTCAATCTTGAAACAATTTTTTTACGAGATTGTGACTTAACCTCAATTCCAAAAGGACTATTGGGATTAAAGAACCTCAAGAACCTAAACCTGATGGATAATCCGGATCTTTCGGACATTTCTGTTTTAAAAAACTTGAAGAACCTAGAAAACCTTAATTTGAGTAGAACAAGTATATCATCAATCCCAAGAAAGTTTTCTTCATTGAAAAACTTAAAAACCTTATGGTTAAGAGGTTGCTCTAAGTTAACAGAAATAAAAGGGTTAAAAAATCTACAACACTTGAAAACTATCTATGCAGATGGATGTAAATTGAGATCTATTCCTAAGAATTTTAACACATTAATAAACTTGAGATATCTCAATTTATCAGATAATATATATCTGAGTGACTTTACCGGAATTAAAGGATTGGATAGTTTAGTAGAGATTTACATAGAAAGCTGTAACATTAGAAAAATCCCTGAAGAAGTAGCGTCTCTTAAAAGTCTTATCCGAATTAATATATCTTCTAACCCAATAAAAGATTATTCGGGATTGCTTAAAATGACCAACTTGCAAAAACTTTCTTTAGCCTTTTCTTATTTTTCAAAAGTTCCAGAAGAAGTTTCGAGTTTAAAAAACCTAGAACAACTTTTCTTAAATGACAATAAAAACTTGGTTGATATTTCTGCAGTTAGGGATTTACACAACTTAACATACATCAGAATTGACAGGACCGGATTAGATTCCCTTCCAGAAAGTTTTGCGACTTTAGTAAATTTAACTCATGCCGTTTTGAATGATAACCTAGGGTTAAAAAATTTAGAAGTATTAGGCAAATTAAAATTCCTGAAAGTAATAAAACTGAGTAATTGCAATTTAGAAAAATTACCAAATGAGCTCAAGAATCTAGACAGTTTAATTGTTTTAAACATTACAAGAAATCCCATGTTAATTGAGTTCTCAGTATTAATGGAATTAGATAATTTAAAAGTTTTAAACCTTTATCAAAGCGAATTTATTACAGAATTAGAAGTTGCTAAATTAAGGGCAAAACTAACTAATTGTGCTATTTACGATTAGTCTTATTCAACTCATCTTGGCATAACTACTTAGTTAATATTGAACAAATCTAAATTTTCTTATCTTGTATATTCAAAAAAAATAATTTATGTTAGTAAAGACCTACGGATGTGCAGTATTTGGAATAGAAGCAACTATTGTTACAGTTGAGGTAAATATTAGCAATGGAGTAAATTTTTTCTTGGTCGGGTTGCCAGATAGTGCAGTAAAAGAAAGCCAGCAAAGGATACAGGCAGCTCTTAAAAACAATGGATATAAAATCCCTGTAAAGGAGATTACTGTGAATATGGCGCCAGCTGATATTCGTAAAGAAGGATCGGCTTATGACATGACAATTGCCATGGGAATATTGGCCGCATCTGAGCAAATAAACCCTGAAAAAGTATCTGAGTATTTAATAATGGGAGAGCTTTCGCTAGACGGGAGTTTACAACCACTAAAAGGAGTATTGCCGATTGCAATTGAAGCCCGAAAACATGGATTGAAAGGAATAATTTTACCCAAACAAAATGCAAGAGAAGCAGCTATTGTAGATGGAATGGATGTGTACGGAGTTGAAAACATAAAGGAAGTAATTGACTTCTTTAACGAAGAAATAGAATTAGAAAAAACGATTGTAGATACTAGAGAAGAGTTTTACAATCAATTGATGAGTAGCGACCTTGATTTTAAAGATGTAAAAGGACAACAGAATATTAAGAGAGCTTTTGAAATTGCAGCAGCAGGTGGTCATAATATTATATTAATAGGGCCTCCAGGAGCAGGAAAAAGTATGTTGGCAAAAAGATTACCAACTATTCTGCCACCATTCACACTTCAAGAAGCTCTAGAGACAACTAAAATACATTCGGTAACGGGAAGTTTAGATTCTAATGAAGCATTGATGTCATCAAGGCCTTTCAGAAAACCACACCATACAATTTCAGATGTTGCATTAGTTGGAGGAGGAGCATTTCCACAACCAGGAGAAATATCATTAGCTCACAATGGAGTTTTATTTTTGGATGAATTACCTGAATATAAAAGAACAGTATTGGAAGTAATGCGTCAACCACTTGAGGATAGAAAAGTAACAATATCTAGAGCAAAATTTACGGTAGATTATCCAGCAAGTTTCATGTTAGTTGCCGCAATGAATCCTTGTCCTTGTGGGTATTACAACCACCCAGAAAAGGATTGTGTTTGCTCACCAGGAGTAGTTCAAAAATATCTGAATAAAATATCAGGACCGTTATTAGACAGAATAGATTTACATGTTGAGGTAACTCCAGTTAATTTTGATGAGTTGGCTAGTTCTGAAAACACAGAAAACTCTGAATCTATAAGAGAAAGAGTAATTAAAGCTAGAGAGATTCAGGAAGGCAGATTTGAAAATATGCAAGACGTGTTTGCTAATGCTCACATGGAATCTAAAAAACTTAGAGAGGTTTGCCAAATTGATGGAGCATCAATTACACTACTTAAAACAGCAATGGATAGTTTAGGATTATCTGCAAGAGCTTACGATAGAATTTTAAAAGTTAGCAGAACAATTGCTGATTTATCTGGAAGTGAAAATATTCAAGCAGCTCACATTGCTGAAGCAATTCAATACAGAAGTTTAGATAGGGAGAATTGGGCAGGATAAAACAAAAAAAGCATCAGGGTTAACTGATGCTTTTAAATTAAAAGTTTTTTACTGCAGTTACTTTTTCCAAACAACTATTCCTCCTATAATTTACACGAATTTTTAATACCCAACTACCAGATTCTTGAACCACCTCTATTAAGTCATAACTAAAAACATCATAATCATTAGGATGTAGCCCATCCAGTTTCCATGTTTTTTTACCCAGTAGAAGGAGCAACTAATTTTCGTTATTTCGAGTCGGCTGGCAATAACATTAACGAATGGGATTATGCTCAATATCAAGAGGTAATAGTAACTTCTGTTCCGGTTTTCAATGGCTACCTCAGAAGATTTCCTTTAAAAAAAGCCAACAATAGATGGGGAATTGTTACTTACGAAGTAAATGGTAAAACAAGAATTTGCGACCCTGTTCACATAAAAGTAGATTTTCAACAAACTGTATGGTCACCAAACAGAATAACTATTACTGAGATCGGGTTAACTCCAGAGTTTAAATGGCAACCATATCCAATATTTGAAAATGTTATTCATTTCAATGTGGTTTCTGATTCCAACAAAAATTTAATAAGCGGGACTTATACTGCGGATACAAATTGGAATTTTTACGATTTATCCAATGTTACTCTTAACATTAGAGATGTGAATCCAGTTCCTTCTTTGGATTCAAATTCAACCTATACTTTTACTTTAATGTCAGTCTCTGATGATAATTGGGTAACAACCTTTGGACAAAAAGAGTTTAAGACTCCCTAGAAACATATTTCCTTTCAACCCAAAATGTCCCAAAAGGAATTATTGATGCTAGGCATACTATCCCAAAATCTTTGTTACTCCATTTTTGAGTGTCTTTAATTAAAAAAGCCAATATCAGATACGCTACAAAAAGTAATCCGTGAGGCATTCCTAATCCTTTTACCCAAGAATCGTTATCGGCAAAATGCTTTAATGGCACTCCCACTCCCAATAAAAGCAGGTAAGATATTCCTTCTAAAAAGGCTACAATTCTAAATATTAACGTCATAGATTAAAATAATTTATTGTTTGTTTTTATGTATTCGTTCATTTCTTTAAAATCAATTTCACCATTTACCTCTGCTAAATACCTTGTAATTAGTACGGCTTTTTTAATGCGTGATTCTGTGGTTTTTGGCTTTCCAATTAGATAGAGTAAGCTTCTTTGTTTACCAGGAGTTAAGGAATGAAAAACTTTATCAACCTCAGGATCTTGAGCCATTATTTCCTCCATTTCTTCGGGCATTGGAATTCCATATTTGCTTTTGTCTTCTTCTAACTTTATTTTTAAAACAGAGCCAAAAGTTAAATGTAGTTTCTTTCTTATCTCAGCATTTACCATTACAAAATAGGTTCCATTCCCCATTGAAAGTAAAGCGCAATGCAAGGTTTCTTGGTTATTTATGGTACAAAGGAATCGTTTTATGTTTTTTGATTTAGCCTCTTGAACTATATCATCATCTACCACAATATGCCCGCCCCACAAATTGTTGGACTTACCAAAATCTTCTATTTTAGTTTCAAACTCCCACATGGTTTATAGAGGAATGTTTCCATGTTTCTTTTTAGGTAAGCTTACAACTTTGTTTTTAAGCATTCCAAAGGCTTTAATCAGCTTTTCTCTGGTAAACTGAGGTTCTATTACTTCATCCACATATCCTCTGGCAGCAGCATTGTATGGGTTCGCAAAAAGCTCAGCATATTCTGCCTCTTTTTCTATCCATTTATCTTCAGGATTATCGGCTCCTTTTATTTCTCTTTTAAAAATAATTTCCGAAGCTCCTTTTGCTCCCATCACAGCAATTTCGGCACTTGGCCATGCGTAATTCATATCTGCACCAATGTGCTTAGAGTTCATTACATCATATGCCCCACCGTATGCTTTACGAGTAATTACAGTAATTCTTGGGACAGTAGCTTCACAGAAAGCATACAATAGTTTAGCCCCATTTTTTATAATTCCGTTCCACTCCTGGTCAGTTCCTGGTAAAAACCCTGGAACATCTTCAAATACTAATAATGGAATATTAAAGCAATCGCAATATCTTACAAAACGTGCAGCTTTTTCTGATGCCTTATTGTCCAAAACTCCAGCCAAAAATGCCGGTTGGTTAGCTACAATCCCAATACTTTTTCCACCTAATAATCCAAAACCTACTACTATGTTTTCTGCATAATCTTTATGCACTTCAAAGAAAGTATCTTTATCAATTACCGAAGAGATGACTTCTTTAATATCGTAAGGTTGATTTGGGCTTGCAGGTATAATGTCATTCAAAGCAGGACGAGTTTCGTCTGTTGCTTCATATTCGTATTGAGGCGATTCTTCTTCGCAGTTTTGAGGAATGTATTTCATCAAATCTTTCAATCCTTGGATACAAGCTAATTCATTTTCGCTAGTAAAATGTGTCACACCAGATTTTGTAGAGTGTGTACTTGCGCCACCTAATTCTTCCGAAGTTACTTCTTCGTGAGTTACAGTTTTTACTACGTTAGGTCCTGTAACAAACATGTACGAAGAATTCTCGACCATGAATATAAAATCTGTAAGCGCAGGCGAGTATACCGCTCCACCAGCACAAGGCCCCATTATTGCCGAAAGCTGAGGAACTACTCCACTTGCCATTGTGTTTTTATAAAAAATATCCGCATATCCTCCAAGAGAAACAACTCCTTCTTGAATTCTTGCACCACCCGAATCGTTAAGCCCAATAACTGGAGCTCCGTTTTCTATTGCCAAATCCATTATTCTACAAATTTTTTGAGCGTGAGCTTCGGCAAGTGAACCTCCTAAAACTGTAAAATCCTGAGAAAACACGTAGACCAATCTTCCGTTAATTGTTCCGTAACCAGTAACAACTCCATCACCTAAAAACTTAGTTTTATCCAATCCAAAATTCGTAGAACGGTGGGTAACCAACATCCCTATTTCTTCAAATGAACCTTCGTCCATTAAGAAATGAATACGCTCACGGGCAGTTAACTTCCCTTTTGCATGTTGTTTTTCAATACGTTCTTTTCCTCCTCCAAGCTTAGCTTCAGCTTGTTTGTCTTTTAAATGTTGAATCTTTTCTTTCATAAAATGTATTAAGGCTTTTAGGTATAGCGACTCAAATTTAAAACATTTTTAGGTTATTCCCTTGGAATGAAACTCAAATAGCTATATTTATTTCACAAAAATTTAAGGAATAATATTTGTAGGTAACAAACCCATGAAAAGACCCTCTTTTAATATAGGATTATCAAAGCGAATTTATATCGCTATGCTTGCATTGGTTGTAATTTCTTCCTTGGTGATTGCATTAGTTACAGCAAATTTTTTCAAAAATCAAAACGAAAAATACCATCTTTCTAGATTAGAAAGAAAAGAAAAAAGGGTGGCAAACTCTATCAAGTTTTTTACTGATAAATATGAAATAGAGAAAGACTTAAACTCAGTACCTAGAGAGTTTTACGAAAAAATTGAAGAACTCTCCAAGGAAAATGAAATGGAGCTGAAGATTTATAATACTGATGGAGAAATTTTACTTAGCCTAGATCAAGAATTAAATCCTGATGACAGTATACCGAGCTATATTTTTAATGAGATATACGCGTCTCTAGATTCCTTTTATATTCTTAAAAAAGATCAAAATAAGTTATCGACTTATTCTTTTTTAAAAAATAGGAAAGGAGAGAATATTGGGATATTGAATGTACCAGATTATGATTTTTCTACCAACAGCATTGAGACTAATAAATTTTATAAAACTCTTATAGAGCTATATATAGCCCTATTAATTGGAGCAGGAATTTTCGCATTCTTTTTGTCTAAAAACATTACTCGTTCATTGAGTTTAATTGGTGATAAAATGAAGAATGTTTCATTTAATAAAAAGAATGAAAAAATTTCTTGGAAAAACAATGATGAAATAGGAGTTCTAGTACATAGGTACAATACTATGGTAGATGAATTGGAGCAAAGTGCCAATTTATTAGCAGAATCAGAAAGAGAAATTGCTTGGAGAGAAATGGCAAAACAAGTTGCTCATGAGATTAAGAATCCTTTAACACCTATGAAGTTGAATGTGCAATATTTAGAGCAATCACTAAAGCCAGAGGACCCAGAGTTTAAACATAAAATGACTCGTTTTTCGCAAAAAATGATTACGCAAATTGATGCTTTAAGTGAAATTGCAAATGAGTTTGCAAGTTTTGCTAAAATGCCCACAACCTCTTTGGCTCCAGTAGATTTAAGAATAATATTGAGAGATGCTGTAGGAACATTTGACAAAGAAATAAAAGTAGCTAAGGAGCTGAATGGAATTGAAACAGCTATAATTAAAGGAGACGATAGTCAATTGATAAGAGTGTTTAATAATTTAAAACTCTGCGCAATCTATCCCAGAAGGAAGAGTAGGAGTGATTCAAGTGATACTGACTGAAGATGAAAGCCATTATTTTGTGGAGGTAAAAGACAATGGAAAAGGAATCGACCCTTCACAATATGAAAACATCTTTACACCTAATTTCACAACTAAATCATCAGGAAGTGGATTGGGATTAGCTATTGTAAAAAATATCCTTAAAAATCATGGGGGATCTATTTACTTTGAGAGTAAAGTAAATATTGGGACTTCGTTTTTTATGAAGTTTCCTAAGTGAATTTATTATTCCTAAAACGAATTCACAAACTCTACAATGAGTTTATGTAAATCATCAAACTCTGTTAAAGGCAAAGTTTCTGGCCTGTCTTGAATATCGTGATAGTAAGTTACTCCACCTAAAGTATAAGAGAAAAACGAAGGAACTCCAGCTTCCTCAAACCAATAATGATCGCTATTTGCAGCTTTCCCTCTAGGTTTAATTACTTTAACTAAGTCATACTTTTTATTAATCGCTTTTAGTCTTTCAAACTCTTTTGGGTGTTCGGTTGAGTTTACCACCTGAATTCCTTCTGAGCCAGTCCCCATCATATCCACATTGTACAAAAATTTCATTTTATTAAGGGGAACGATAGGATTTTCTACGTAATATTTAGAGCCTAATAATCCCGCTTCTTCACCTCCAAATGCAATAAACAAAACCGAATATTCTGGGTTGTTTTCAGAGAAATATTTCATTAAAGTTAGCATCATGGCAATTCCACTTGCATTGTCATTAGCACCATTGAAAGTTGCAGTTTCTCCCATCATTCCTAAGTGATCGTAATGAGCGGTAAACACAAAGAATTTTTTTCTTTTACACTTTCGTTTTGCCGGAATGTATCCTAAAACATTTTGAGTTTGATAATCGGCAATTAGTTTGTTTACAATGTTTAATGTGACTGATTTTTTGTCTTTCAGAAACTCACTTTTGATTTCAATAACAGGATAATTAAGTGCTTCTTGAGCTACCGACCAAGTAAATTTTTCATCATTAATTACAAAAAGTGGAGCAACATCAGCTACAGAGTTTTTAAGTTTTAGTTGTTTAAAATACTCATCTCTTCCATTTGCTTTAGGTAATTTAATCACAAAAGCCGTCAAGTTTTTATCGCTCTGAAACTCTTCTTTTGAAACTACTTCTATATAGTTTTCGAGGGTAATTTCTTTTAGATTAAAAATACCTTTTGCCGAACCAGAGTTAGGAGCAACTATGAAATCTAACCCAGTTGTTAGAGTTTTGTTGTCAAAAGAAACCTCGACTTTTGTTGGAAATGTATTTACAGGATAAGAATACTCCTGGAAGTAAGAATCTCCATTTACAGGTAATGCTCCGAATTCTTTGAATTTTTTAGCAATATAATCTGCAGCAATTTTATCGCCATTGTTTACATAACCTCTTCCATAAAATGCATCAGAGGCAAGAGTATCAATAAGTTTTTTGGCAAGTTCTTTTTGTGAAAAAGAGAAACTAGCTAAGAAGGTTATTACTATTAAAAGAAGTGTTTTTTTCATTGTTTATCGATTTATCAATTCATTTCCCAACTCCTCAAAATCTACTCCATCAAAGTTTCCTGAGCTCATCAATAGTAAATTCTTATTCTCAAAATTAATGCTTTTTACGGTTTTCATTAATTCATCAGAATTAGTAAAAACAGTTACATTTTCGCTAAAAAATGCATTTTTCACATCATTTTCGCTCAACATTGCTAGTTTTTTGTGTTCTATAGCTTTTGGACTAAAATACACAAAAGCCTTGTCAGCATCTAACATAGTGTTTTTATACTCACTCAAAAACTCCTGATTTAAACTACTAAAAGTGTGTAACTCGATACAAGCAATAAGTTCTCTATCGGGATATTGGTTTTTTACTGCTTTGGTTGTTGCTTGCAGTTTAGAAGGCGAATGAGCAAAATCTTTAAGAATATGCGTTTTATCGTTTTTTGTAATAGTCTCCAATCTTTTAGAAGCACCAGTAAATTTTTGGATTACAGAATA
>Ga0208544_10002857_pt1 | contig 11029 bp, 10 predicted proteins | sample DEB08_DNA_9_FD_184526 | JGI IMG/M metagenome (GOLD analysis project Ga0208544, IMG submission 184526) | Aqueous microbial communities from the Delaware River and Bay under freshwater to marine salinity gradient to study organic matter... | ecosystem: Environmental > Aquatic > Marine > Coastal ...
AGGGCAATTGCATAGCAACAACATTTACGGCGTGCCTACCTACGTCATTGATGGCAAAATTCTGTTTGGCCGCGAACACTTGCCGCTGGTGCGCTGGCACCTAACAGGCAAGCAAGGTGATGCACCCGATATCGCCTACGAACTAAACGCCAAACCGAATCTGGAACTAAACTCCAAACTTAGGGCCAACCCAGACACTCACAAGAGCGACAGCAAGTTAACGATCTTTATCGATTTCAAATCACCGTCGGCCTACCTTGCACTGAAACCCATATTAGATTTCATCAAGACCCATCATCTTGACATTACGTGGTTACCGTTTCCGACCAAACAGACAGCCATTGCTACTGAGCAAGACAACGAGACCAAAGGCGAAACTCATCGTCGTATTCGCGCAGTTCAGCGCCAACAGATGCATGAGATGTACGCTGAGGTTCGCGATACACGGATGCATTTTCGGCCCAAACCTGGCAGCAGCGATTTAGCCCTGAATGTCTTAGCCAACTTATCCGTGGATCCAACCCCATTTATTCAGCAAGCATATGACGCCTATTGGATAAGAGGCAAAGATTTGAATGACGCTGTCGTGGTCGAACAACTCGTCAGAGATACGGGTCTCAGCTTTAGTGCCGAACTACTCCACGCAAATGCACTCGACACCTGCGTTGAGAGGGCGCAAGCACAGGGTGTTTTTGAGGTGCCAGCTTTTGTGATCGAGGAGCAGGTATTTATAGGCAGAGAGCATATACCGTGGTTAAAGGAAATTGTCGTCAAACAAAACCCATCACTTCACCGACACCAACTAAAAAATAGATAAATGGGGTCGGGGTAAAATTTACAAAACTATACTTTTTCCATATTGCTTAAGTGGCAAGTTGATAGGGGCAACCGTTCTGGACCGGTTCGGTTTGAATTTTTTTCGCATACCAAGAACCAAGGGGTAAACGAATTCGACAGCACAAGCCCGCCCAAGCTGACAATGAGCCGTAGTCCAATTGTAAATTTTACCCCGACCCCATTTATCCGCAACATGATTCCATATAATAGTTATATAATCAAATAATGAAACCGACGCGAACAGAGCCTCTGTCAAAGGAGCCGCTGCCAAAAGAGTCCATTGTCATTGTGTGGTTTAAACGGGATCTTAGGATTCACGATCACGAACCTCTCACCACGGCTGCTTCTCTACAAAATAAGGGTATTAAAGTACTGCCCTTATACGTGGTTGAACCTGACTACTGGCAGTTACCCGATAGCTCGGCGCGTCATTGGCGTTTTATTAGTCACTCCCTTGCTGAATTGAATCAAGCACTGCTAAATCTTGGGCAGGGATTATGGGTAGAGCACAGTACGGTTATTTCCGTCTTACAAAAACTAGCAGCACACTTTAATATTGCCGGACTTTATTCGCATCAAGAAAGCGGTAATTTATGGACATACCAGCGTGATAAGGATGTCACAATATGGTGCATTAAAAATAAGATCAAATGGCATGAATCTGAAGCTTATGGTGTGTTCAGGCGTTTTAACGATCGTGACCGTTGGTCATATTATTGGGAAAGATACATGGTGCGCGAAAAATCCATCGCACCGCTGTTTTTAGCAAAACTAGAATCACTGAAGGCTTATGATGATCGGCCAGGATTTGATTTGCCGTTGTTCGATTTAGCGGTACTTGAGAGCGATGAAAATAAGCACTTACAAGAAGGCGGCCGCAGCCGAGGCTCGGCTTGTTTTAAGAGTTTCCTTAATGAGCGCGGAAAACACTATTCCTTTAATATGTCGTCGCCATTAACCGCTTTTAGCAGTTGTTCTCGAATGAGCCCTCACATTACTTTTGGTACGCTGTCGTTAAGAGAGATTGTACAGAAGTTGCGTAAACAGTCTAATACACCCCAGCTTGACGCGTCCTGGAAGCGCTCCTTACGCTCTTTTGATAGCCGCTTGCATTGGCATTGCCACTTCATGCAAAAGCTCGAAACAGAGCCTTTGTTTGAAATATACAATATGTTGCCTGTATTCAATGGTTTGCGTGAAAATGAGTTTAACGAAGACTATTTTGAAGCATGGAAGTCAGGCAATACCGGCTATCCTTTTATTGATGCTTGTATGCGGTGTCTGCGACACACAGGTTGGTTAAACTTTAGAATGCGCGCCATGCTTGTCTCTTTTTCATCTTACCAATTATGGCTGCATTGGCAGCGACCCGCTTGGCATTTGGCCCAGTGTTTTACCGATTACGAGCCCGGCATCCATTATAGCCAAATACAAATGCAGTCGGGGACAACCGGTATCAATACTCTGCGCATTTATAATCCCGTTAAACAATCCCAAGACCAAGACCCTAAAGGCGTTTTTATTAAACGCTGGATGCCAGAATTGTCTGAGTATAACGATGATTATATCCATGAACCTTGGACGATGCCTGCGGCGATGCAGCAACAAAAAGGCTGCATTATCGGCGCAGATTATCCGCAACCTATTGTTGAACATGTAGCTGCTTTACGTGAAGCACGTGCAAAATTTACCGCATTTAAAAAGCATCACCCGGAGTTTTGGGAGCAGGCGCAAGCGCTCAATGCTAAACATGGCAGCCGTAAACGGAAGTCTAAAAGTAAAATTAAAGGGACTAATAAAAACATGGCGAATGCTAAAGTAAAATTGGACACTGATCAGCTACCGTTATTCTAACGCATCTGGGTGATTGATTTCATAAACTCACCATGCAGGCCCTGTAATGCCTAGGCGATAGAGATAATGGCCCATAAGAAAATACATCTAGACAGTAAAATTTTCCTGGGCTGTGACAAGCCTTTTAATTGACGTAAGAAATGGCAAAGTTGTTGGGCTGAAGTTAAATATTGCTCTGAGCGTTGTCGGCGCCGCAAACCAACTCAAAACAGTTCGGATATTTAACATGCGTAGACTCTACCTTATCTTGGGAGATCAGCTTGATCGTGACTCTCTAATTTTTAATGACGTCGATAGTGAAAATGATTGCTTCTGGATGGCAGAGGTTAATCAAGAATCGACGCATGTTTGGTCACATAAGCAGCGCATTGCACTTTTTCTATCCGGGATGCGGCATTTTGCCGAAGAGTTGCGCGAAAAGAGCCTACCACTGCAATATCACTTTTTAGAAGATCAGCAGTTTAGTGACTTAGCAGAAGCGTTAGCACATACGATCACGACCGAGCAACCGGAAGAGGTCTGGTTTGTCAGACCTGGCGATTATCGTGTCTTCGAGTTATTGGTTAATACTTGCAAGCAATGTGATGTGCCGTTTAAACAATTAAACGATCAGCACTTTCTTTCTACTCCACAAGATTTTATGCAGTGGGCAGGAGATAAAAAACAGTTACGTTTGGAATACTGGTATAGAGAATTACGTAAAAAATATCAGATACTTATGGAAGATGACAAGACGCCATTAGGTGGCAAATGGAATTATGATGAATCCAATCGCAAGTCATTTAAAAAAGAAGGGCCGCAAGACCTTCCTAAAACGCTGTCTTGGCCAGCGGACAAAATAACCCAAACGGTTATTGCGTTGGTCAATGAGAAATTTCCCGATCACCCCGGCACCCTGGCAGAATTACATTGGCCGGTAACACAAGTGCAAGCACAGCAAGCGCTCTCTCGATTTTTTGAAAACTGCTTAGAAAACTTTGGCGATTACCAAGACGCCATGTGGATGGATGAACCCTTTTTGAATCATTCGTTAATTTCAACGGCAATGAATATGAAGTTGTTACACCCGCTGCAGGTTATTCAGACGGCTGAACTTTATCACCGAGAAAAAGGTGCCCCTTTAGCGGCAGTAGAGGGCTTTATTCGACAAATATTGGGCTGGCGTGAATATGTGCGGGGTTTATATTGGATGCACATGCCAGGTTGGCTAGATATGAATGCGTTAGAGGCTAAGCAGAATCTACCCGATTTTTATTGGACAGGGGATACTGACATGACCTGTATGAGTCAGAGTATTAAGCAAACGTTAACTTACGGTTACGCCCATCATATTCAGCGTTTAATGGTGACCGGCTTGTTTTCACTACTTTATGGTATTGATCCAAAGCAGATTCATCAGTGGTACTTAGCGGTCTACGTAGATGCGGTTGAATGGGTCGAGTTACCCAATACCTTAGGCATGAGCCAATACGCTGATAATGGCATTATGGCCTCGAAGCCTTATGTGGCAAGTGGCAACTACATTAATAAAATGAGTAATTACTGCAAGAATTGTCGTTTTAAACCTAGCGAAGCCGTGGGCGAAAATGCCTGCCCGTTCACAACATTATTCTGGGATTTTTTAGACACTCATGCCGATAGTTTTAAAAATAACCCACGCATGGGTTTTATGTTAAAAAACTTAGAACGAAAAAGTGCAACAGACATTGCAGATATTAAGGCACAGGCGATAAAAATTAGAAGCTTGCCCTGATCGGGTTAAAAAGGAATATTTGGGGTCGGGGTAAAATTTACAAAAACGACACTTTTCCCATGTTGCTTTAGTAACAAGGAGGTTGGGGCAACTTTTCAGGACCGGTTCAGCTTGATTTCTTTTTGCACACCAAGAACACAAAGATAAACGAAGTCGACAGCACACACCCTAGCTCACAACGAGCTGTAAGCTATTTGTAAATTTTACCCCGACCCCATTTATCCCGGGTTACCGGAGTGACCTGGGTTTATGAATCAGAAAGAGAAACCGGTTCCACACTCTATGAGCAGTTGACCTACAAGACCTGCAGCTCGGTGCTTCTGCACGGCCTGGTAATCAGGGTCCCGGAACATATCTAGCATCACCTGTGTTGACGGATATTCAATCACTGCGATCGCATCCCACTCACCCTCGCCTTCACCTATCAGGAAACCTCGCGCCGCACCGGAATATATCACCCGCGCACCTTTTGGCTCCATGACGCGCCTAAAGCCTTCGCCATAAAGCAGGTAAGCCTCTCGACCTGACAAACCTTCTGGACCACCATCTTCGTAAACAGCAACTTCCTTGAATTTCAGCAGATTCAGCATCGTCACAGGCTCCCCTGTTTGGCGATCTCGAAAAGCTCGGACCTGATCGGTGGTGGGTTGCAGAATATTTTTAACCATGATGACTCCTGTTGGCTGCTCGTCCGAGAAAGGCTCTGATCATACCGTAGAATATTTGGGGTCGGGGTAAAATTTACAAAACTATTGTTTTTCCATGTTACTTAAGTGGCAAGTAGATAGGGACAACCTTTTAGAATTGGTTCAGCTTGAATCCTTTTCGCATACCAAGAACAAAGAGGTAAACGAATTCGACAGCATACACCCACCCTGGCTCACAATGAGCTGCAAGCCATTTGTAAATTTTACCCCGACCCCAATTATCCAGCGGTATACCAAATGCCGCCTGTGACCTGGCAGTCTATGGCATCTAACACGACATGGATGATTAAGCCCATGCCAATGAGTCGGGTTTTGGGGAACAGCATCAATAGGCTATAAACCACAATGGGAATGGCGGTATGCAGCGGGTGAAAACCAAGGCTACAGCGGCCAGGATCATAAATGGGGTCGGCCAACAGGTGATCAACATCAATCAATAACCCGGCCAGCAGCATGCCGTAGCTGACCAGCCATTTTTTCCGATAGAGGGTCAGCGCCGGGAGAAGCGGCACCAGAAAATGTAAGAGAAGATGTACGATAACGACTGTCCCGCTATAACCCAGACTTGGGATTTTTAGATTATGCTCAACTATCGGCCGGAGAAATTCGGCGGTCGTTTTTCTAGAAACGCCGCAATGCCTTCCTGTCGATCTTCAATACTGACTTCACTAATTAGCGGCGCGGCAAAGTCCATAAAGTCACTATGCTTTAGGTTTAACCCTGTATAGATTTGACGTTTCATGAGGCCAATCGCCTTGGTCGGCGCGTTCGCTAATCGATTCGCCATATCAGCCACAGCTTGCTCAAACGCCGAGTCTGATACCGCCATGGTGACCATGCCCGCCTCCGCGGCTTCCTGGCCTGAAAGGGCCTTGCCGAGTATCAAAAACTCAAGTGCTCGCGTCACACCCATCGCTCTGGGTTGAAACCAGGCGCACCCTGTCACAGCATGCATACCGCGCTCAATCACTCTCTGATCGCGCAGCTGCGCTTGTTCATGGGCAATTCTAAAATCACAGGCCATGGCTAAATCAAGACCTACACCGAAAGCAAACCCATGAATCGCCGCGATGGTGGGCTTTGCCAGCTCCATCAAACAAGTTTGCAGCGCCGCGTGAGTCACCGGATGTTGCAATGTGGCCGCGTATTCCGCGGGCACTTCGCCCATACCACTTAGGTCATCGCCAGGGCAAAAACCCTTTTCAGTCCCCCTGATGACGACAACCCGCACAGACTCATCATCGGCACATTGTTCTAAGGCGAAAATCAGTTCAGCCAACATCAGGCTGTTGATCGCATTCCTTTTCTGCGGCCGATTTAACGCCAGGGTTAGCACACCACCTTCCTGGCGCCATAGGATTTCCGTAAACGGTGTTGCATTTAATGTCATTTCGCCGCCCAAGGTTAACCACGTTAGCATCCGATTGTAGATAACCGGCAGCAAAATTCACAGGCAATAATCCGGCCGTCGTAAACGATGGGCTAGATTTTCAAGGTCTCCACCAGCATAGCGTCATTGGAACTTTGTGTGGACGACAGAGACGGAGTCTATCTCCCAATCGTTAGTCGATGTTACTCAGATGCCTGTCGATGATGCTCGCGAATGCGTCGATAGGATACGCGCCATTCAGTGGAATGCCATTAATCAAAAAGCCTGGTGTCCCAGAAAAATTAAGACGAGCAGCCTCATCTAGATCTGCGGCGATTCGAGCCTCAATGCTTTTAGAGCCCATATCACTCATCACGCGGTCGACATCAGCCCCAACAGCACCCGCCATTTCTAGCATCCAGGACACACCATAATCCGGAGTATTTAGCCCTGCCTGATTTTCAAAAACTATGTTGTGCCATTGATAGGCCTCAATTGAGCTTTGCATATTGATAGCTTCAAAAATAGTCGCTGCACTCATCGCCGAGTCATGAAAATCGAGTGGCAAATGTTTCAGCACGAACCGAACCTTGGCGCCATATAACGCTTTGACCTGTTGCATCGTTTGGTACCCTCTAGCGCAGTATGGACACTGGAAATCGGTATACATGAAGATGGTTATGGGCGCATCAACATCACCGTCAATCGCCCGCCAATCTTGCATTTTTGCTGTTAATGGCGCTTCAAAAAGCGCCTCCATTGTCCTTTCCTGAGTTAACCTTTCCGCAATCTCACTGGCATCTTGTAGCGCAGCCATAAAGCGCTCAGGATTCTCCTGGATGACTTTAAAAAGTGCATCGGGGTCAAGCACGGGGTTGATCTCGCTATGACTTGCGCACCCCCCCAATCCAGCCAACAAAACGACTACTGTCGCCAAGCCTAAAAATAATTTCACAATGTACCCTCAAAGCGTAGATTAACTAAATTTGCGTTGCTCTTGCCCTCGTTAGCATTGCCGAGATGAGATCTCGCGATCTGTATGCTGCCTGCGACCCAATGCAATAAAAGACCCGCGACGCAGGCCCTCTCGAAATCTTGAAGCGGTACAGGGCGCAAATACTGTTCGCACTGACATTAACGCAACTCTTTACAGCAGCTAGCATCAATACTCGAATGGATACTGTCGCCGCTGCATCAACGGCTTATCGTCCACTGCCTCGCATCAGCGTAACATCGACAACGATTACGGCCAGCCCGACTAACTCAGTGCTGCGCGGGCCGAACCATCGGGGTCATTATCGGTGAATTACCCACTTGAATCTCACCCACACGCTCAAACCCGAAGCGCTCATAGAGGCTGATATTACGCGGGTTCGAGCTTTCGAGATAACAGGGCGTGCCATCAGCGTCGCAGCGTGCGAGCGCATGTTTCATCAAGGCTGCGCCCACCCCCTGGGCCTGAAAGAACGGATCGACGCCGATCTGCGCCAGATACCAATGGTCTTCCTCGGGGTGAAACTGCTCCATCTCGCCCAACATGCCGAACAGGTCTGCATGCAAGACCGCGTCAACGGTCTCCACCATCAAGGCGCCGATCGGTTCCAAGTCGGGGTGCACGCCCGGCGGCACCCACAAGGCAACGCCCGAAAAACCCGGCGCCAGGTAAGCACTTCCATGGTCAAAGGCCTTACCGCCCATGGCATTCGCCACTTGCCGAATGCCTGTCAGGTACTCCTTGGCACGGGGCCAACAGAAGCGCAACACGGGGTCGTTGATAAACGCAACCTCAATGGTCGATAGCACCCACTCGCGCTCGTTAGGCGCGGCAGCGCGAACTTCAGGGGGTGATAATTTGGTCATAATGGTATCCTTTGCGCTCTTTGCGCGCTTTGTCGCGCGCTTTGCATCAGTGTTTTCATTGAATGTGAGCAACGCCCATCCATTGCCGCGGAGCTAATCGACCACCTTGTGGGTTAGGCTCAGGTAAGCGCGATTGATAAAACGTCCATTGTCACCCATCTTGCCGTCGTAGTCTGCGGTCACCTTGGCGGCAATAACGTCTTCGAGGCTAGCGCCCGCCTGGATGAGGACCCACATGCGGTCACGCAGCGTGTTTAGCATGGCAATATAATTTGCCAGGCCTTGGTAGTCTGTCACCGGTCCATGACCCGGAATCACCACGGTGTTTTTGTCGATTTGCTTGAGGGTTTCTACGCAAAAATGAATGATCCCGTCGAGGGTGCCGCCGTTGCCCGCATCAATAAAGGGATACCCCGCATTGTTGAAGACATCGCCCAGGTGCACTGCATTACTGCCGCGAAAAATCACGGCGGTGTCGCCGGTGGTGTGCGCGGGACCAAAGTGCATCAGGTCAATACGCTGACCATTGAGGTGGAACTGCATGGTGTCGTCATAGGTAATATCTGGCCACGCGCTCTCGGGGTAGGCTTTCTGGTCGTAGGCAATGTTCACCAGATTGACAACATGGTCTTGCTGCATCATCTCTCGAGAGTTTTGCTGGGCGATCAGCCAGGTGCCATCGGCGCCTAGCACCCGATTGCCTTCGGCATGATCGAAATGCCAGTGGGTGTTGACGGCAAAATTGACTTTTTCACCCCCTAACTCACCGATCGCCGCGCGAATTTTGGGCACTAACTCCGGAAACTGATCATCGACGATAAACACGCCATCTTTACCCAGGCTGACACCGATATTGCCGCCAGCACCGAACAACACATACAGGTTAGCATCGATTTTTTGGGTGGTGATCTGGGTGCCGGTAAAGTCCCAACCAAAGGCTTCTGCCAGAGCATCCAGCTTCACTGGTTCCGGTACCGGCGGCGCATTGTGCGCAAGGGCAGATGACGCGAGCAGCCATGAAAGTAAACATACAATCGTCTTGTACACGGGATTATCCTCTAATGCGGGTTGCAGATAATGGCTCGGCGCCAAGCACGCGCCGACCAGAGCTCACGAGATCATAGCCTTGGTGAGCAGGGATAAACAGGCCACCAAGGCTTTTTCTGCTGGTGCAACAACCATTGCGCCCGGATACTTCAGCACGTCTCAGGACGTTAGCATTCAATTTTGACCTAGTGGTCACCCTGGTCTAGTGGTACCTTTGGCCTAATAATAACTTTGGTCTATGGTATTTTCGGGCCTAGTTATTAAGGCCTTGGTCTTGCCAGAATCGGCTGAAAGCAAATGCCCCGTTTCACGGGCACCCTCAGCGCGGGCGTGGCCGTACGTTAAGTCACATGCTGCAGGTAAATATCATGACAACATTTCTACAAAAATGGGTGGTATTCACCGCCCTAGCAGCGCTAGTCGCGTGCACCACAACAGACTCCGATTCAAACGCACTAAAGCGCCCCCGCTATGCCTTAAGTGACTTCTCTGGTGGCTATATCGTTGATTGTGACCGCTTGGAGGTGACGTTTGGTACCTTGCGAGACTTCTACAATAGCGATGGCACTCAGAAAACTCAGCGACAGGTTTGCCGAGAATATAATCCCGGCAGCCGCATTCGGCGTTAATTCGGCAGCACGACAAGCATTACAGTTAAATTTCAACTGGCTTTTTGCTTGTTATGGCGCCTTTAACCAAACTTGAAATACGCAATACCCAACCCTAACACCAGCACCACATAGGCTAAAAATTGATAGCCTGCGGCGCGGTGCCGAACTGCCAGTTGACGCACGGTTGGGTTGGTCATGCCGCGCAACATATTACTGTGTTTGGGCGACACGAAGACCATCGGGATTTTAACCCAGGCGGGCGATCCGAGCTTTTCCCAAATCGCCGGCTCAAGGGTTCTAACAGACTGATAATACTGATACTCAGCAACCACTGAGCGCAGCATTAGTAGCAGCCAGATCAGTAATGCAATGGCGACCAATAAGTTCATTCAAAAATATTCCACACTGCATTGCGATCATTGCCGGGTTAACAAAAGCAGATTGAAAACCGGGGCTAAAAAGTCGGGCTACAAGCAGCATAAATCGATCAAACTCTCAGCAAACTACTTTGAGACCAGCGGCGGTCTAAGGCCGATGGGCGACAGTGACCGCAGCCTCGCGTAAAAAACGACCGATCCAACACCCTGACCACGGAGCGCACCCTGGGGTGTTAGCCTACTGCGTAACGGCAGTAAGGCTGAACCTGCCAGGCATTGATCGCGGCAGTGCCGAAAATTTTTCAATCCGCTGGTTGTCTTAAGTTTTCGTTAAGTTTTGACCCCTATATTAGCAGCCTCAACTCATTGACGGATTCTTTGATGCTGCAATCCATCTCAACCAGTTTACCGATAGCTGACTTACAGGCGGCTAATTTACAGGCAGCGCCGACGGTGCCACTGACGGCACCCGCAACCGATGGGTTAGCGTTAAGCGCTCACGCTTTGGCAGACCCGGCACGGGCTGAGATTGAAGCCTTTATCCAACAGGGCTATCAAAAAGCCTATGGCGCACAGATCAGCATCTCTATGCCTTGGTTACTGGCCATCAAAAA
>Ga0208544_10002858_pt1 | contig 11029 bp, 3 predicted proteins | sample DEB08_DNA_9_FD_184526 | JGI IMG/M metagenome (GOLD analysis project Ga0208544, IMG submission 184526) | Aqueous microbial communities from the Delaware River and Bay under freshwater to marine salinity gradient to study organic matter... | ecosystem: Environmental > Aquatic > Marine > Coastal ...
GTTGCCCATGCTCTTGGTGCGCCCAGCATGGGCGCAGCTATTCCAATCAAATGGAGGTGCCGGGGCAATACTGAAAAAGTAACCCATGCTTTACAAAACCACCAGTTTTTGCACCGATACCCCATTAATCCGGACCCAGTACAAGCCAGGCTGCCAGCCTTCGGTCGAGAGGTAACAACGCCCACCGCTGGGGTGGCTGCGGTAAACGGTACGTCCGAGGACATCAACAAAGGTCAATTCAATGTGCATACCCACTTCCCATTCTACCGTGAGGTTGCCGTGGCTGGGATTGGGATAGACCTGGAGGCCGTAGTCGGCCATCAGGTCGTTGGTGGGTAGGATGAGATCGCAAAAACTGGAGTCGGGCTCCAATTCCAACCACCCCTGGGAGAGCAGTTCCCGGCCGGTAAAAGCGCCGTAGTCGGTGGGGTAGCGATGGAGGCGAAAGGCGAGGTTATCGTTTTCGTTGAGGATTTCCCCCTGGGCAACGGGTTGGCCACCGCGCAGCGGAATGACGTATTCCCAGACGATTTCCTGGTTGGGGGTGAGTTCGAAGGCGTAGCCCGTGCGGCCGTTCAGGATGAGGCTATTGCCGTTGGGCAAAAACTGGATGCTGGACAAGCCGGTAGAATACATCCGGGTGGGTTCGGGATGGGTAATGGTGAGGTTGAAATCAGCAGGTCCCCACACGTTACCCGTCATGGGGAATGCCCAATCGTACATATCGAACTGGGGGGAGAAGACATTGGCGGTAGAAAAATCTGCGCCCACGCGGTTGTTGAAGACCGCCACCTTGCCGTAATAGGGGTGGTTGATGGGGAGCAGGTCGTCGATCCAGTGGGAGTCGTGCTGGTAGAACAGTTTTTGGTCGGCCGCTGTGCCCTGGTTGTAGGCGGCAGGATTGCCCCAGCGGTAGAGGAGGTCGCCGCCGCGGTTGCCCAGGCCGCCCGAATTGCTGGCCGCCTGAGCCGTCGTGGTGGTGTGGTCGATGATCCAGATTTCGTTGAAGGTCGGGACGCTGATCATGACCTGGTCGTTGAGGGGGTCGTAGTCGATGGCATTGGTGTGCAGCCAGTCGGGCACCCCGTCGCTGGTGTCGTAGTTGACGTTGATGCGGCCGGGCTGATCGGCTACGACGCCGTAGTTGGCCACCGTCGGGTCGATGTCCTGGACGAGGTGATCCCAGACGTGCCATTCCCAGACGATCTCGTCGGTAGCGGGATCCACTTCAATGATTTTGTCGGGCCAGAGTTTATCCTGGGGAAGCAGGAAAGGACTGCGCCCGGCGGCGATCGCTTCGGCCGCTGATTTTTCTTCCCAGACGATCATCAGGATAGTCCCTTCGGGCGTGACCGCGATGTCGTGGTGGAGGCGTTCCTGGGCATTGTTGCGTTCAAAGCTCCAGAGCAGGGTATTGTCCCAGTCGCGGATTTCTACGATGGCGCCGCCGCCGCCGGCCCAGATGGGGTTGTTGGCTACGGCTGCCGGGCGTTTGGTTTTTACCAGTCGGCCATCCGGCAGCAGGTCGGCCGTATTGCCGGGCCGCCAGTTGGGCGCATCGTCCCAGCGGTGGACGATCTCGCCGCAGTTGTCGAGGAGGTAAACATTGGATTGGTTGTGTGGATAAATCAGGTTGTAACCCGCAAAGGTCTGGGCGGGCTGGTAAGTGATTAAGCCTACCGTATGTTGTGCCAACAGGCTGGTGGCGAGCAACACCAGGATGCCGGAAAGGAGGAACATTTTTTTCATAGTATTACATTTTGGATATTGAAGGGATCGGCAGGGCAACTGCATAGTGGCAGTTGCACCTGTTCAAACCAGCGTTAAAGCTAATGCTTCTCGGATATTTTTTGTGGTTGAGCGAAAGCGAAAATAGTCAGCTATTGACATTTCCGACTTCTGACTTCCGATTTCCGACTTCGAGTCACCTTTCTTCCTCCGGCACGCCCGGGCGTGCCACCTCCTCCAAAGGAGGACTTTTGACCGTCCGTATTCCAGCTTTCTGTTTCCACTTTTCCACCTTTACCCGTGCTTGCCACGTCTTCAGCGTTGCCTGCCACGTCTTCAGCGTGGGCCATTTCCGACCTCCGACCTCCCACTTCCGACTTCGAGTCTCTCGGTTACACCTTTCCACAGTCAAAAACTTCCGACTTCTGACCTCCCACTTCCGATTTCGAGTCACTTCCGACTTCGAGCTACTTCCGACTTCGAGTTGGTTCTCGCAGCGACGCAGCGCAGCAACGGCTCGCAGCGCATGCGGGAGGATGGATACGCCGGATGTTGGTCTCGCCCTACTTTTACACTTTTTCCCGTTTACACCTTTACCCGGTCTAAAACTTCCGACCTCCGACCTCCCACTTCCGACTTCGAGTCTCTCGGTTACACCTTTCCACAGTCAAAAACTTCCGACTTCTGACCTCCCACTTCCGATTTCGAGTCACTTCCGACTTCGAGCTACTTCCGACTTCGAGTTGGTTCTCGCAGCGACGCAGCGCAGCAACGGCTCGCAGCGCATGCGGGAGGATGGATACGCCGGATGTTGGTCTCGCCCTACTTTTACACTTTTCCCCGTTTACACCTTTCCACGGTCTAAAACTTCCGACCTCCGACCTCCCACTTCCGATTTCGAGTCCCTCCTTTACACTTTTCCCCTTTTACACGTTTCCACCTCCCTTTTCCACCTTTCCCCCTTTACACCGCACACAACTTCCTACCTTTGTCCCTTCATCAGAAATTCAAGGAATATGGAAGACCAGCAAGGATTTTCGACGCAGGCCATTCGCCAGCAATTGGCGGCCACAGCTTACCGCGAGCACAGTACCCCTTTGTTCATGACCTCCAGTTTTACGTTCCCGACGGCGGAGCTGATGCGGGATACTTTTGCGGGCGAAGGTGAGGGCATTATCTACTCGCGCTACAACAACCCCAACGTTGATGAATTTATCCAGAAGATGTGCGTGCTGGAAGGCGCGGCGGCGGGTTTTGCTACGGCCTCGGGGATGGCCGCGGTTTTTGGCGCGTTGATGGCCCTGGTACGAAGCGGTGACCATATTATAGCCACCCGGGCCGTTTTTGGGTCTACGCATCAGATTCTGACCCAACTCATGCCCCGCTGGGGAGTGACCCACACCTACGTGGCGGCCGCTAATACCGACGGGTGGGCAGCGGCGGTGCAGCCCAACAGCCGCATCTTATTGCTGGAAACGCCTTCCAACCCGGGTTTGGCCCTGGTGGACCTGGCTTTCGCTGGCGCTTTTGCCCGGGAGCATGGCCTTATCCTGATGGTCGACAACTGTTTTGCGACGCCCTACCTCCAGCGGCCACTGGATTATGGCGCCCACCTGGTGATGCACTCGGCCACCAAGTGGATCGACGGGCAGGGGCGCAGCCTGGGTGGCATAATTCTGGGCGACCAGGAGCTGATGGACCAGGTGATCTTCTTTTGCCGGCACACCGGGCCAGCGCTTTCACCGTTCAATGCCTGGCTGTTGTCCAAGAGCCTGGAGACGCTGGCAATCCGCATGGACGCCCACTGCCGGCAGGCGCTACAGCTGGCGACCTGGCTGGAACAGCAAAGTGCGATGGCGCAGGTGAGTTATCCCTTTTTGCCCAGCCACGCCCAGTACGAACTGGCCCAGCGGCAAATGAAGCAGGGTGGTGGCATTGTGACCTGTGTGTTCAAGGGCGGCGCGGCGGCGGCCTTGCAATTGGTCAATAACCTGCAATTGTGTACCCGGTCGTCCAATTTGGGGGACACCCGCACCATTGTCACCCACCCGGCTTCGACGACCCATTCGAAGCTGACGGAAGCGGAACGGCTGGCGGTAGGCATCACGCCCGGTCTGCTGCGAATCAGTGTAGGATTGGAGGATATAGCTGATATTATGGCCGACCTGCAGCAGGCGTTGGACCGCTCCCATTAGGCGGTTGTACCCGGTGGTCGGAGGACCGGGGTGAGCGGTATAAAAAACAGGGTAAATGGCACCGAAAGAGCCAAGACATTGGTCCTGAAACGGACCGCAAAACCACGGTTTTGTTGCCCGTTTTAGGACCGCTTTTTTCGTGTTGGTTTTTTTAACTAAAATAAAAAAATAATTTCAATAGGGGGTATAGTAAGTGATTGAAATAGTACTCATATTTGCACTGCGAAAACGAAAATAAAAAAACGTATATTAATTTAAAAGCCTGTATTTCAGGCAGTTATTCTTTTCTCCCCATTTTTTTTCATTTTTAATTATTAATCCCATGGACAAAATCAACTTTCGATTTGTCAGCGGATTCGTACGCCTTAGCTTAATGCTATTGTTCGGATCCTTCGCTGTCATCACCTCACTCCCAGGTGGTACGAACAGCAACCCAGTCGAGGCTGGCCCTTGTGGTACCGTGCCATTGAACATCGGCTGTATTTCCAATGTCAACGTTACGCTCAACGCGGCGTGTTCGGCAACGATCACGCCTAGTATGGTATTAACGGGTAACATTGAATGTGCCAGCTCCATTGCGATTACGGTCGACGGTGGTAGCAGCAACGTAGTTGTCGGTTGCGGTAGCCATACTTACATGGCTAATGTGACCCTTGACGGCGTTGTGGTATACACTTGTTGGGGTAACCTGCTGGCCGAAGACAAGACCGACCCGGTTTTGGTTTGCCCCGCTAACACCGACGAAGTGACCGTTGGCGTGACGGCTCAGATTATCTCTGGCGCCCTGGCAGCAACCGACCCCAGTGTACAGTTGGCCAATTATTCCTGCTTTTTGGAAATTGTCAACCCCCTGATGGGCAACCATTACTACGACTTGTACACCTTCACGGTGAACAACCCCACGGGCAACGCTATTTTTACCTTCGACATGGGCTCGGCCTTCGGCGATGGTTCGATGGCTTTGTTCCAGGGCGCGTACAATCCGGCCAACCCTTGTGAGAACATCATCGCCCACGATGATGACCTGATCAGCGGTGGCGGTTTCTTCGCTTCCTTCGATCCTGCGCTGCGTTTGACGGCAGCCCTGCTGGACGGCGAAACCTACACCCTGCTGGTAACCAGCTGGGCCAACAACACCACGGGCGCCTACAACGTAGCCGTTTACGGTGAAAATGGCTCTATCTCTGGCGGTTTCCCCACCGCTACGGATCTGGTCGACTTTGACCTGGTGTGCACTGACATTGACAACATCCGCTTTACGTCTCCCCAAAGCTACGTGGTCAATGCCAACGGTACCGTTAACAACGCCCTGAGCTTGCCTTTCTTCCCCAACCAAACGGCCCTCAACGCCTTTTTGGCGAAGTTGGACCTGACGGGTCGCCCCGGCGCTACCGACAACTGTGGCAACGTGAAAGTTACCGTTTCTGATGCCTTAGTTACTGCTGGTGACTGTGGCGCTGTGACCATCACGCGTACTTTCGTTATTGCCGACCGTTTTAGCTCCAGCTGCACGGGTGCGCCACGTACGGTGACCTGCCGGCAGCTCATTACGTTCCGCAAACCTACGTTGGATGAGGTGATCTTGCCCCAGTTTACGACGGTTATTGAATGTGACCAGAACTTCCCCACCGACGGCACCGTAGGTGGACCAGACAACAACCCCGCTGCGGGTGTGACCGGCTATCCTTTTATCCGTACGGCTTTTGGTTTTCACAACCTGAATCCTACCTACTGTAGCATGGGTGCTACCTATTCTGACCAGCCCCGCATCAACGTTTGTACGGGTACCTACAAGTACCGCCGGCAGTGGACGCTGATCGACTGGTGTAACCCCGGATCATCGATCGTCTACAACCAGTTGGTGAAAGTAGGCGACTTTACGGGCCCGGTTATTGCGGGTGTACCTGCGGTGATCGACGTGTCTACGTCGCCCTTCGCTTGTACGGCTAACTTCGCTATTCCTGTTCCGCAGGTAACGGACGGCAACGGTTGTTCCAGTGCGTCTCCTACGACCTATACCATCCTGGCCAACGGGGTAACGTTCTTCGCCAACGGTACGATCGGACCCAACCGCATTGTGCAGGTGCCTATCGGTAACCACCGCCTGACGCTTTGTGCCCAGGATGCCTGTGGCAACGAAACGTGCCAGAACTACGACCTGATCGTGCGCGACCGCATCCAGCCGACGGCTGCTTGCGACGACCAACTCAACGTATCTATCGGTGGTGGTGACACCGCCAACGGAATCACCGGGATTGCCCGCATCTTCGCTGCCGATGTGAACGAAGGTTCTAACGACAACTGTGGCCCCGTGACCCTGGAAGTTCGCCGCAACTTCTGGCGCAACAACACTTGTGATGCCTCGGCCAGCCGCTACAGTGAGTGGGGTCCTTTCGTGGATTTCTACTGCTGTGATATTGCTGAATCTATCACGATTGAATTGCGTGTAACCGACCAATCTGGCAACAGCAACATCTGCTGGATGACGGTAATTCCCGAAGATAAACTGAACCCATTCTGCTACGCACCGGCTCCCGTAACGCTGACTTGTGCGGCCCTGCCCCTGACGTTCCCCGGTAACTTGACCGAGGCTTACGCCAACGACTTTGCTGCTACGTCTGCTATGATGGACTTGCTGTTTGGTGCTGCCCGCGGTACGGACAACTGTGCCGTTGATACCATCGTAGAGCGCACGCCCAACCTGCAGGTGAACGAATGTGGCTGGGGTACGATTACCCGCCGCTTCGAAGCCTGGCAACTGCGCCCTGCTGGCGACGTGAATGGCAACGGTGCCATTGACCTGAACGAAGTATTCCGCTCGACGAACAGCTGTAGCCAGCTGATTACGATCACGGAACTGCACGACTTCTGGATCGCCTTCCCCGAAGACACCGACGCCGACTGTGGTGACCCTGCGATCCCCACGATTCAGACCCAAACGATTGGTTGCGACGTGTTGGCCATCAACACCGGCACCCCCGTACGCTTCAGCGCTACCGGTGACGAATGTTACAAGTTGAGCATCACCTACGACGTGATCAACTGGTGTGTATGGGACGGTGAGTACACCGGCTACGTACTGCCCCGCATCACGGAAGACGATGGCGAGTCACTGCCCGTCGACCGCAGCGTAGCGGCCAACGAGCGCCCAGTAGTGATTTACAAGAATCCTGGTGTTGGTCTGGTCATCGACCGCGACCACGAAACGAACGGTGCTGCCAACGACCAGTGGTTTGTCGCTAATGGTGACGATTCCAGCATTCCGAATGCTTCACCCATCCTGCCCAACTACGGCCGCTACATCTATACCCAGTTTGTAAAGGTATACGACTCTACGGCACCCACGGTAACGGTAGGCAACTACGGTGGACCAACGGCGCTGTGCCCCAGCTTGCTGCCTCACCAGTTTGGCAGTGTAACCGGCGCTTGTGAAGCACCCGTAAGCATTCCTTTCAGCGTAGCTGACGATTGTGAACTGTTCAACAGCTCCGGCACCCTGGTGGTACGCCTGGTATCGGCTGCCCTGGATGCCTTCGCCGTCGACGTTAACCGCGACGGAGTGATCAAGGCCAACGAATTTGTGGCTGACGCCAACGTCCTGAGCAACATCACCAACAACGGTAACGGTACTTTTGTGTTCCGTGGCACCTATCCGATCATCACCTCCGCTATGGGCAACAACGTGGTGCACGCGATTCGCCTGCTGTTCGAAGACGGCTGTGGCAACCAGGTGAGCCGCTACATCGAGTTCGATGTGGTGGATTGCAAAGGTCCTGCTCCAATCTGTATCAATGGCTTGACGGTAACGTTGATGCCACAGCCGGAAGGTGGCTGTGCCATGGCCATCTGGGCGTCTGACTTCCAGGCTTCACCCATCTACGATTGTACGGGCCAGGGCCCCGCGGTTCATCCTACCAACGGCCAACCCCGCGTGACCAAGTTTGCGGTATACCGCGCCAGCGACGTAGAAGCTGCCGGCGCCTCGTTTGTACCCAACCCCGGCCAGACGGGTCTGGTGCTGACGGATCAGGACGAAGAATTTACCGTGGTGTACGTGTACGCTTTCGACGAAGAAGGCAACTACGACTACTGTGAAACCTACGTACTGGTGCAGCAACACACCAACTGTACGACTGCCGGTGCTGGTGGAATTGCCGGTGTCATTGCGACGGAAACCGCTACCCCCATTACCGGTGTAGAAGTGAACATGAGCGGCAACATGGTGATGAACTTCACGACCACCGGCAACGGTGCCTTCCAGTTCAACAACCTGACGGCAGGTGGTGACTACTCCCTGACGCCTTACCTGAACTCGGGCTTCCTGAACGGTGTATCTACCTTCGACCTGGTGCTGATGAGCAAGCACATCCTGGGTGTACAAATCCTGGATAGCCCTTACAAGCGGATTGCTGCCGACGTGAACCGGTCCAACACCATTACCACGTTGGATATGATTCAACTGCGCCGCGTGATCCTGAACATCAACACGAGCTTCGACAACAATACGAGCTGGCGCTTTATTCCTGCCAACTTCGTCTTCCCCGTAACGACGAACCCCTGGGCTTCTGCTTTCCCCGAGTTGATGAGCTTCAACAACCTCGCAGGTAGCATGGTCGCTAACTTTGTGGGTGTGAAGATCGGTGACGTGAACGGTAGCGCCCGCGCCAACCTGACGAGCGGTGATGACCGCACGCTGAACGGCCAGTTCAACTTGGGTGTCGAAAACCAAAAACTGCAAGCTGGTAATGAATACACGGTAGCCTTTACGGCTGCTGATCTGGCCGAACTGGAAGGCTTCCAGGCTACCCTCGCGCTGAACGGTGCCGAACTGGTAGACATAGAATACGGCCTGGCTACCGCCGAGAACTTCGGTCTGCGCCTGGTGGATCAGGGTATCATCACGATGAGCTGGAACAAATCTGCTGGTCAGGTGATCGCCGACGACCTCGTGTTCAGCCTGGTGATTCGCGCTACGCAAAACACCGAGTTGAGCGACGTCCTGAGCATCAACAGCCGCTACACGGCGGCCGAAGCTTACCGCGGCTCCAACCTGATGGACGTGGGTATCCTGTTCTCTAACGGCGTGGTCACGAGCAACGACTTCGAGGTGTACCAAAACACCCCGAACCCCTTCAAGGAAGAAACCCTGATCGGTTTCAACCTGCCTGCCGATAATGAAGTAAGCATCAAACTGACCGACGTCAGCGGCCGTACCCTTACGGTGCTGCGCGGTAAGTATGCGGCTGGCTACAACGCCATCAGCGTAACCAAGGAAATGATCCAGGGCGTAAGCGGTGTACTCACCTACACGGTAACGGCTGGCGAATTCACGGCTACGAAGACGATGGTGGTGGTGAAGTAAGGACTGCCTGTAATAAGTGACTGCCTGGAATAAATTTCAGGCGACAGGGCGCGCCGCTCCGATTTGTTTCGGGGCGGCGCGCTTGTTTTTTGGGGGGAGGTAGGGGGCCAGGGCTGTCGAATCTGGAAATATTTAATGCGTTATCGCGATGTTTATCCGAAATGGCGCATTCAAGAAAACCCATCCCCCGCCCACGCTAAAAAGCGTGGCAAGCTCTTCCTTGAGAACCCATCCCCCGCCCACGCTAAAAAGCGTGGCAAGCTCTTCCCTTTCAAGGAAGGGAGTCCAGACGCGCGATTTCTGCCAAGGCTTGCAATAAATTCAACGCTGGCAGTTGGCCTGCAACGGGTCTGAAACTATTGCCTCAAAGGCGAGAAATTACGGCTAGTCGACTTTTTACAATGGCCGATTGCCGACTTTTTATAACGGTCAAAACCTCGCGAATACGTGTATCACGCCTCCCTTCCTTTTCAAGGGAAGGGCTGGGGGATGGGTTCTAAAGGGAGTCCAGACGCGCGATTTCTGCCAAGGCTTGCAATAAATTCAACGCTGGCAGTTGGCCTGCAACGGGTCTGAAACTATTGCCTCAAAGGCGAGAAATTACGGCTAGTCGACTTTTTACAATGGCCGATTGCCGACTTTTTATAACGGTCAAAACCTCGCGAATACGTGTATCACGCCTCCCTTCCTTTTCAAGGGAAGGGCTGGGGGATGGGTTCTAAAGGGAGTCCAGACGCGCGATTTTTGCCGAGGCGAGTAGTAAATTCAACGCTGGCAGTTGGCCTGCAACAAGTCTAAAGCCACTGCCCCAAAGGCGAGAAATTACGGATAGTCGACTTTTTACAATGGCCGATTGCCGACTTTTCACAACGGTCAGAACCTCGCGAATACGCGCAGCACGCCTCCCACGCCCCTTCGGCGTGGGCTGGGGGATGGGTTATCACCAGAGGTATGCCGCTGAAGGGGGCTTGGTTCTTTCGGGGTGGCTGGAGTAGTTGGTAGGCACCGCAGTCACAGACTGCTGTTGATATTTATTCGTAGACGTAGTCTACGAATAGCGGCTGGAGTAGTTGGTAGGCACCGCAGTCACAGACTGCTGTTGATATTTATTCGTAGACGTAGTCTACGAATAGCGGGGACGCGCGATTTTTGCCGAGACTAATAGTAAATTCAACGCTACCAATTAACTTGCAATTGGTCTGAGACTACTGCACTATCTACGAATAGCGGGACACATCTACCTAAATTGTCGTTGGCTCCAGCCTACGATACCGTATTATTCGGCCTCCTGGCCGGAGCTCTTCCGTTGCCGGGCTGGCCAGATAAGTCATAAGCCTTCCTATAATACTTAGTCAAATCCGCCAATGTGTTGGGCATCGCACTACAGCCGGGAGGCCGTCGCATTAAATCAACGCATGACCGATAAGACGATGCTTTTTTCGTCCGTTGGATGGTCACCTCTTTCGTCAGAGAATCATAAGAAGTTAGGTGCGACCCCGCTGGGGTCGGAAAGCATTGGCATGGATATGGCTAACCTAATTTGACCGCGCTGCGATCATTTTGCTAGGCCTCAGCAGTCTGTGACTGCGGTGCCAGCCCACTGGACGCTCTTCGTAGACTTTGTCTACGAATGAATATCGATAGCAGTCTGTGACTGCGGTGGCAGCCCACGCTGAAGACGTGGCAGGCAACGCTGAAGACGTGGCAGGCACTTACAATACGTTCATCTCGTATGGAGCTATGG
>Ga0208544_10002859_pt1 | contig 11028 bp, 8 predicted proteins | sample DEB08_DNA_9_FD_184526 | JGI IMG/M metagenome (GOLD analysis project Ga0208544, IMG submission 184526) | Aqueous microbial communities from the Delaware River and Bay under freshwater to marine salinity gradient to study organic matter... | ecosystem: Environmental > Aquatic > Marine > Coastal ...
CTACACCGTCGGTAATAATGGGGGTGAGGCCTGCTGCCATCGATTCTAATACCGATATACCAAAGTTTTCCGAGTATGAAGTCAGGGCATAAAGATCTGAATGGCTGAAAAGGGCGGTTTTAATGTGGCCTTCAACGTGACCGAGAAAAATGCATTTATCCGCTATCTTAAGTTGATGACTCAATGCACCGAGTTTGCTCTTATACGCGCCATCACCATCGCCTGCAATGAGCAGAGAGTAATCGCTATCCTTAACATTTGATAAGGCTTGCATGAGAAGTTCTAAGCCTTTCTTTTGATGTAATCGTGAGAGACATAAAATGGTAATAGCGGACGAACTTTCGGCAATAGCTATGTGGTCAAATAGCTGCTGTTTGCTTAGCGTTGCCGGGGCAGGCATGTCTATTCCTAGCGGGATTACGTGACCGTGCAGATTAAATCTCAGATTTGCCTCACGTTGTTCCACGTCAGCGGTAAATTGTACCGCTGATGCGGACTCTATATTGGCTTTCTCTACCACCCGCAGATACAGCTTTTTCTTTGTTTTGGCCTGCTGTAACGACCAATTCTGAAGCTGGCCAATAGGCCGCACTACATAAGGTATGCCCTTCTTTCTTGCCAAATACATTGCATAGCTTGAGCAATATGAAAATATGGCATGCACATGGACTACGTCGTAGTCACTGATGTGGCGGCTTAGCCAGCGCGTGAAGCTCAACGAGTATGAAAATTCCCGAATGGCCGCTATTGGAGGTGATGCTCGCTCGAAGAAGCGTACAGGCACTCCATTGTATTCAATAAGCGAGTTAAGACTAACCTCTAGATTGTTTGGCCCATTGTCGTTTGTCGTGGCTATCTCGGCATCGATGCCAAGCGTGCGCAGGCTCAAAACCATTTCTACCACCGCCTTGCTTGGGCCGCCGCGGCAAGCGGCTACCGACGGGATAACGTGTAAGACTTTCAGTCGGTCAGCCTTATCGAACATGCCGAGCTTTCCAATCGTTCAATACCGCTAGGCTCCAACGGCGATACCATGGCGTTAGCGGAATCCATTTTGGTGTCGCTGGCATAGGCATATCATCCCAATTAGACGCAAACCACTCATCAAATGGAAATCTAAATCCCTGTTTAGGGCGATTGACTACCCATGTCGGTAATTCTGGTACGCAGTCTATTAACAATTGTTTGCCCTGCTGCAGGCGTATATCGGCTGATATAGCACTTATTTGCTCTATAAATACGCGGTCGATGAATGGCACGCGCAGCTCTAAGCCCCAGGCCATGCTGGCTACGTCGCTGTCACGTAACAATTGATTGCGCAAATAGTTACTCAATTCAAGGTGGCTAATATTATCGGCTTGCGACGGGTGGTTAGGTTCGGATACTAAAATTTCTTTAGGTGCTTTTTTACAGATAATTTTAGTCAGCTCGTAGGCTTCAGATATCGAAAATATACCTCTTAAGCTCTGGTGTGCTGCGGTAAGCGACTCAGAGTTGTTAAGCGCGTCGGCGATTCGCCGTTGACGCGGTGATAGAACCTTGTAAAGCGTCTTACTAAGAGGCTTTACTAAGAAGCGAAAATTCGCCAACAGCTCACTTTTACGTACCATTTCCGGCAATATTTCAAATGATTTGTAGCCAGCAAATAGCTCATCGCCACCGAGGCCTGACAACACTACTTTTTCGCCAGCTTCGCTAGCCAGTTTCGATACGCAGTAGGTGTTAAAGCCATCAATAGTAGGCTGGTCTATGTCTAAAAGAAATTGATCAAATAACGGTCTGGCAATGTCGGCTGTCATTAAGAATTCGGTATGATTGGTGCCGAAATGTTTTGCTACTCGGCGGGCGATATCCGCTTCATTCCATTCTGGGTTTTCGAATGCGATCGAGTAGGTGTTGATCTGCTTCTTGCTGAGCTTGCTGGCGATTGCCACCAATGCGGTCGAATCGATACCGCCACTGAGAAATATACCGACCGGCACATCACTAACGAGATGAGCACGTATGCTGTGTTCCAACGCGGTTCTAGTGACCTCGACGGCTTTAGGCCGACTAAAATGATTTACTGAGAAGTCTAGATTCCAATAGCGGTGTAACTTCGTTTTTCCCGCTGACCAAGTTAAGTAGGTCCCTGCTGGAAGCAACTTGATATTCTTAATTGCGGTATCTGGCTCGGCCACAGTGCCCTTAAGTAAATAACTCATGACTCCGCGGTTTGATATTTTTCGCGAGCTGTAGCCAGAGGCTAAAACAGCTCGTAACTCAGATGCGAAGATCAACGAGTCTCCAGCTTTGAGGTAGTAAAACGGCTTTATACCGAAAGCATCTCTAGCCGCAAACGCGGTTTTCTCTTGTTCGTCCCAAATTAGGAAGGCAAACATGCCGCGCAGTAGCTGCACGCACGCGGGTCCCTTGCTTATAAAAAGTTTGAGAATAACCTCAGTATCAGAAGTGCTTCGAAACACCTCACCGTCGTACTCCATTTGAGTGCGAAGTTTTTTGTAATTATAAATTTCACCGTTGAAGGTGATCGTGTATCGCCTATTAGGGCAGCTCATCGGTTGATGACCGCCCTCGGTCAAATCGATAATAGAAAGCCGAGTATGCGCGAGTGCGGCTTGGTATGAAGAAGAAAAGAAAGCGCCTTTGTCATCAGGGCCTCGATGAACGAGGGCGTCCTGCATGGCCTTTAGTCTTGATGCTCGCTGTTTTATATCAGCAGGCTCTGCACTGTTATTAGTATTGCTCTCGTTCGAGTGCGCTCGGGCTAATGAAGCCTGGGGTGAAAGTATTCCGGCGATGCCACACATAGTTGTTAGTCAGGTTTGTTATTATTAGTAGGGTCGTAATGGTGGAGAAAAGCGAACTTTCCTCCACCATTAGCCTTACTATAGTTTCTCCCTAGAAAAACAGCAACTTAGGTGACGTATTTAATGTTACTCCGACTTGTTGCCATCAGATGGCTTTGCGTTTGCTGGCTTGTTAACCGCTCGGCTGCCTTGAGAGTTGCTTTGCTTGGGCTCTCCAGCGTTGCTTTCACCACCTTTGCTGTCAGTTCGGTTGCCCTCATGGCTTTTGTTATCGGCTTGAGGTCTGTTACTTTGAGGTTGAGCACTCTGAGGACTATCACCCTGAGGTCTATCATTTGAGCGGTTGCGGTTGCGGTTGCGATTTCGGTTTCTATTACGATTTCGGTTGCGATTATTATTGCTACCACCTTCATTGTTAGTATCGTCGCTTTGCTTCTCGTCTCTATCGTTTTGCGGCTTGTTGCGGTTATCGTTCGGCTTCTTATCGCTGTTCGGTTTACTGTTTCGGTTTCCGCCACGTGGATTGTTGTTGCGCGTGCGATTGTTGTTGCGGTTGGCGCCTCGTTCGTTATTGCGGCCGCGTGCGTTGTTAGGTCTCTTGCCGTCTTTCTTACCGTCCTTCTTGCCATCTTTTTTGCTGCGTTTCTTTGGCAGATCTTCTTCGCCGGTACCAAACAATGCGCGCCATAAACGCACAAAGATACCTGGTTTAGCAACTTCTGCTGGTGCTACTACAGGGGCCGCTTCAGGTTTGGCTGCAGGTACAGGGATGTCCCCCATTTTTATTGACTCGATAGCTACTGCTGGCGCAGTATTTGGCGCAATTACAACATTGCTTACCTGATTTTTTTTCTGATATTTAGCTTTACGAGGATCTTCTTTGGGCTCTTGAATTTCAGTTTTATAGCTAGGTAAGTTTGGCATTTCATCCAAATCTTCGCTGCGTAAACGTTGAATTTTAAAGTGCGGTGTTTCCAATTCAATGGTCGGCACGATGGTTATATTAGTGCCTAAACGGCTTTCTAATAAAGTTACTTCGTGACGTTTTTCGTTCAACAAATACGTTGCTGTCTTAATTGGCAGATGTACGTTGATCGCTTCAGTATTCTCTTTTAGGGCTTCTTCTTCGATGATGCGTAATACGCTCAAAGCTGAAGATCCAACGCTTCGTATATGGCCATTGCCTTCGCACCGTGGGCATACATGGTAGTTAGAATCGCTAATCGACGAACGTAAACGCTGACGCGACATCTCTAGTAGTCCAAAGCGCGAGATGCGGCCTACTTGCACGCGTGCACGATCAGCCTTTAGCGCTTTTTGTAAACACTGCTCAACCGCACGTTGGTTTTTGTTGGCCAGCATATCGATAAAATCGATTACGATTAAGCCACCTAAATCACGGATACGCAATTGGCGAGCGATTTCTTCAGCCGCTTCCATGTTGGTTTGTAAGGCGGTTTCTTCTATGTCGCTACCTTTAGTCGCGCGCGCTGAGTTTACGTCTATCGAGGTTAACGCTTCGGTTGGGTCAATAACCAACGCACCGCCAGCGGGTAGTCGTACTTCACGGGCGTAAGCCGATTCAATTTGGTGCTCGACCTGGTAACGTGAAAATAGCGGAACCGTATCTTCGTACATCTTTAGCTTAATCACGTTGTGCGGCATCACTTGGTTCATGAAGCGTGTCGCACGATCAAAAATTTCTTTGTCGTCAATGATGATTTCAGCGATGTCGCTACGGAAGTAATCGCGAATAGAGCGAACTACTAAGTTGGTTTCTTGATAAACCAAAAACGGAGCTGGCTGAGCTTCAGACGCTTCTTGAATGGCATCTGACAAGCGTTGTAAGTAGTCTAAATCCCATTGCAGCTCTTCGGCGCTCTTGCCGATGCCTGCGGTGCGAGCAATGAGAGCGTGCTCACGTGGAACATCAAGTTCGGACATTGCTTCACGCAACTCTTGGCGTTCTTGGCCTTCGATACGACGTGAAATGCCACCACCTTTCGGGTTGTTCGGCATGAACACCAAATAACGGCCAGCGAGACTGATGAAAGTAGTTAAGGCCGCGCCTTTATTGCCGCGTTCGTCCTTCTCAACCTGAATTAGTAGTTCTTGACCAGACTTTAGAACATCTGCAATGTTAACTTTAGAGATTGGTGTGTCAGAATTATAATTTTGAAAGTAAGTTCTAGAGACTTCTTTCATTGGCAAAAAGCCTTGGCGATTACCGCCATACTCGACAAAGGCGGCTTCTAAGCTTGGCTCGATGCGGGTAATCTTACCTTTATAAATATTGCCTTTTTTCAGTGCGGTGTTGGCCGACTCGATATCCAGATCAACTAATTTTTGACCATCGACAATTGCAACTCTCAGCTCTTCAGAGTGGGTTGCGTTGAATAACATTCTTTTCATGTTTTACCCTATGCCTACATTGGCATGTTAAGAAAAACAGCGACTGTCTAAGAAGGTCGGCGGTGAGAAGTCGAATACACAGAAATACTGATTTTGCTGCAGTGGCAATAAAATAAATGTAGCAACTGCTCTTTAGACAAATTCATCAAAAGGACTACGGGCGGCCATTGCTAGGAATTACCTTCGCTAGCGTAGTTGACTCGCCGGTGCCTGTAGTGAATTTATAGACCTCGGATGTTACTCACTGTCTATCTGCCAAAGCTAAAATCGTCTCTGATTTGACTAAGACGTTTATTAAACGCTTATCAATATCAAATCATGCTGTTGGTTATGATAACTAAAACCCATTATTAAATTATATCACCGCACTGAATAGCCCAGATATTTTAAATTCAAAGTTCGACATCAAAGCTCGAAATTAAAGTTCGGAACTAAAGTTCAATGCAGCTATCAATTAACCAACTAATTCTTTCTGCGAGGGCCAAAGCAAAGAGGCTAATCATATTTTGTTAGCATTTGTTAGCGCTTAATCGCCATCACTACTGTTCTTATTCTTCGAATTGTAGCTGTTTATATTTGCTAACAATGGCCGGCTGTCATATTAAAACTAACTGTCACGGTTTTGACCGCGATTAAGTTGCCTTAATTTAAATGACTCAGCATCAGAGTTAGCGATGTTCCTCATAATTCAGGGTGAGGTACATTGCCCTGTTACACAGCGCGTTGAATGAGTTGCAACTAAATGTTTGAAATCAAAGAACTAATAGTTATCTCGAGTGGGCCGTTTGTTGCCCGGTCGGTTTGCTAAAACTCACTGTAATAGCGCCCTTTAATAAAAAACTGTATTAAAGAATCGCATTTGCGAGACACTTGTGTAAAAAATCAAACCCAACTTAACGCTTTTAATGAGCGTTAGGATTAAGTTAAAAAATTTAACCGCATTTTTAAACCGATTTCGATACTATTATTTCTTTTGTTTTCTCGCCAAATTAGCGGCCAAATAACGTCTGCAGTATCCTAAAAATTATCGAATCTAGTCGTTCTCACGACCGGATTCGTAATTCGTTGAAAAATAGTGTGTTTAACGCTGGTTAAAACTCAACCAGACCGGAGAAGTCTATCAGTAAGTTGATGCTTTAGCAATCGCCTTAAACACCCGTCATTATTAGCTTTTCTAGACATTGGGTTAACCCCTAATCTCCTCTATAATCGCCCGAAGTCAGTAAAGAGCGTTCTCGTGCCTAAAAAAATAAACTCAAACTCAAAAGAAAAGAATTCGAAGTCTAATTCTAAGTCGAAAAACAGAAAGAACTCGAGATCGAATGATCGTCGTGGGTCGGTCGGTGACTCGGCATCTAGGTCTGCAGCCGGATCAGGCACTGATGGGCCTAGAGCGAGTAGGCGTGATTCAAGACGTGGTCGGCCAGCTGATAAGTTGGCACCGGCTGAGAACTCGCGGTTAAACCATCGCAGTGTTCGCCAAGACTCTGGGCAAAGTAAAATGAGAGCCGCGGAACGCGGTGTAGAAAATTTGGCCTCATCTCAAGCCGCTGTTACGCCACCGGCTAATATTCCAAATAAAGTTAGCTTTGTCGAAATAGACGAAAACCATGATGGCCAGCGCTTGGATAACTTTTTGATCACACACTTAAAAGGTGTTCCCAAGGCGCATATCTACAGGATTATTCGTAAGGGCGAAATTCGAGTAAATAAAGGTCGCGTAAAGCAAACGACTCGACTGGCGCAAGGGGATTCTCTAGAATTCCGCCTATAACGCCTTAGTGAAAGATCACTGGATGGGTTGGATGGTCAAAAATATAGCTTTCTCGGTAAGTCGATTTTGTTTGAAGATGATGCCTTATTAATTATCAACAAGCCATGTGGCATGGCGGTTCACGCAGGCAGTGGCATAACCGTCGGCGTGATCGAAGCTTTGCGAGCTTATCGCAGTGATCTAAAATACATCGAATTAGTACATCGTCTCGACCGCGAAACGTCAGGCGTATTGGTGCTGGCTAAAAAAGCCAGCGCGTTAAAAATCCTACACAATGACTTCAAAACAAATTCGTTAAAAAATCCTCGCTTAGATAAGCGTTATTTAACCTTGGTTAAGGGGGCTTGGCGCGATGGCACCAGGCGAGTAACCAAAGCACTAAATACAGATGCCCGACGTCATGGCGAACGCTATGTCGAGGTTGATCCAAATGGTCGTTATGCCAGTTCGATCGTGACACCAAAGTCGGTGTCAGAAATCGCCTCGTTGGTTGAAGTCAAGTTACTTACTGGTCGTACTCACCAAGTAAGAGTGCATGTTCTGTCGGAGAATCATCCGGTTGCTGGAGATCAAAAGTATGGCGATCAAGACTTTAATCGGAAGATGAAGTCGCAAGGTTTGTCGCGCCTATTTTTGCATGCGGCCAAGCTCACTTTTTTTCATCCGTTGACTGATAAATCTACCACCATTGAAGCGCCGCTGCCGTCCGAATTGGCGGCGGTGTTGACTAACTTATCTTTAGAGTTTAATTAATCGATGTACCAACTTATTATTTTCGACTGGGACGGAACCATCATGGATTCGGCGCAGAAAATTTCCAATTGCATTCAGGCGTCAGCTCGTGATGTTGGCTTAGACGCTCCAACCTCAGAACAAGCTAAGAGCATTATCGGGCTCGGCTTGATTGAAGCTTTGCGGCGGCTGTTTCCGAGTGCTAGTGATTCTCAGATTAATGCCATGATAGGCGCTTATAAACATCACTTTGTTACCGCTGATGACACTGAACAAAAGCTATTTGACGGCGTAGCACAAGGTTTGCAGTTGCTCGAAGATAGCGGCGCGGTGTTAGCCGTCGCAACCGGAAAATCTCGTGTAGGCCTAGATCGGGCCTTCGCCGGGTTAGACTTAACACATCATTTTATAGCTTCGCGCTGTGCTGATGAAACGCGCTCGAAGCCACACCCGCAAATGCTGCTTGAAATCCTTGATTTCACTGCGATCGACCCCGATAAAGCTATAATGGTTGGAGATACAACATTTGATTTAGATATGGCGGCAAATGCCCAGATGGCTGGCCTCGGGGCTGGCTACGGCGTTCACTCCGAGCAAATGCTGCTTGATTCGAAGGCGCTAGCGGTAATGCAAAATTTTAACGATATTATTGCCTGGTTTTTAGACGGGCGCGTGGAGAAAGCCTATGCCTAACAAGCACATTGGTTCAATTGAGGGCTTGCAAGAGGGCGGTAAAGGTCTGCGTTTTGATGTTAGAAACGCTAGCGGTGAAGTCATGCCGGCGTTTGTGATCCACTATGATTATCAATACTTTGCCTACTTAAACAAATGTGGTCATATTGCGGTGCAATTAGATTACATGCCAGGCGAATTTTTCAGTGATGACGGGCAAAGTTTAATTTGCGCGACGCACGGCGCTGAATATGCGCCTGATACTGGAGCTTGTCAAGGTGGGCCATGTTATGGAGTCGGTTTAGATCCGTTAGAGATATCGCAATCAGATGGGCAATTGTTTCTCGAAAACAAAGATTTGGATATCGTTGAGAAAAAGTAACACGACGAGCATTTGTGGCGTCAGAAAAAATTAATTTAGCAAGATTTGAATGAACATGAGGCTTATAGAATGTTAGGACGAAATAAAAATACCACTGCTTTGCCAGGGAGTCACAGTGCTCCAGTAACCTCGAGCGAAGTGATGGAGCGCTTAGCCGAGGATTATATGAAAGACCGCAAGTGGCGCCGGGTCTTTAAGTTCATTCTGCTAGGCTTGTTTCTACTTTATATAGTAAGTGCTATTTTCCTTGCTGGCGGCGGTAGTGGTGGTGTAAATGCTTCTCAGCCGCATACCGCATTGGTGGAGCTAAGGGGCGTTATCAGCACTGCGCAAGGTGATGTATCGGCTGATAATCTAAATGCAAGTCTTAAGCGTGCGTTCGAGGCTAAAATGTCGAAGGGCATTGTCTTGCGTATTAATAGTCCGGGTGGTTCACCGGTTCAGTCAGACCTAATCAACGCTGAAATCGGTCGCTTAAAAAGTCTATATCCTGACAAGCCTTTGCATGTTGTGGTGTCTGATGTTTGTGCTTCTGGTGGTTATTATATCGCCGCCGCCGCTGATCAAATTTTTGCTAATCCGTCGTCAATAGTGGGTTCCATTGGTGTTCGTATGGATGGGTTTGGTTTTGTCGGCACTTTAGATAAGTTAGGCGTTGAGCGTCGCTCGCTAACGGCAGGTGACAATAAAGCGATCTTAGATCCGTTTTTACCGGTAAAAGAAAGCCAACGAGCTCATGCTAAAGAGATGCTTGCGGTTGTGCACCAACAATTTATTAATCGAGTCAAGGCCGGCCGCGGCGACCGTTTAAGCGATAGCCCAGATATTTTCAGCGGTTTATTTTGGAGCGGCGAACAGGCAAAAGAGCTTGGACTAATTGACGAATTTGGTAGCTTAGACTATGTGGCGAGAGAGGTTATCGGCCAAGAAGCAATTGTGGATTACTCTTATAAGCCTGATTTTCTAACTCAGTTCGCGCAAGATTTAGGTGTCTCGATTGGTGCCAGGGTGGTCAGTGCATTTGGTGGTCAGTTGAAGCTAAATTAGGTAATTTATGTTTACTGAAACGACTTGGGCCACAGGAACGACTTAGGCCGCAGATAGCCAAAGCGGATAGGCCGCTTTGCCAGCACGATTGGGCTTTGCTTATCTATTATTTCTGTCTGTATTTGCTTTGCTAAACTTTAACCGCAATCTAGCGAGTTGCAGATAAACCTCGGCGACCACTCGCTGCCAAGTGTATTGAAGGCCTGCGATGCCGCTCAGGGCCAAGCCTTTTACCATAAGCGTATAAGGAATCACCGCTAGTGGAGCAATGCCTAAATAGCGTAAGCGGTCAGGCCAAGATAAGCTTTGCCAGGTCGCTGCGGCGAGTTTTTTAGCTTCTTGATCCGCGTATTTACGCTGCGAGGCTAACCATCGGCTATAGGGTTTTCGGTCGTCGTGCTGCATGCGTTGTTGAAGCTTGAGTACTAAGCCATTGATCACAACTCTTTGAGTGTGTCCGTCACGTTGATAGTGTGCTGAGTCACGTCGATATAACGAGGTCCTTGGAGGGTAAAGTGAGCCTTTTAATGGCTGGCCGTTGATCACGTATTCAAAGCCTATTTCAAACCCTTTGACATCAATATTAGGTGCTAGTGCAGCGATTTCATTTTCCAGCGCCTGGGTTACTACATAATCGGCGTCCATCGACAGTACCCAATCGGTTTTAATCTCTTGTGCTAAAGCAAAATTACTTTGTTCGGTAGGGCCCTCATAACGATTTTGGATCACGCGAACATTATTGAACTGCGCACAAATGGCTAATGTTTGGTCATCGCTATAACTGTCTATCACCAATATTTCTTTGGCCCATGAAAGTGCGCCTAAGGTGCGTTCAATGTTCGGCGCCTCATTGTATGTGGCAATGATAGGTGTGATTTGATCGAGCATTAGTCTTTACCTACCAATGTTTGCCGGAACGATTGCAGGCTTAATCATCGAAAACGTCGAATCCTTGGTTTTCAAGCATGGCTACTAAGCGAATTAATGGCAAGCCAATTAAGGCATTTGGGTCATCACCTTCAAATTTCTCGAACAACGCCACTCCTAAACCCTCGGCGCGCACACTGCCTGCGCAGTTGTAAGGTTGCTCTTTGCGCAGGTAGCGTTCAATAGTTGACTCACTTAATGACTTGAAGTGGACAGTAAAGGGAACAACTTCAGATTGAATCGAACCGGTCTCTGAGTTGATTAATGCCAAG